>JACCDG011014591.1_pt1 | contig 27161 bp, 29 predicted proteins | sample 7442471 | NCBI WGS metagenome assembly JACCDG01 (sample SAMN15323444, study PRJNA562643) | freshwater metagenome | isolation source: river surface water | place: USA:Blue River Watershed | collected 2017-08-17 | reverse complement strand
GACACTTTGTTGTTTTTAATTAAAATATTGAATAAAACCACTACTAACTTGTCAAATGAAATTAAAGTACTAGATTACATCAACAAAATTTAAATCTGAACGCATATAATTGTCTAAAAATTTAAGATGTTTTACTGGGCATGAATGTGTGGGATAATTGTAATGACTGGTTAAAAACGCACTTTGCTGAATTGGTAAACCTTTAGAGTACAGCAAATCGCAAAAGATCTGTGTAGGAACCATTAAATTTTTGTTTTTAAAGATTTCAGAAAAACACATTATTGTATTTTCGTCATCTTCACATGAAAAAAACCATGCGTCATAATCTTCAGAGCAATCATAAATTTCAAAACCTAAATCTAAAAAATTTCTAGAAAACAAATACTGGCCAGCGTACTCATGCCCATCTAATCCCTTATAAGTGTTAGAACCAGCAAAAGCAAGTTTACCCTTAGCTTGCAAAATTGATTCTAAAGCATGAGAGCTCATCATTCCCACAGAAATAGCTGCGTGTATATCTTGCGTTTTATCTGCATAAGAGCATATGTAACCAGCTTGTGGGCAAATAAACATTTTATTCAACAAGATTTCATCAAAATAATCACAGCTAAAAACATAATCATCCTCTAAAAAAATATATTGATCAAATTCTTGCCTGTAAGTGGTGTAAACATGGTTGAATGAACCATAGCTTGCACCAATATTCTCGCGATAAATAATTTGAGTTTGGTATTTATCAGATTTTGAAATTTCGTCTAACTGTTTTAGAAAATCATTACTATAATCTGAATCCGTAGTACAAACCAGAGTTACTTGTGAAATTGAATGCTTGAAATGATTAAGAGAGAAGTTCTGTAATTTTAAATTGGATATAGAATTATTATATTTTTGTCTTCTTGCTCCATCGTAGCAGGTGATGACTAAATTAATTTTTTCCATATCAATTTTTTGTACAATTTATGGATGCATAAGATTTGTGTTTACGGAATGTACCATTTGGGACTTGTCACTTCCGCTTGCTTAGCTTCTAAAAATTTTCAAGTGACATGTTTAGATCCAGACAAAAACACTATAGACAATTTAAAAAAGAACATTTTTCCAATTTATGAACCCAATGTAGAGTCATATTTTAATAATTACAGAGACTTTTTGAATTTTGAAAATGACATTTCTTGCGTCTTAGAATCTGACTGCATTTGGGTCACATTTGACACGCCTGTAGACGACCAAGATATTGCTGATACAAATTTTGTTATGAATCAAATAAGAAATGTTCTAGAAATCAAACCAAATGCAAATATGATTATTTCGTCTCAGATGCCTATTGGAAGCATAGCGCAAATTGAAAAAGAATATCCAAAAGCCATTATTGCATGTTCGCCTGAAAATTTAAGATTAGGAAAATCAATTGAAAATTTTATTAATCCGGATAGAATTATCATTGGCACACGTAATCAAAAACATAATGAAATTTTCAAACCAATTTTTGAATCAATCACAAGCAAATTAATTTGGATGCAAACTGAATCAGCAGAAATGGTTAAGCACACTATTAATTCGTTTTTAGCAACTTGTATCTCCTTTTCTAATGAAATCTCAAGAATATGTGAGCAAAATCATGTTGACATTTTAGAAGTGGAAGAGGGTTTTAGAAGCGAATCTAGAGTAGGAAAAACGCTCCCCCTACGTTCTGGTTTAGGTTTTGCTGGTGCCACTTTAGCAAGAGATGTCAATTTTTTGAAAAACAATTTTCAAAACATTCCTTTGATCTCATCGATTATGGAGACAAATACTCTACAAAACAAATGGTGTTGTGAAAAAGTTCAAGAAATTTATAAAAATAAAACAGCAAAAGTTGGTGTAATTGGCTTGACGTACAAAAAAGAAACAAGCACATTGAGAAGATCTACAGCCTTGGAAACATGTGAATGGTTAATACATCAAAAACATGAAGTTTATGCTTATGATAACAATGTTGAAAAACACCAAATTAATAATTCTATAGTTTTGTGTGATGACATTGAACTAATGCTTGATCAAGTAGATTGCATCATTGTTTTTTCTAATAAAATACATACAGTTTCAGAAAGTATTGTCAATAAATTGAATCAAAAATTTGTTTTAGATCCTAATGGAATTTATCAGGAACAAATTAAAAACAAGAAATATTGGCGTGTTGGAAGCTGTACAAAAGACTCATGGTAAAAGTAATTACACAACATGAAATTGCTGAAGAATCTTTAGATCACAAATTCCCATGTGGAGTTTTTAACGATAATAGCGCATCACATGAATTAGTTCATGAAATTATGAGTTTTTTCACAGATAGTCCTAAAGTACTAGACATAGGTTGTGCTGGTGGTCAATTTGTCATTGATTGTAATGCAATAGGTTGTGTTGCTGTCGGAATTGAAGGGTCAAACGTTGTTTCAACAGATGAGAAAGCAAATGGATACTTGAATTGGCAAGAATACAAAAATAAATATTTATTTCATGCAAATGCCACCAAAGAGTATTCTATTATAGATACAAAAACAAATGATTTAATGAAATTTGATTTGATTTCTGCTTGGGAGGTAATAGAACACATTGAAGAAAATGATTTAGAAATGTTTTTTGAGCAAATTCATAAACATTTATCGGACTCTGGAATTTTCATCGGAACAATTTCTGTGGTGACTTGTTATGACCCTAATAATAAAATTGATTTACACAGAACTGTTAAACCAAAAGAGTGGTGGCACGAATATCTTTCGCAAAAATTTGAAATTTGTGAATATCCTTTTAACAGTCTTTTAAGAGAAGTGGGTTATTATAACTTTTCAATATGCATGAGGAAAAAATAAATGGCGTATGATTTAAGTAATCAAACTATAATTATCACAGGTGCAACTACTGGTTTAGGCAAACACACTGCTAAAAAATTTATTGATTATGGAGCAAATGTTTGTATTTTTGCAAGACAAGTAATAGATTTAGAACAAACTGTTGAAGAATTTTCTTTATCGGATGAGAAAAAAAACAAAGTTTTCACGTTTGCTGGAAATGCGGCATGCGAAAGTGATTTTGTTTGGTGCATAGAATCGACAATTAAGCATTTTGGAAAAGTAACTGGATTGATAAACAATGCAGCTATACATGGGCCTATTGGCTCATCAGAAAGTGTTAGCTCTGAAGAATGGTTCAATGCAATTCAAAATAATTTGATGTCAACATTCTACGGTTGCCAACACATTTTACCCTACATGCAAAAAAATAATTACGGGAAAATTATAAATCTATCTGGGTCAGGGGAAAAACCATTACCTAGATTTTCTGCGTATTCTACATCGAAAGCAGCGGTGGTGAAGTTAACAGAAGTTTTAGCAGAAGAAAATAAACACAAGAAAATATTCATAAACTCAATTGCTCCTGGCCCTATGAACACTTTTTTTCTAGATGATGTTTTAAATAGAGACCCAGAAACAGTAGGAAAAGAAATTTATAAAAAAAGAATGGAGCAAAAAGAAAGTGGAGGGGTAGATTTAAATATTCCTTCAGAATTATGTGCTTTTTTAATGTCTGACAAATCAGAATTTTTCACTGGTAAATTAATTAGCGCGGTTTGGGACGATTGGCAAAATTTCACACCAGAACTTGCAAATACTTTAAATAATTCTGAAATTTATACCATGAGAAGACAAATTGATTCCAAGGAGAGATTTTAATGCAGTATTGTGAGTTAGGTTGCCCTAAAGATTGGCTTGATACTTACACTCCTAAAATACCTTTTGCTGAAAGTAAAAATAAAAAACCGTTTGCTGTGATAGGAATTTTCGGAAGAGAAAAGTTTTTTTCACCAATTTGGAAAAAATATTATGGTGAACTTTTTGGTTTAGAAAATTTACATATACTTGGATCGTTAAGTACAGACGAGTATTTAAATATGTTGAATGGAGCTAATTTTTATGAACTAGGTTCGCCCACTCACGGAGATAATGCTTTTATCATCAAAAGAGTAATGCAATTACAATATGAGCTTTTGCAACAATATGAAACTGTAATTTTTGCAGACTCTGATGAATTTATCGTTCCTGACCCAGAAAAATACTTAAATCTAAAAGAATTTTTAGAAAAAAACTCTGATACATACTTCAGAGTCCAAGGCTGGAATATGATTAACATGATTGACAACGAACCAGAAATTGATCTGTCATTACCAATCATGGGACAAAGAAAATATTGGTACAAACATGGCAGCTCTATTGGTGGAGGAGAATCTAAAATGCTTATTATTAGAAAAGCAAATGTGTCATATAATGCAGGCATGCATTGGTCGTATCCTGCCATTACAGAACATCCAGATTTATATAATATTCATTTACGCGAATTTGATTACAAAATAACTGCAGAAAGACTTGAAGACAGATATGATACTTCATTACCATTACACCACACCTTGAATGATGGTAGAATAGGGTGGAAAGAACATATTAGTTCAACATTTAAGAACTCAAATATTGAACTAATTCCAGAAAAATTTTTGAAGTGTAAAGCTTTTTAAATAGAAATCCATTCGGGAAGTTTTCTATCACTTAGAGGTCTTTGATTGCTTTCAGGTCTATACCATACTTCTGGTAAAACCACTTTAGTAGCATCAGACAAATAAGCGCCCCACCAAGAAAAAGTTGAATTAGCCATAATTTGTTTTTGACATAAAGACATAATTTTTAAACAAGATAAGTCATCTGAATTGATAAATAAGCAATTCTCATTAAATTCTACGTTATTGCGACACCATTCTTCGTCATCAGAAAATACCAATGTGTATTCCGAGTCACCTATTTCTTCTAAAGCATTTTTATAGTAGCTCAAAGATGGCATGATAAAAATATTTTGATTAGTCAAAAAATCAGTTCTTCTTATATGCACTGAAGTACACACATGATTGCTTAAAAGTTTTTCTAAATTTGATTCGATCTTTATGGATGATAAATCAAACAAGCTTTTTACATATTTTCTTGATTTGAAAAAATGATAACTTTGCAAATAACAGATTAAATGATTGTATTCATTTTCTAATAAAAAATCAAGATTTTGAAAATAAAAATCTTCAGCAAAAACTTTTCTACTAACTTTTGAATTAAAATCAAATTCATGATTAATATTTTTGAAAATTGTTGATTTAAATTCAGGAAACGTAACCCTGCCTAATGCAATTGATTCATTTGACAATGATTGAAAATTTGTGAATTGAACAGATTTATTATTTGTATCAGAAAAACTTTTTATGCTTGCTATTTGAAAAAGCAAATTTCCGAGCCCACCTTGTAAATGCAAAGTTATATTTGGCTCATCATTAAAATCTTTTTCCATGTGAATTTTGTACAATTAAACTATGAACAATATTCCTCTTTTCAAAGTAGGTATGAGCAAAAATGCACATAAGAAAATCAAACAAGTTTTAACTCCAAATGAACATGGAGTGATTTATTGTGGTGAGGGGCCATTAGTAAAAGAGTTTGAAAATAAATTCTGGGAGCTGAACGCTACACAAAGTAAACCTTTAATGATGAACTCTTGCACCAGTGCAATTTCTTTAGCTTTGAGTTTGTGCGATTTGAAGCCAGGAGATGAAGTTATTACTACTCCACAAACTTGTTTAGCAACAAACCACCCAATATTGGCTCATTTTGCAAAACCTGTTTGGGCAGACATTAACGCAACTAATGGATTAATATCTGCCGAAGATGTTAAGAAAAAAATCACCAAAAAAACAAAAGCTATAATTGCAGTAGACTGGTCTGGAAAATATTGTGATTACAAAACTTTAAAAAGTTTTGGATTGCCAGTAATTCAAGATGCAGCACATTGCCTCTTTGTAGACACACAAAACTGCGGTGACTATATTTGTTGGAGTACACAAGCAATAAAATTTTTGACCACAGCTGATGGTGGATTTTTATCAGTGCCAAAAGAAAAATATGAAGAAGCAAGGCTAAGAAGATGGTTCAGTTTAGATAGAGAAGCAAGTGCCGATTTCAGATGTGCTCAAAATGCAAAATATGTTGGATTCAAATATCAAGCTACTGATATAGATGCTGCAATTGGTATCTCTAACTTGAAACTTGCTATTAAAAACCAAAAAAAGCAAATGAAAAATGCTGAATATTTCAATAAGCATATAGACAGCAAAAAAATCTTTAAACCAAGATTCGACAAAAAATCACAATGGTGGCTTTACACTATTCTAATTCCAGACAAGAGAGATGAGTTCACAAAATACTTAGCTGATAATAATATTGCATCTTCACAAGTTCACAGCAGAAATGACAAACATGAAGTTTTTAAAGACTTTGAATTGGATTTACCAGGTACGGATTATTTCTCAGCAAACCAATTAAGCATACCTGTTGGATGGTGGCTTACAGAAGATGAAAGAAAGCACATTGTGAAAGTTATAAATAATTGGAATGGTTAATCTTAAAAAAGCAGAATTAGAAGATGGAGAATTTATTCTTGAAGTGAGGAATGACAACTCCACTTTGAAGTTTTTACATGACGCTAGAAAGTTTTCTTTAGAAAACTTTAAATTATGGTTTGAAATAAATAACCCACAGTGGTTTATCATACAAGCTGATAAAAAAAACGTAGGCTATATTAGAACGAAATGGATTGAAGAAAATGAAATACTCCAAGTGGGTGCAGACATTCACCCATCATGCAGGGGGTTAGGCTACGGAAAAGCGGCATATATTCTACTTTTCGAGCACTTTAATTATGTAAAAAAATTTACACTTGAAGTTTTTGCCGATAATGTCATCGCTATCAACCTGTACGAAAAACTTGGTTTTGCTAAAGTTTCAGAATATGAATATTGTGTAGATGATACGACAAGAATATCTGTTGTTATGGAAAAAATGTATAACTGATTTATGTCAAACTATTTTGCAAATGATCATGGTAATTTGAGATTTAAATTCAAAGATTCAGAAAAGATACAACAGAACTTTTCTCAAGCATATCAAGATCTTTTTGTTTTAAGCATGTTAAATGGATTATACAATGGCACTTATTTAGAAATTGGATCTAACGAGCCTTTCCAATTAAGTAACACTGCATTGTTGGAACAAAATTATAACTGGAAAGGTATCTCAATTGATATAGAGCCTCATATGGTAAATTTGTTTAACGACCACAGAAAAAACAAAGCGGTGTGCATTAATGCTTTAGACGTAGATTACGCAAAATTTATTAATTTACATTTGAGAAACTCAATCGAACCTGTAGAAGTGGTAGATTATTTACAAGTAGACTGCGAACCACCATCAGTAACTTTTGAAATATTGCAAAAAATATTAGAATCTGATGTAAAATTCAGAGTGATAACATTTGAACACGAAAGTTATTACGCTGGCGATGATTTTAAACTTGCATCGAGAATACTTTTAGAGGAAAAAGGATATCAATTAGTTGTGTCAGACATTTGCAACGATGAATATAATACAGCTTATGAAGATTGGTGGGTTTACCCTACACTTGTAGATGAACAACTTATAAAATTAATGAGTCCTGGTCATTTCAAAGAAAAAATTGCTCGTGATTATATTTTAAATTCAACTAACGTGTGGGAAAACAATGAATAAATTTTTAATTTTAATGTGCTATTATAACAGACCTAATCTCGTGCGTTTCGCTTTAAATTCTGTCAAAAAACAATCGCACAAAAATTGGGAAATTTGTTTTGTAGACGATGGTTCAGATTTTTGTGCAAAAGAAATCATTAAAGAAGTTTTAGGCGAAGAACAAGATAAAGTTTTTTATTTCAACACCAATCATACAGCAGAAGAAAAAAAACTAAATGGAGGAAGTATTTTTGGATTATATTGGACTTTAAGATGCAAATTGTCAGATGCAAATATTGGAATTATGTTGTGTGATGATGATGCTTTGGTAGAAGATTATTTGTATAATCTAGACAAATATTTCAACGAAAATAGTGCAAACTGGAGCTATTCTCACTATATTGGCTATGACCCTTACGAGCAACAAGAATTTAAACAAGAAAAAATAAAATGTATGTGGTGTTGTCCTGACATAAAACAAGATATTAATCCAGACAGTGTGTTAGATGCTTCACAAGTAGCGTTCAGATTAAATGCTTTCAAAAACTCAGATATTGAATTTGGCTATCCAATGACTGCTAATCTTGACTCAGATCTTTACCGAAAATTGTTCCCAATTTATGGGCCATGTCATTTTAATGGTCTTTTTGGTCAATTTAAAGGGAAATCACAAAACAGACTAGAGATAAGACAACACAACCAAAATCTGTTTTATGTGAATGATATTGATATCAATTTCAAGCCAGAATTTTAAAATTGATCTAAAACTTCTTTTTTGACATATAAAGCGTCACCTGATTCAACGATAGGATGAATGAAAGTATCCATACGAATAAAATCATGCATCAATAACATCTTATCAATATTATAAATTTTAGCATTTCCTCTATAAAGTTCTGAAAATGTAACTTCACAAACAATATATTTCAAATAATTTTTAAGCATGTCTTGAGCACCTTTGAAAACTTCATCTTCATAGCCTTGAACATCTAAAGTTAAAAAATTACAATTTTTGATACCAAAAGAATCAAGCGTTGCAACTTGAATTGCTTCTGTGCCACTGAAAGGTATGTGTGGATAAATATCTTTAACTTTTTCAGGTTCTAGAATCGAAGAAGATTGCCCTTGATTTGATTGCTCTGTATTGAGCAAAACTGATCCCGTGCCAGCAGCCAAACCCATATTGTAAGCTTTATAAGTGGGAGCTGAAGCAAGATTTTTAGAAAGTATTTCAAATGCATGCGCCTGGGGCTCAAAATATATGACATTTTGTATTCCTGCTTGTTGATACATCGGTATCGTGCTGCCAAAGTGTCCACCTGCATGAATGACACCTGTGATGTTCATTTTATATTTGTCGATAATTTCTTGGAATTCAAAAACCATAAAATATTTGTACAACAAATGTATGCATAGCTATATAACAGGAGCAAATGGATTGGTTGGCTCTGCTATTGAAAAAAACACAAAAAACAATTTTAAACTTTCAAATAAAATTGAAAACTTGAATGATTTCAAACAATTTCTAACACAAAACAAAATAGAAACTATTTATCATACGGCAGCAAAAGTGGGAGGTGTTTTGGCAAATTTTGAAAACAAAATCGAATTTTGTTTGAAAAACACAAAACTCAATAACATTGTTTTTGAAGCGGCTTACGATTTGAAGATTAAGAATCTCATCAACTATTCGTCCACATGTGTTTTTCCAGATCAATCAAAAGAAAACATAAAACCATTAACTGAAGATATGGTTTTTAATGGGCCTCCTCATTTTTCAAACGATGGATATGCATATGCTAAAAGATTAATGCAATATTTATGTTCAGAGGCAAGAAAAGAAGGATTTAATTATTTCACGATTGTTCCTACCAATGTTTTTGGCCCAAACGATAACTACAATCTTCAAAATGCCCATGTCATACCTGCTTTAATACACAAATGCTATTTAGCTAAAGAAAATAATGAAGATTTGGTTGTTTGGGGAAATGGAGAGCCCTTGAGAGAATTTATTTTTTCTGAAGACTTGGCGAAAATCAGCATAATGCTTGCAGAGAAAAACAAAGATTATGATTCAATAATTGTTTCAAGTGGCGAAGAATTTTCGATAAGGGAATGTGCGGAAGCTATTGCATCAGCAATGAAATTCAATAACAATTTAATTTTTGATCACACAAAACCAAATGGTCAATATAGAAAACCTACTGATATTTCACTTTTAAAATCAATTATTGGGGATTTTCAATTCACAGATTTTCACACTGCTATACAAATTTCAGTGGATTGGTTTTTAGAAAACAAAGATAAAATTAGAAAAGGGAGAATATGAAAAAGGCTTTAATCACAGGAATTTCAGGTATGGATGGTTCTTTCTTAACAGAACATTTGTTGACCTGTGGATACGAAGTTCATGGAATGGTAAGAAGACATTCAGTGGCAGAAAATCAAAGCTTTAGGCTATCCCACGTTTTAGATAAAATAAAGCTTCATTATGGAGATTTGACTGATAGCATGTGTATTTTCAATTTGATTAAAAAGATTGAACCTGATGAAATTTATAATCTTGGCGCACAATCACATGTGCGAATAAGTTTTGAAATGCCTGGATACACAAACCAAGTTAATAATCAAGGTTTTTTAAATATTCTTGAAGCTGTAAAAACAATCAATAAAGAAATTAAAATATATCAAGCTTCGTCAAGTGAAATGTTTGGCAATTGTATCGATGAAGACGGTTATCAGAGAATCACCACTCCTATGACGCCTGTAAGTCCTTATGGATGCTCAAAACTAGCTGCACACAATCTTGCAGTGAATTACAGACATTCTTATGGAATGTTTATAGTTTCCGGAATTTTATTCAATCATGAAAGCCACAGAAGGGGGACTAATTTCGTAACAGCAAAAGTGGTAGATGGAGCAGTAAAAATTTACCGAAAACATATTTCGAAAATATATTTAGGAAATTTGGAAGCTGCAAGAGATTGGGGGCACAGCAAAGATTACACGAAGGCAATGCATTTGATGATGCAAAATTCTGAGCCTAAAGATTACGTGGTATCTACCGGAGAGTCAAGAACTGTGAGAGATTTATCTGAATATGTTTTCAAACAACTTGGAATGGACTATTCACAATATATCGAACAAGACCAAAGATTTTTAAGACCTGAAGAACTAAATGTTTTGAAAGGAGATTCAACACCAATTAGAAATGAGCTAGGTTGGGAGCCAGAATATACGTTTGAAAAAATGATTGACGAAATGATTGCCTGGAGAAAAACACAACTATGATCAAATTAATTATATTTGATTTAGATGGAGTTTTGTGTGATACACCAGACATGCACTATCAAACCTTTTCTCAAGCTTATTTTAAATATAGCGGTGTTTCTATATCTAAAAAAGAACATGATATAGATTTCAATGGAAGAAGCACAAAAACAAAACTTTCTATGTTGAAACAAAGAGATTATTTAACAGAAGAAATATGTACAGAAATTTGGCAAACAAAACAAAGACTAACTTTTGAGTATATTGATAAACATTTTCAAAGAGATGAATTGAAAATAAGTCTGCTAAAACATCTTAAAGAGAAAAATTACAAAATTGCCTGTGCATCAAATGCTATCAAAGAAACTATTGTAAGAATTTTGAATAAATTAGAAATTTTAGAATTCTTCGATTGCATTCTTTCTAATGAAGATGTGGATGACCCTAAGCCATCTGCAAGCATATATTTAAAAGCAATGATTTTACTAAATTGCAATCCATCTAACACTTTAATTATAGAAGATTCTAAAGTGGGATATGAAGGAGCGCTTTCTACAAAATCAGAGGTTTTAAGAGTGGTAAATTCAGAAGATGTAACATTGAAAAAAATTCTCGATAAAATATCAAAGGTAAAAAATAATACTATGAAGCAAAAATACACAGACAATAAATTAAACGTAGTTATTCCTATGGCTGGCGCGGGGTCAAGATTTGAAGCTGCTGGCTACACATTTCCTAAACCATTGATAGAAGTGGATGGAAAAGCAATGATAGAACTAGTTTGCGATTGTTTAAATGTGCAAGCAAATTTCATATTTATTGCAAGAAAAGAACATGATGAAAAATACAATATCGAAGCTTATCTGAAAAATTTGATAAAAGGCTCAGAAGTGATTCTTACTGATGGACTTACTGAAGGCGCCGCTTGCACAGCTTTACTTGCAAAAGAATATATCAACAACGATAACCCAATACTTTTTGCAAATTCCGATCAGTATGTTCAATGGGATTTTTTTGATTTTGTAAAAAAAATTAAAACAGAAAAATATGATGGATGTATGTTAACTTTCACATCTACACACCCAAAATGGAGTTTTGCTAAGATTAATGAAAATGGTTTAGTGGTAGAAGTGGCAGAAAAGAAACCAATTAGTGACATAGCCACAGTAGGAGTGTATTATTGGAGCAAAGGCTCAGATTTTGTAAAATATGCAGAGCAAATGATTGACAAAAATATTCGCGTGAACGATGAGTTCTATGTTTGTCCAGTATTTAATGAAGCAATCCAAGACGGCAAAAGAATAGGCATTTATCCAGTGGATGAAATGTGGGGGCTTGGAACGCCAGAAGATCTCTCACATTATTTATCTAACAAAAAATAGGTTTTTGTGTCATAATATCTTAAATCTTTAAAGTGTTAGCTTTAATTAAACTTGCCGAAGAATTAGAAAAAAACAAAGAATTCAAAAAAGTGGATTCTATCACTAAATATTTATTAGAGTTAGCCAACACTAAAAAACTTAAAGCAATCGAGGGTATAGACTCTGATATACCATTCAAACTTCTTTGCTTAGAAAAAGCAGGGGTGGACACAAGTGAATTCTTCAATAAAATTCACGACAACAAACTAAGTAAATCTGATATAGATAATATCGAAGAAAAGTATGAGCAAAATTGCCCTGACAAAGAAGTGGAAAGCAAAGATACAGATTTTCATGAATACATTTTGTGGATGAACAAAGATAAAAAAACAGAACCTGAAAATAAAGATGAATCTGTAAAATACTTAGATAGAATAAGAGAATCGTTCATTGAATTTTTAGTAGATGTAGTGATGAAAGATTTCAAAAAAGATAAACCAAATGATGAATCTTCTCCAGAGAATGTACTTGATTATTATTTTTCTAAACGAGAAGATTACGAAAACCAATTGGATACATATGATTTAATGCTAGGTCAAACAGAAGGTATCATGTCTGATGAAAACTTTGAAGAAGATTTTCAAGACGAATTAGTAGATGAACCTGGGCCAGAAATACGAAGAGCAAAATAAACGTATAACATTAATAGCATGCAATCAACAACTATAGATATTTCTGAGTCAATTCTGAATGATATAAATGCACTTGATGAAAATTATTCTATCATTGCCTATGATAATGATGTAACGCCATTCGATGTTGTGTTTTATGTCTTGAAAACAGTAGTGCCCCTTTCCGATCAACAAGCTTATGATGTTACTTACGCAATTCATGTGTTCGGTAAAGAATCTGTTTATACAGGTAGTTTAAATCATTGCGAAAAAATAGCTAATGCACTTAAAAATATACATGTGAAATCAGAAATTATTAAAAACTAAATTGGTTTTGTGTTTGTATTATTCATCATTTCTGATTTTTTTAATTTCTTAAAAGTGAATGGGTCTTTTTCCCCATTTAACACCCATTTCTTGTAATTATATTCTGCATACCTTTCATACATTTTGACACACTCTGGATCGCTAGAATCCATAACCCTTTCCTCTTTGTCCCAAATTTGTTCAAAACTTGAACGATGTACTGGAATTATTTGAGCTAATGGCCACTCTTGGTCTTTTCTCAAAACTAACTCTTTGTCAAATGTGTGAAATTTCAAGTTCACCCAAATATCGTATCTCATCCAATCTAATTCCAGTACACCTTCTTGAACAGTAGCTGGTGAACCCAAATCATAAACTAATCCAGTATTTGATGGTGATTTTATAAGTACACACCAATCTTTGGGCATTTGGAATACACAACCTGTCCACAAACTTACACAATTGATTTCAGGTTCATCAATTCCATAATGCTGCTTACCTGAGTATTTTTGTTCGTATTTTTTTTCAATATTTTTTTCAAATTCTTCCATTTTGATGTAATCGGAATTGTCATAACTTTTGACAGAAAAATCAAAATTGCCACCCCATCTTCCTGTGTATGAATTTTCTGTTTTGTGTGATAGGCAGGTGATATTCATATCAAAACCTGGAAATATCCACCATCCTAATGAATTGGCAATGGTGTACGGCCCACACCAAACTAATGCATCTTTGTTGGCTTTACCTTGTAAAGTTTTTTCAGCTTTTTCTATTCTGCAGCCATCTGGATGTATTCTAAATACTTTCAATAAAGAATCACTGTAATGATATGCATTAGATTCAAATGAAAGGGGCTTTTTGTGCATACTTATTTGTACAATTCATCTTATGAACAATGATTTAGAAACTCAAGCACTTGTAAAAATTATTGAAAGTTTTGTGTCGAACAACATGACAATCGTTACCAACGCTCAAACTTTTTCTAAGAAAATTTTAGATTGTGGCTTGATTGATCTGCAAAAAACTATGCCTTTCCAAATCATACCCACTGAAATGTTTGACGGAAGCGGTAATGTCATGTGTAAAATTTATGTTAATTTAGAAAGCCCTATCTATGGCTTTTTCAGCATTGAGTTGCAGCAAGATAAATGTGGCATTACTTGCCCCAAAACATACTATACAGAATTCTTTATGGCTAGTTATGAAGAGTGTGACAAATGGATTGACTCAATGAACGAGGAAATGGATGCGTTTTATCAACTGTCTAGTGCTGCCGAAAACTCTGAGATTGAGTTCTGTAATTTGAAGCTTAATGAAATGCTTCAAAATTATAAAAAACTTTTAGAAAAAGATATGAAAGAATTAACAGATTATATTGAAAAAGATGAATGTGTAGCCATTGTGTCGAATAAGATGTATGCTTTAGCTAAAAATGCTGTTAATGACATTTCAAGAGCTCTATTGCTGCCTCACGTATGGGTGGTTTTTCAAGACATTGAATGTTTACCAGATCCAGGAGAAGAAGTGGATTTGTATATTAACGATAATAAAACAAATGATTTAGTAGAGCTAGTGGAGCTTTTTGTTAGAAGAGAAAATTATTTAGCATCTCCAATTTATCTTGCTCAAAGAATACTGTTACAAGCTGGGCTAAAAGTGCTAGGATATAGTAACACAGAAAAAAATTGGCTTTTCGCCACATTGTCGGCAAATGAAACTATGGATTTAGTTTTGCCACCAATTGATTTGGGATCATTTGAAGTTAGTTAAAACTTCATCGAATTTCATTTTTTTTCTGGGCAGGAACCTTGTAGAGTCTATATAAAACCAATCATAGATTTTTTTGCATTGTTTATTTCCTGCCCACTTTATGCAGAATATCCCTTTTCTCTTTGAAATAACGACATCACTCAAACCTAATTCATTGATCATTATTTTTTTAAGATGTGTCAAGAAATTGAAATCTCCAAGAAAGAATACGTTGAGTTGAGGCTTATAGATTTTTCCCTTTCTTTCTTGTTTATCAATAACAACAGAACCATCCCCATCAAAATATCCACGCAAAAAATGTCTAATTAAATGCTCTGGTATTTTCTCTGATATTTGGCAGCCAACCACTGTTTTGTTAGGCATACAGCCCAATAATGTTAAATCATGTATGAGCTTTTTAGAAGAAATTTGTGCTTTAACTGAAGGTTTTGTTTTATAAGTTTTACCTTTAGAAGTAATTTCCGAACCTTCAAAATATGTTAATTTACCATTATATGAAACATCTTCATAAAAATTTACCAAGTGTTTTTCGTCTTTAATTGACAAATGTATTTTTAAAGAATTTGTGTAATGGGAAGATTCAACATTACCATCGGCCATAATAAATCCAAGCCAATACATCGAAATCTCGTTAAGATTTTCAAAAAAATTTTCGTTTAATGAATAAGTTCTTTGATTTATTCTGCTGAAATGACTTGTATCTATTGAATAATCTGAGGCAAATTTTTTAATTTTCGTTCTTTCTGTAGCATCATATCCAAGCTTCAAAATTGCTTCATTAGCTGAATTAGAATTCATTATAGATTGCGTAATTTGCTCATCTGTACATCTTTTTAAATAATTTCTCTTCACGATATTATTTTACATATTAAAAAGATTAAACCTTTGTTTAAAATAAAAAAAAGAGGGCATGAGCCCTCTTTTTGTAATAAACCAGAGTTTTTGTTTAGAAACCCCGGTTAAATGAACTGGGATACCTGCTTTGAGGTGGAAGGTTGTTGAGCGTAGTCAAACCAATGTTGTATTGAGTATTGAATGTGCTGATGCCTGTAACCACATCTGTTTGGTAAGAAGAAACGAACGGAGTATAGTTTTCTCTCATCTTAAAGATTTGATAAGCCATTCTTCGTGCTCTGTTCTTGATATACATGAACTTTTGTTCACTTGCTTGTTGCAAGAAGTCGTATTCACCAGTATTTTGGTTCAAAGTAGGGTTGTAAGCTGGGTAGATCAACGAAGTGTTTCCTGCTCCACTAGTCCCTAGTGATGTTACATTTACCAACGAAGGATTATTCGGGTTAAAATCAGTAAGATTCATGTTAATAACAGTTCCACTCGTTGAGAAAATAGCTAATGGTCTTGTCGCTACGCTAGTTCCTAGCGCAACAGTAAAATCATTTCCTGTTTCTCTGGCATCAGTTTGAAGACTAAACACCTTAGCAATGTTGTTTGCACCACCAGTTACAACGAAAGCTTTAGGCTTAGCAAATTGCCACCAGTAAGTCAAATCTGCAGCTCTACTTAATACATAGTTTCCTGCGCTATTGCTGACTTCATAAACACCATTCAAAGTGCTAGTTGTCAAACCATAGTAAAGAACTCTGAGACCAGTAGAAAAGCCCACATTATCAATTTTAGTGGCAACGTTAGATGCACCAGTTGTTGTGGTAACTCCACCAATATACGATACAGCAATTCCGTTAGGGCCTGTAAGTAAGTTAGTTGCAACACCTACCGAGCTAAGAAGAACAGCTTCTCCTAAATCTGGCATAAGTGGTGAAAGCAAGTTCAGCTCATTAACGAGCATTTGAAGAGCGCCTACTGCATCTATGATCGTGCCATTATATGGTGCTACAACACCCTTTGGCTCCATCCATTGACCGGCAAATCTTTGTGATTGTCTAAAAGCTACGAGATCGCGGACTGCAAGTCTTCTAGTATAATCATTGTTATACGTAGAAGTAATACCTGGCCCGTAATAATTTGTTGGATATGTTGGCATACTTTTTATTTCTCCTTATAGGTCACCTTTTCGACCCATATATTCTTTCAAGATTAACTTGGTATCTTCCTTCTATTGTATGTTAGCGGTAAATCAGACGCAATCAAAGGTACAACAGAAGATACAGTTATTGTTTGGTTGGCTGGACTCGCTGCCGTAAAACCTACTTGGCACTGTACCCAATACATGAGAGGATTATTTACCATATTTGTTCTTGGAGACTCTCCCAAATCAATGATAGTTTGATTATATTTAGTGTACGGATCATTTGCCATTTTTAAAGGAGCCCAATCAGTAGGTGGAGCAAACATAACTACTCCGTCATTTGCAAATTTATACGTTCCTGGGCCACAAGCTCCGATATAGGAAGTGGAAAAACTTGTGAAGTCTGTCCCATTGAAATAATTAAACGTTACAACTCCAATGTTAGGCGTGTTGTCACTGGAAAATCCAAGAAACCATCTAGCAGTTTTAAATGGCGTACCAAAATAAAAGAATGGATTGCTGGACGATACACCAAAGCCAAAATCTAAATTTTCGATGTTGTTTCTTCTATTGGGACTACAAGCTACGTTTTGTGTTCTATCAATCATGGAACTAATTCCATGTGCATAAGAATTAATTCCAAATTGTGAAAGCACCCTGAAAGGTGCATCATTCGAAATTTGGTTTCTAGTATTAAAATCAGAATTATATGTTATCGAAGGCTGATAATATACAGCCATAGTAAATCCAACAGTAAAATTACCTGTAGTTCTAGCAAGTTTCACATATATGTTGCCTATTCCCTCAGAATCTTGAGTAGATTGATTTACAATTGCGGTAACTACTTGTGGAGAGTTTTGAATCAAAACGCTGTTAGTATTTGTCCCTCCAAAAACATAACTTGCTGAAGTGCCAATTGATGCATAAACTGTTGGTAAAAAACCATTTATTTGACCTGGAAAAGTATGACCTCTATCTGAAATAGTTATTTGAGTTTGTGACGCAAACGTAGTATCAGCTGAATCTAAATAAAATACAATTTTTTGAATATTTGCATTGACGCTACAATTTTCTACTGTAAAGTTTAAAGTGTTGGAAACCGCAGTGTTAGTTTCGTATCTCACCATTTTAACCAATGTAGCATTAAGATTAGATAGTTGGTTCATAAACTAAATTTCTTGAATCGTTTTAAAAAAACCTATTTCTCAAAAAATCCGCGCTCAACATATTTATAATCTACTTTTTCAGGCACAAAAAACTGAATAAGAGTGTTGATAAGTTTTTGTTCATCACATTTTTGCCCGCACCAATACACATCCAATGACACAAAACAGAGTTCCACCCAAATATGGAAAGAGCAATGAGATTCTTCTAAAATAAACATGCCACTAACACCATGTGGTTCAAACTGATGATGATGATCTGAAAGTACAGAGAAAGAACCTTTTTCTAATCCCTCATAAAATATTTCTTTAATCTCGTTCCAGTTTAAATCTGAATTTTGACAATTATATAAATCTAAGAGAATGTGCTTACCTATTGGGGGATTATCATTTTTTGTCATTTTTAAGACACACAATTGTTTTTTTAACTTTTTTCCACTCGTCAGAATAAGCTTCGTCACGATCTTCAATACTCACAAGTTTTTTGAACTGCTTAACATCATCCCAAGACAAACATTTTTCTGCCCAAATACAAAGATCTTCAGGATTCGACAATAATTCAAAAAGATCTTTATTTTCCCATTCAGGATATTTAAGAGCTAAATTAGCGAGTTCAGTGAGAGGAATTGACCATTCAGATCCATCTTCAAAAATAAAACTCAGTTCATTGTGCATGGTTTTGAATCTTTCTTCTTGAAAATCTTTAAACTCTTCAAACCAAAAATCTTCACTAAAAGAAAAAATAAAATTTGCTTCTTTATTTTTAATGAAATCATAGCTCATCAGCTTGAAGAGGTCGAATGACTGTCGGAAATTTTTGACTGTGTCAGTGGTGAAATACGCATTAGATATAAGTTTATTAGCAATATTAGTTGCCACTATATCTTCTGAGACATCTGTAATAATTTTGCCAATTTTTACTTTCATCACTTTATATACGATTAATACATGCCTTCTGCTACCAAAACCTTTTCAGATTTATCAATAATTGGTGCAATAAGTGTTTCTGTAGTCAAAACTAGACCTGCAATACTCACTGCATTTGTCAAAGCGGTTTTTGTTACCTTAGCAGGGTCAATCACACCTCTGTCATACATATTGCAAATTTCTCCATATTTTGCATCAAAACCAACACCTTGTTCGCTTTCAAGAACTTTTGCAGAATATGTATCTGCTGAAAAACCACCATTAGTGCAAATTTGTCTAAATGGGGCTTGAATAGCCAAGCTAAGAATTTTAAGTCCTGAAATTTCGTCAAAATCTTTTTGGTCTACTTCAGTGTTTGCAACTAACTCTTGCGAAATTTTTAGTAAGCAACAACCGCCACCTGGAACAATACCTTCTTCTATTGCCGCCCTGGTTGCATTAAGTGCATCTTCGTATCTATATTTCTTTTCTTTCAGTTCTGTGTCTGTAGAAGCACCAATTTTAATTAAGCCAATTCCACCATTGAGTTTACCTAGTCTTTCGTTAAGCTTTTCTCTATTATAGTCAGACTCTTCTGTTTCTAACAATAATTTAAGTAAATTGATTCTGTCTTCCAAAGCCTGAGAATCACTTCTCCCCTCAATAATTGTTGTAGAGTCTTTTCCAACAACAATTCTTTGTGCAAACCCTAAGAAATCTTCTGTAATATCTTCGAACTTATGACCTAAAGTTTCTTGGAAAACTTTGCCGCCTACCATGCAACAAATATCTTGGATCATTTCTTTCTTTTGCGCTCCAAAACCAGGAGTTCTTGTGGCCGCCCATTGGAAACCACTTCTTGATTTGTTAAACGCAAGGGCTCTCTTGGCTTCATCTGAAAATTGTTCTGCGATAATCAGGATAGCTTTTTTCTTCTGAGCCAATTTGTCCAAAATAGGTGTAAGTTGTGAGAACTGTTTTATTTCACAATCAAACATCAAAATATACACTTCTCTGTAATCGATAATGTTTTTAGAAAAATCACTAATTAAACTTGGGTCAATAAATCCTTGGTTGTAACTGAATCCTTCCACCATTCTGAAATAAGATTCTCTTTCACGAGACTCTTCAAGAGTGATGATTCCATCTTGTCCAACAGCTTCTATTGCATCTGCCACCACTTCACCCACTTCTTTTTCGTTACCAGAGATTGTGGCGATAAACTCCACTTCTTGCCTTTCTGTAATTTCTCTAGCACATTCTTCAATCATTTGAAGAGCTGTGGTAAGTCCTTTGTCAATTCCTCTCTTTAATCCTAGAGGATTTGCTCCTGCAGCCACTAATTTCAATCCTTCTTTGACTATTGCTTGTGCAAGCACAGTAGCTGTAGTTGTGTTATGAGTTAAAATATAATTATCTGTGAAATAAAGACAATCTGGATTACTCACTTTAATACATTGCATATCTGTGCATTCGTTTGTCAAGATAATTTTATCAATGCTGCTTCCATGTTTATTACCTTTGAGTTCAGTAACTCTATAAATGCTTTTATTAGAATAAGAATTTCCCTTTCTTTCATACAATCTAATATTGATTGTTTTTCCTAAACTTCTTAGTAGTTCAGCAACATCTTGGCAAAGTTTTTCGCTCACAGTAGAATATTCAAGCAATCCTCTTTTATTGATATGACCATCTGTATCCGTTAATCCTTGCAAAAGCATTTCTCTGCTTTTAATGCTTGAATAGAGATATTCTTTAGGAATGTACTTTGTGTCACTCTTGGTGCCAAGTAATCCAATCTTATTCACTAAATCATAAGTGGTGCTTCCGTCTTCAGTGGTTCCTGAAAGCTTTACTCTGTAATAATTTTTCTTTTCAACAAGTTTGTAATTAAGAATAATACCGCTTGGCAAACAGCCTTGAAGTTTTTCAATTACATGAAAATCTTTTCTACCTAAAGAAATCTCTATTGAACCAGTTCCAGTTAAGCATCCATCGCCTAACAAAACTCCGACAAGATATGGAGAAAGAGCAAAATCAGAATCTTGGAAATCTGCGTATGTTCTTGCAACAAAAAGTTTATGTTTTTTGTGTCCTTTACTATTTACTGAAACAATTTCTCTATCAATAAGTTGTTTTGTGGTAACAACAGTTTTTTTACCTCTAATATTTACCACTTCCCATAAATGGTCTTCACAACATTTTACCACTCTCTTGTCAGTAAAAACTATTTTAACAACTTGTTTCTTGCCTTTTGGAAAAACGCCGAGCACTTTTTGTGTTGTCCCATTTGTGCCACAAACTTCATCTCCTTCTTTAATATCTCCCATTTGGACAAAACCTTTTGGTGTAAGAACTTTGCTGTAAAGTGGTTGAGGGCCATCGCCTGCGATGACATTAGTTTGCATGCTCACTTGTTTACATAATTGAGCACCGAGATTTTCATAAGGATCTTCTAGATCAATAGCTTTAGCCACAGTTACTCCATCTTTTGTGATTGTTGGAACACCATATTCACTATGAATAACAACGTTCCTTCCTCTTGGGCCAAGGGTTACTTTAACGCTATCAGCTACGGCATTAACACCGGCTTCAAGTTTTCTACGAGCTTCTTCTGCAAACAATAAACTTACTGGCATATCTCAGTTGTACAATAACCTTATGAATTTTCTAGAAAAATGGAGACTAAATCAAATTCTTACCGAAGAAGAAACTCTTTGTGTTTTGAAAGAGCTATTTCTATATGCTCAAAAAACTTTTGTGTTCGATTCAAAAAGCAAAATAGATACAAAACTGTATGATATTTTTGAAAAAATTGATTTAGAGCCAGATTCCAAAACTATTATACGTTTTTCACAGAACGAATGTGACACACCATTTGTTTCTTTGACATTATTCGACCACACAAAACCGACACATGAAATAAAAACACTGGAATATACCGTGTTTGTGTATGACAAAAATTGAGCTTTACTATATTAGGAAAAAATAATATATTAGAATATGTAAGTTTAGTTGTAAGTTTCAAACTAGTTTGGCAAAAAATGAAACATTGATGTTGAATCAGAAGTATATATACATGAAGACAAAGTTCCGTTAAGGTTACTGGAAGAAAAACGTGCTTACTTTGTTTTCACAAAAAAATGAAAAATTATCTTTTTGAATTAAAAATCAAAGAACTTCAAGCTCTTAACAAGAGTTATAAACTTGTTGAAGATATTTTGTTTATTGGAGAAAATCAAATAGAAGTATTAGGTTGTGTACATTGTTACAGAATCACTCCAGAAGCAACAATTGATGGATTTAAGATTCCAAAAGGAAATTTACTAAATTTGTATGAATGTTTTTCTCAGGAAGCATTCGAAGCAAAAGAAGTGGCATTAAATTCATGGCTATGTCCTCATTGTGGAAGACTTTTCAGAGAATTGTTGCCAAAGTTTGATTTAATTGGAGATACAGATGTCAGCATATAAAACAATCAATTGTTCATTCAAAAGTAAAGAAACATTAATAGAATGTCTAAAGACTTTAGGTTACACGCCAGTGGTTTACAAAGAAAAAACAAAACTTGTTGGCTACCTTGGTGATGAAAGAGAAGAGTCTGCAGAGATTATCGTACCCAGAGCAATAGTATCTAATTTATCAAATGATATCGGTTTTGCGTATGATGAAGAAAATAAAGAATATGCTATGATTTGTTCAGATTATGATCAAAATATAGGTGTAGCAGATAAAATTAGACAGTCCTACGCAGTCACTGCAATTAAAACAGCATTATCTAAAAATAAGTTTTCTGTGAAATCAGAAATCAAAGACAAAGTAGTAACCATTACTGCAGGAAAAATCATATGAGCAAAAAAGTAGAGTTGATTATAGAAATAGATGAAAAGGGTAAAATTACTGTTACTCCAAAAGGCACTGTCGGTAAAGAGTGTTTAGATTTGATGTCTTTTTTAGATAAAATTGCTGACTTCAATGTGATTGAAACTGTAGCTAATGAAGATATGGGTAAAAACATAAAAGAGACTTTAAAAAATAAAATTAAAGACATTACATAAAAGTGCTCGTCACTCTTCTTCTAGCAGCCACAGCTGCATCTGGTGTTCCAACCAATGTAAATGCTAATCCATTGTATTGAATACTTCCTAAATTTCCATCGTCTACGTTTCCTCCGGCTGTACCTGTTGCTGTTACTATTTTGTATGCCATAATTTGACCAGATGCTACTGAAAATGGTGCAATACCCCCAGCACCAACCCATCCTCCATCTGAGTTCGTTACTGGGTTTGGAGAAGCAATTGTGTAACCATTAGTTGGGTTTGTACCTATAGGATTACCAAAAAAACTATTATCGTACCACGCATAAATATTTACCCAGTACTCATTTGCTGTAGTTGTTGTAGCTGTTGTTCCAGTTTGATATGTAGAGCCTGTGCCTGACGTAGTGCTAGTTTTATCTAATAAGCTGCCTGCAGAAGCAACTAAATTACTTACTTCTTCAATGAAGGTAGTGAAAAGTGTTGCACTTGCTGACAATGTTAATGTAATTGTTGTGTTACTGCCTGATGGTATATTAGGAAGCGCGTAAATATATATATTTCTGTTTGCAACTATTGAAGATGTAATAGAACTCCAGGAGGCACTTGAGCCTCCTTGCACTATAGACGTGATAGATAAAGCTGTGTCTGAAGATATATACATTAATAAACATCTGCCTGCAGTGGGTGTAAAAGAAAGAGTATAAGTCCATGTTGTTGTAGCTAATGCTATAGCAGAACCTGAATTTAAATTATTTCTTATTACTGGCATGTTATTATTTGTACATTATGCTTCTTGCATAATAATTTCTACAGTGAAGTTTTGATGGAACGTGGATAAACCAATAAAATTAACAGACAGTTTGTCGTTAGATGCTGCTGTCGTAAATCCAGTGGCGAAGGTTGTTGAGTTTGCCTCGTAAGTAGATGCTCCTGTAAGATTTATGTTGGTTGCCAATATGCTTGTTCCTATAAAGGCTCCTGTTGAAATAGATTTAGCAACATTGATTGTAGTGATTCCTACTGAAGGTGTTTCTACACGAACATTCACCCTTCTGAAATTAAATGTTACTGAAGAAGTACCATTTATTGGGTCTTGAGGAACAATGAATACTGCTGTGTCAATACCCACTCCAGAGGGTGTAAATGCAGTTACAAGAGTTGTGATTAATGAACGTTTGATAGGAGCCCAAGTAACACCCACCCCTGTTGATGTAAGTACTTGACTTACAATTCCAATCGGAGCCCCTGGCAAGTTGTTATTGTCAAAAATAGAACTTCCAAATCTTGCGTTTCCTTGAACGTGTAGTGGCTGAGTAGGTGTAGTAGTTCCAATGCCCACTGAGCCAGCAGCACCTACTGTTACAAATCTAGTCCCCTGTAAAGTTGATTCAATTCTAAAGAGATCTGCAGTTTGACCAGTAAGACCTGTAACTTGCAAAACTGTACCTGTGGTAAAACCACTTCTTACATGCAATCTGGATTCAGGTATAGTAGTTCCTACTCCAATATATCCTCTTGAAACAATTCTCATATTTTCTTGAGCGGCTGTTCCGTTGTAAGTAGTGAAAATTATATTGTATTGACCAGATGTATTTGAAATTTGAGAGTCACCATTACCCCATCTATAAGCACTACCTGGTGACAAGTTGATGTTACCTGCCACATCAAGAATTGATGAAGTTTGTGGAGCCACACCAATTCCAACATTTGTAAATCTAGCTGATCCTTGGACATGTAGTGGGTATGCTGCCGTAGCTGTGTTTATACCCACCGATCCTACACCTGTCACTACTAATGCTGTTGTTCCATTGGTAGTTAAATCTACTTCTAAAAGATTTGCTGTTTGAGATGCTGCACCAGCTATATAAAGACCTGCATTACCTGCGTTTAATGTTTCAACATGAAGTCTAGCAAGTGGACTGAATGTACCCACACCCAAATTTGTCCTTGTAGCATTTGTGTTACCCCCCCAAGCTCCTAAATTTGAATCTGTAGGAACTACTGCTTGCCCTACAGCAATTTGGTAACTTGCTGCTATGTTTCCGTTAGTTGCATCACCAAGAAACGTATTATTAGATCCAGTGAGCATAGTGTTACCTGATGTTCTACCTAAGAAAATATTTTGTGAACCTGATGTATTTGCTAAACCAGCCTGAAATCCTACGAAAATGTTATTTGATCCAGAAGTATTTGCGGTTCCTGCTTGATATCCAACAGCTGTATTTTGTGTGCCTGTATTTAAAGTAGTGGTAGCTGATCCTGCTAAAGCACCATACCCAACAGCTGTAAGATTACTGACTGTAGTTATATATCTCATAGCAAAAGCACCGAAAGCTTGATTTGCTCTTCCACTAGTCAAGCTAGTCATAGCTTGCACACCAATTGCTGTGTTTTCATCAGATGTGGCAAGATTCATAGCTGAATCGCCAATTACCGTGTTGCTACTTGAAGATACATTAGTTTGTAATGCGCCACGACCAATAGCTACATTGGCACTTCCTGTCTGATTAAGATCCATAGCGAGATGTCCAATTGCCATGTTAGAAGCACCTGTTGTTGTACTTCTCAAAGCTTGTGATCCTATAGCAACATTTCTAGAACCTTGGTTATTTTGAAGAGCTTGCGAACCTATTGCAACTACACCAAAAAATGATCCAGAAGCATTTTGAACAGCTCTATCACCGATTGCTACTACCGTACCACTGCCTGATGGATTGTTAGCTAAAGCATTCACGCCAATAGCTACGTTTGTGTTAACATTAGCACTTCCTACACCTACAGTGATATTGTTTACAACTAAATCATTTCTGAAAGATCCTACACCAACAACATTAAGTCGTGAATTGACAGTAACTGCAAGTCCATTGTCAGTGATATTCGATGTGGTCAATGAAGCAGGGCCGCCAAACTTTGGTATCGTGTTCAAAGTACCAGTTCCTGTAATGATCCCTACAGAATTTATGGTAGTCCAAGAAATAGCTGTGCCTGTAGAAGATAATATTTGGTTTTGTGTGCCGGAGTTAAAGCTATTGTCATAAAGAATTCCAGAAATTCTCAAAGTGACCGTTGACGTAATGCCTGTAACATTAAGTTGTGTTAATGAACCAACAGATGTAATTCCAGAGTAAGAACCAGATATGACAGCTGAAGGAACAATACCAGAGGCTAGATTAGAAGCATCTAAATTAGTGATATTTGTTCCAGGCCCAAAAAATCCAAATGAAGTAAGAATACCAGAAACTGTAACTCCAGAACCAAGCGTAATAAGTGTTCCGGTGTCAATAATGTTTGAATTTGATAATGTGCTAGCAGAACTAAATTTAGCAACAGTATTAATTGTTCCTGAGCCTGTTAAAACATTCGAAAGTTGACTTGTCCAAGAAATTCCAGTTCCAGTAGAGATTAAAACAGAATTTGCTAAACCGATTTGATTATTAGAATCAAAAATCCCTCCAGTTATTCTAGCATTTCCGCGCACATGCAAAGCTTGAGTAGGAGCAGAAGTATAAATACCCACAGAACCGATTCCAGTAATAGTAAAGAAGTTTGCTCCTGTTGTAGTTGCATTTACTTCTAATAAATCTGCTGTTTGTGAAGTGGAACCATTAATTAAAAGACCCATGTTGCTTGAGCTTAATGTTTCTAAATGCAATCTTGAAAGTGGAGCAAAAGTGCCAATACCTAAATCTGTACGTGTGATATTTGTGTTTCCACCCCAAGCTCCTGCGTTAGCTCTCACTGTATTAACATTAGGGCCTAATGCAATTTGATAGTCTGCCGCAGCTATATTATTAAAGTAGCCCAACGCCACATTATTGTTGTATATACCCAATGAACTGGTATTGGCTACTCCTACGCCAATAAGAACGTTGTTTGTTCCTGTAAGATTTTGGGCAGCAGAATTACCTATTATAATGTTGCTTTCACGAGCAGAAGGAGGAGTGCTAAAATCAAATGCTTGTCCAGCACCGTGGCCTATAATCAACGACAAACTAAAATTAGCCGATTTAGAGGCATAATTTCCTATAATAACGTTTTGGTTTTCGTCTGCCAAGTACGTGGTAGCAGTGCCCGAATACGCTT
>JACCDG011706462.1_pt1 | contig 27162 bp, 29 predicted proteins | sample 7442471 | NCBI WGS metagenome assembly JACCDG01 (sample SAMN15323444, study PRJNA562643) | freshwater metagenome | isolation source: river surface water | place: USA:Blue River Watershed | collected 2017-08-17 | reverse complement strand
GCCAGCGCTTCACCTGGAAAGACGTTTCGCCCCGGCCCCTGAGCAAGCTGGACGACGACGCCTTCAGCCGGGTACGCGTCATTTTGATGAACGGCGTCGAGCATGACGCGCTGCGCCTGCAGCAGGTCTTGCTGCGGATGCTTCGGCCCGCGCGTGAGGTGCTGGCGCGCCTGATGCGCGTCGAGCAGCACCAGGCGACCACCATCAACTGGCTACTCTCGGCCGACCACTCGCCGCTGGAGACCACCATCGCCTTCGAGCAGGTCGCGATCGAGGTCACCGCTTCCGTCGCCCAGCTCGAGCCGGACCCGGTGATGGCCCAGGGCTACCGCTTCGGCCTGCTGGAGGACTTCGATCATCTGTACCGGTACGCGGCCCTGCTCGATCGGCTCGAGGGCAAGGACGCCAACACCCTCCTGCAGGGGTACACCGACATCGTCCCCGGTCGGCCCACCTCGCAGCACCACCGCGCGCCGCGGGACGACCTGATGCAGCCCTACGCCTCCGACGCGGCCCTGGCCACCAAGCTGCACGCCGCCACCCTGGTGGGCGGCGAGTACCAGACGCACGACTACTACATGAACGTGGGCCCGCAGTTCGCCGACCCCGTGGCCCGCGCGCTCTATGCCGAGATCGCCTCGGTCGAGAGCCAGCACATCACGCACTACGGCTGCATGCTCAATCCGGAGGAGACGCCGCTGGAGAAGCTGGTGCTGCAGCAGGCCTGCGAGGTCTGGAACTACCAGGCCTGCGCCCAGCAGGAGAGCGACCCGCGCCTGCGCGCGCTGTGGGAGCGCTTCCTCGACTACGAGCTGGGGCAGCTGCAGGTGGCGATCGACCTCTTCGAGCAGCTGGAGCGCCGCGACGCCGCGCAGGTGCTGGGGGACGGCCGCCTGCCACCGGGCATCGCTTTCAAGAGCCAGCGCGAGTTCGTGCGGGAGGTGCTGGCCAGGGAAGTGGGGCTGCGCAAGGACGGCACCCGCTTCGTGCCTGAGGAGGAAGAGTCGGTCGCCTCGCTCGCCTGGCGCAACCAGATGAATTCGCAGGGCTCGCCCTCGCAGCAGGTGTCCGCCGGCTACCAGTGGGCGCCGGGGGGCGAACTCAATCGGGCGCTGGCGCGGGTCGGCACCTCGGCCACCGTCTGAAAACAGGAGTTCGTCATGCACACCACCGTCGAAACCGGCCTGAACCGCACCGGGCTGGACATGGCCCCTTCCAGCAAGGACGACATGGTCCGCTTCGCCCAGGCCGCCGGCGCGCAGGCGCCGGAGCCCGGCCAGCCTTCGCTGGCCGACGTCCGCCTGGCCCTGGCCTCGGAGGCCGACGCCCTGGGCTCGGTGCCCTTGCCGCTGCGTCTGCGGGGCATGGCCACCGCCCTGGCCGACACGCTGCAGGGGCACAAGAGCGCGGTGCTGGTGGACAAGCTGGGCGAGCGCCTGGCCACCGAGCGCAGCGGCGTGCGCCTGTACGAGGCGCTGGAGGTCAAGGTCCGCGCGGCCCGGGGCCTGCAGGGGGTTGACGCCGACGCCATCACCCGCCTGCGTGACGACGAGGAGTCGCACTACCACCTGCTGGCGCAGTGCCTGGTCTCCATGGGCGCGGACCCGACCGCGGTGACGCCCTGCGCCGACACCGCGGGCGTGGCCCTGCAGGGCGCACTCCAGGTGGTCTGCGACCCCCGCACCACCCTGGCCCAGGCGCTCAATGCCACGTTGATGGTCGAACTGGCCGACGGCGCCGGCTGGGAGCTGCTGGCCGACCTCGCGCAGGAGGCCGGCCATTCGGATATGGCGCAGCGCTTCTCGGTGGCACAGGAGACCGAGCGGGAGCACCTGGCAAAGGTGCAGGGCTGGCTGCGCACAGCGGTGATGGCAGAAGTGGGCTGAGGCCGCCTGATCCGGGTCAAGCCCGACGGCGGACGGCTGCGGCGACAATCGCCGCATGCCCGAACCCGTCCTCACGCCTCCTGGTCAACTTGCCGAGCGCCTGCGCGCGCAGGGTTATGCCGTGCTCGGCGCCGGGGACGTGGCCCGCTGGATCGGCGCACCCCTCGCAGACCTGCAGGCGCTGTCTGGCGCCTGGAGCGACCTGCCTCCCGACAACTACCTGCGTGACGGCGGCCGCTACCGCAGGCGGCGCCATGCCAGCTTCGTCGTCGACGCCGGCGAGCTCCGGCCCGTGCCGCACCGGGCGCACTGGCAGCCGGTGGACTACAACGCCCTGCACGGTGGCATCGAGCGCTGGTTCGAGCCGATGCAGGAGACCGTTATCACCGCGCCGGCCTGGCGCGCGCTGATGCTCGCCCTGGGCGGTGCGGCCTCGGCCCTGCGCGGGCCCCAGCCCTGGTTCGCGGAGGCGCACCAGTTCCGTATCGACACCGAGGGTGGCATCGGCCGCCCCACGCCCGAAGGCGCGCACCGCGACGGCGTCGACCTGGTGGCGGTGTTCCTGGTGGCGCGCGAGGGCATCAAGGGCGGCGAGACCCGCGTCTTCGAGGCCCACGGCCCGCAAGGGACCCGCTTCACCCTCACCGAGCCCTGGAGCCTGATGCTGCTGGACGACGAGCGGGTGATCCACGAGAGCACCCCGATCCAGCCGCTGGATGCGGCGCGCGGTGGCCACCGCGACACGCTGGTGGTGACGCTGCGCAAGGGCGGCTTCCAGGACCCGCCGCAGGCCTGAGCCTCACGCCTGGTGAGGGTGGCGCCTGCGCGGCGCCCGGGTCCTTCAGGCGTCGCGCACGTCGGCCACCGGGTTGGCGCCGAAGTCCGGCCGCGCCAGCCAGGCCAGTACCCGCGCCGCGGCGTCGTCCGGCGTCTGCAGCATGCCCTTGTCATGGAGCGCCTGGAAGTTGGCGCGGTCCGGAAAGCGTGCGTCGGCGGCGCCGCGCAGCTGCACCTGCATGTCGGTGGCGATCACGCCGGGCGCCAGCGAGCACAGGCGCGCGCCGTTCGGCTTGAGCGCCTCTTCCAGGGCCACGCAGCGTGTGAACTGGTCCATGCCCGCCTTGGCCGTGCAGTAGCCCGCCTGCGAGGCCATCGCGCGGCGGCCGAGGCCGGAGGAGATGTTCAGCACCTTGCGCGGGCAGGTCCAGGCTTCGGTGACCTCGAGGAAGGCGCCGGTCAGGAGCAGCGGTGCCTCCAGGCCCACGCGCAGCGCACGCGCCAGCTCGCCGGAAGGCACCTGCCCGATCGGCGCGATCGGCGGGATCACGCCCGCGTTGTTGATCAAGTTGACCGAAGCGGGCCGGTCGCTGCTCCGGGTGGCCAGCCACTGGCGCAGCCGCGCGGCCAGCGGCTCGGGGTCGGACAGGTCGGCCTGCCATTGCTCGAGGGGAATGCCCGCGGCTTTGGCGCGGGCGGCCAGGTCCGCGTCGGCGTGGCGGGCGATGCAAAGCAGCTCGTGGCCGGCGGCGAGCAGCTGGCGGGCCATGGCCAAGCCCATGCCGCGCGAGGCGCCGGTGATCAGGGTGAGTGGACGTGGGTTCATCCGGGCATCCTAGCGGCGGGATCGCCGCGCCCGCGCCCGCGCAAACCCGGATTCCCCGGCCTGAAGCCGGCCTAGAAGGGCACTTCGCTGCGCCAGGCCCGGCGCGCCCCGTCGACCGGATGCGGAAAGTCCACGCGGCTCGCATGCAGCAGCAGCCGCGGCGCGCGGGCCTGTACCTCGGGAGAGCCATAGAGCGTGTCCCCCAGGATCGGGTGGCCCAGGGCCAGCAGGTGCACCCGCAACTGGTGCGAGCGGCCGGTGAGGGGGGCGAGCTCGACCCGGGTCGACTCGCCTTCGTGCGCCAGGATGCGCCACAGGGTGCGGCTCGGGCGGCCCTGGGCGGCATCCACCTTCTGCAGCGGCCGGCGGGGCCAGTCGGCGATGAGCGGCAGGTCGATCAGGCCCCAGCCGGATTCGCCCTCCCAGTCCTGCACCGGCCCCAGGGCCTCGGGCAGCGCCATGCGCCCCTGCACCACGGCCTGGTAGCGCTTGCTCACTTCCCCGCGCTCGAAGGCGCCACTCAGGGCGCGCTGGGCCGGCAGGCCCCGGGCAAAAAGGAGCAGGCCCGAGGTGGCCATGTCCAGCCGGTGCACCACGAGCGCGTCGGGGCAGGCGGCCTGCACCCGGGTGGCGGCGCAGTCCTGCTTGTCCGGGCCTCGGCCGGGAACGGACAGCAGGCCGGCCGGCTTGTCGACCACCAGGCAGGCCGAGTCGGCATGCACCAGGGGCAGGTTCCCGAGGGCATCCCGGGAGACGGGAGTTAAACTGCCGGCTGTCATCAATTCATCACGGAAGTGTCACAGAGGCGCTTCCGGCCGATCGTTCCCACCGAAAGCCCCCCATGCTGTTTGGAAAGCTGCTGCCCCGCGAGGGCAATTTTTTCGACCTGTTCAACCAGCACGCTGACCGCATCGTCGAGGCTGCCCGCGCCTTCTCGCAGCTGGTCGCCAACTATAGCGACGCCCACCTGCGCGAGCAGTACAACCGGGACGTGGACAACGCCGAGCGCGCTGCCGACCGCGTGACGCAGGACGTCAACCGCCTGCTGCACCGCACCTTCATCACGCCCCTGGACCGCGACCAGATCCACACCCTGATCAACACCATGGACGATGTGGCCGACCTGATCCAGGACTCGGCCGAGACCATGGCGCTGTATGACCTGCGCACCTGCAACGAGGAAATCACCCGCCTGACCGACCTCTCGGTCAAGTGCTGCGAGCGGGTGAAGGACGCGGTGGCCCTGATCGGCAAGCTGGCCGACACCGCTACCGCCGAAGCCGCCCTCAAGACCTGCGAGGAGATCGACCGCCTCGAGTCCGATGCCGACCGCGTGATGCGCAGCGCCATGAGCAAGCTGTTCCGCGAGGAACCGGACGTGCGCGAGGTGCTCAAGCTCAAGGCCATTTACGAGCTGCTGGAGACGATCACCGACAAGTGCGAGGACGTGGCCAACGTGATCGAGGGCATCATCCTCGAGCATTCCTGATCGGGCGGGGACTCCATGGAAACCGCACAGGCTGCGCTCTGGGTCATCGCCTTGCTGGTGGTGCTGGCCCTGGCCTTCGACTTCATGAACGGATTCCACGACGCGGCGAACTCCATCGCCACCGTCGTGTCCACCGGGGTGCTGCGCCCCACCCAGGCGGTGCTGTTCGCCGCCTTCTTCAACTTCGTCGCCATCTTCATCTTCCACCTGAGTGTGGCGGCCACCGTGGGCAAGGGCATCGTGCAGCCCGGGATCGTCGACACCCATGTGGTGTTCGGCGCCTTGGTCGGGGCCATCACCTGGAACGTGGTGACCTGGTACTACGGCATTCCCTCCAGCTCCTCGCACGCCCTGATCGGCGGCATCGTGGGCGCGGTGATCGCCAAGGCCGGCACCGGTGCGCTGCTGGCCGCCGGCATCGGCAAGACGGTGCTCTTCATCCTGGTCTCGCCGCTCCTGGGCTTCACCCTGGGCTCGCTGATGATGGTGCTGGTGGCGCGGGTCATGCGCCGGGCCTCGCCCTCGCGGGTGGACCGCTGGTTCCGCCGGCTGCAGCTGGTCTCGGCCGGCGCCTACAGCCTGGGCCATGGCGGCAACGACGCACAAAAGACCATCGGCATCATCTGGATGCTGCTGATCGCCACCGGCTACACCGCCGCGGGTGACAAGAGCCCGCCGAGCTGGGTGATCATCAGCTGCTACATCGCCATCGCGGCCGGCACGATGTTCGGCGGCTGGCGCATCGTCAAGACCATGGGCCAGAAGATCACCAAGTTGAAGCCGGTGGGCGGCTTCTGCGCCGAGACCGGCGGCGCGCTCACCCTGTTCCTGGCGACGGCCCTGGGCATTCCGGTGTCGACCACCCACACCATCACCGGCGCCATCGTCGGCGTGGGTTCTACCCAGCGCGCGAGCGCGGTGCGCTGGGGCGTGGCGGGCAACATCGTCTGGGCCTGGGTGCTCACCATCCCGGCCAGCGCCTTCGTGGCTGCCATTGCCTACTGGGTGAGCCTGCAGCTGTATTGAGCAGGCTGGCCCTGCCGACCCGGTAAAAGGCCACCGTGAGGTGGTCTTTTCATTGGCGGGTCCTGCCGGACGCAGGGGCAGGGCCCTTCACTGGGAGATCTTGCGGCCCTCTTCGATCTGATATTCGAAGTAGCGCTGGAAACTGAAGGCAATGCTCGCCATCAGCACCCCGGTGCCGATCATCAGCGCCGCGGCGATGCCGAAGACGGTGAGCCAGCCGGTGGTGCCGGCCGCATGTTCCGGCTCGGCCTGCGGGTTGAAGCGGGCGTTCCACTTCTCGGGCGTCATCAGGCCGTAGACGATGGCGTTGAGCGCGCAGCCGGCGATGGTGAAGCCCAGGAGGGGAATCAGCAGCCAGCTCAGGGTGTCGTCCTGGCCGAACTGGCCGACCCGGTTGATGCCGTAGACACCCAGCGCAGTCGGAATGGGCAGGGCCCAGCCAAGCAGGTCGCCGAAGCCGCGCAGGTAGAAGCGGTGCAGGCCCAGCGGGCCGCCGAGGAAGGTGAGCCAGGTGGCCAGGGTCTTGTTCTTCATGGGGTTCACTTCTTCACAGGTTCAAGGTTTCCCGCGGCGGCGTCGTGTCGCCTTCGCCCAGCGTCTTTTCCATCAGCACGATGTCCAGCCACTGCTCGAATTTCCAGCCGCAGGAGCGGATCGCGCCGGCGTCGGTGAAGCCGGCCGCGCGGTGCAGGCCGATGGAGGCGGCGTTGGCCGAGTCGCCGATCACGGCGATGAGCTTGCGCACCCCGCGCGCCTGGGCCTCGTCCATCAGGGCCTGCAGCAGGAGGCGACCCAGGCCGCGGCCCCGGGCCTCGTGGTGCAGGTAGATCGAGTTCTCGGCCGAGAAGCGGTAGGCCGGCCGGGGCTTGAACCACTGGCAGTAGGCGTAGCCCAGCACCTGGCCCCCGTCTTCCACGACCAGCCAGGGCAGGGCGCGCGCGGCCACGTCGGCGTGGCGCTGGGCTATCTCGGCCTCGGTGGGCGGGGTGGTTTCGAAGGTGGCCGTGCTGTGCAGCACGTGGTGCGCGTAGATGGCCGTGACGGCAGGCAGGTCGGCCGCCTGGAGGGGGCGGATATGGGGCATGGGGGCCTTGTCTATAATCTCGGGTTTTCCGTCGTGTCGATGGCCGGGTGGCCAATCGCGTGTCTCAAACGGCGGAGGAAACAATGGGGGCCTCGACACCGCATGGATGCGGATCGCGATGCCTCCGGGCCGGGAGTCCGGCGTCCCGTATCTAGGGCCTGTCCTTGAAGGAAAGCGCCCGGGACGACAGGCTCAGGGCCCACTCCCCGAAGGATAAATCATGGTCGTGATCCGACTCTCCCGTGGTGGCTCCAAGCACCGCCCGTTCTTCAACATCGTCGTTGCCGACAAGCGCGTGCGCCGTGACGGCCGCTTCATCGAGCGCCTCGGCTTCTACAACCCCTCCGCCAAGGAAGGCGAGGAAGGCCTGCGCATCGCCCAGGACCGCCTGGCCCACTGGCAAGGCGTGGGCGCCCAGGCGTCCCCGACCGTCCTGCGCCTGATCAAGCAGGCTCCCAAGGCCGCCTGATCGGCCATCGGGCCGCAGCCTGCTGCGGCCCGACCTGCCCCGTCACCCAGCGATGACCCTCTCCCTCGAAGCCGCGGAACTTCCCGCGGACGCTGTCGAAGTCGGCCGCATCCTGGATGCCTGGGGCATCAAGGGCTGGTTCAAGGTCCTGCCCCACAGCGCTTCCCCGGAGGCGCTTTTTTCTTCCAAGCGCTGGTTCCTGCAGCCCCCGGACAAGGCCCGGGCCCCCGGTGGCGGCCCGCGTGACTTTCCCTTCACCGGCACGGTGCTCCTCAAGGTCCGCGAGGCCAAGGAGCACTCGGACAGCGTGGTCGCTTCCGCCCAGGAGGTGGACGACCGCAATGCCGCCGAGAGCCTGAAGGGCGCGCGCATCTTCATCCCCCGCTCCAGCTTCCCGTCCCCCGCGGACGACGAGTTCTACTGGGTCGACCTGATCGGCCTGGCGGTTGTCAACCGCGAAGGCGTCGCCCTGGGCCAGGTCAAGGACCTGATGTCCACCGGCCCGCAGACCGTGCTGGTCGTGGCCCGCGAGGAAGAGGGCAAGAGCGTGGAGCGCATGATTCCCTTCGTCTCGGCCTTCGTCGACCAGGTGGACGTCCCCGGCGGACGCATCACCGTGGACTGGCAGCCGGACTACTGATCCCGGCCGCTGCGCTGGCCCCCCGGCCCCCGCGAGCGGCTTCCCCGTCCCCGAACGAGCCCCTCCCGCCTGCGGGTATGCTGGCGCCGCCCATGCGATTCGACGTCATCACCCTGTTCCCCGAACTGTTCACGCCCTTCCTCGAGAGCGGCGTGACCCGCCGCGCCTTCGAGCCCGGCGGGCCGGTGCCGGTGCGCCTGTGGAACCTGCGCGATCACGCCGAGGGCAACTACCGCCGGGTGGACGATCGACCCTTCGGCGGCGGCCCCGGCATGGTGATGATGGCCGAGCCCCTGGCCCGCTGCCTGGCGGCGGTGAAGGCGGACCGCGCGGCCTCGGGCGCCGATGCCGGCGCGGCCCCGGCGCCGGTCGTTCTCTTCTCGCCCACCGGTGAGCGCATCGCCCACCCCCTGGTCGAACGCGAGGCCGCCCCCGACCGGCCCGGCGCCATCCTGCTGTGCGGCCGCTACGAGGGCCTGGACCAGCGCTTCATCGATGCGCATGTCGACCAGCAATGGAGCCTGGGCGACTTCGTCCTCTCGGGCGGCGAGATCGCCGCCCTGGCGGTGCTCGACGCCATCGCCCGCCTGCAGCCCGGCGTGCTCAATGACGCCGGCAGCCACCAGGAGGACAGCTTCAACCCGGCGCTGGACGGCCTGCTCGATTGCCCGCACTACACCCGGCCTGAGGTGTGGGAGGGCCGGCCGGTGCCGGCCGAACTCCTCTCGGGCCACCATGCCCGCATCGAGCGCTGGCGCCGGGAGCAGCGCCTGGCGGCCACCGCCCGCCTGCGGCCGGAGCTGATCGAGGCGGCGCGGGCGCAGGGGCGCCTGGCCAAGGCCGATGAGGACTTTCTGCTTCGTCTGCCGGCCTCGCGACCAGGCTAGCCGGCCCGGTCGGTACGGGGCCTGCACCGGGCTATAATGGCGGGCTACCCGATCCTCTGCCCGGCCGCCCTGGCAGGCCCGTCCTTCGGTGACAAGCCTGCCGACTCCACGAGCAATGCTCCTGCGAGTTGGGCCTTTTGCGTAGCGCGGACATGATCCAAGAGGTAAACATGAACCTGATCCAGACTCTCGAGCAAGAAGAAATTGCTCGCCTCGGCAAGAAGATCCCCGAGTTCGCCCCCGGCGACACCGTGATCGTCAACGTGAACGTCGTCGAAGGCACCCGCAAGCGCGTGCAGGCCTACGAAGGCGTCGTGATCGCCAAGCGCAATCGCGGCCTCAACAGCGGCTTCACCGTCCGCAAGATCTCCAGCGGCGAAGGCGTCGAGCGTACCTTCCAGACCTACAGCCCGCTGATCGCCAGCATCGAAGTCAAGCGCCGTGGTGACGTGCGCCGCGCCAAGCTGTACTACCTGCGTGACCGCAGCGGCAAGTCGGCCCGTATCAAGGAAAAGCTGCCCGCGAAGGCGGCCGCCGCCGAGTAAGCCCTGTGAGGGGGAGCTCGTTTCCCCTTCGCCCACAGCCGCCGCCAGCCTCGCGCTCGCGGCGGTTTTGTTTTTCCAGTCCGCATGAGCCTCGACCCCTCCGCCACGCACGCCGACCCGCCGCCGGACCAGGTTCCCCTGTCCAAGCTGCCGCATTTCGTGCCGCAGCAGGTGCCGGTGGTCGGAGTGGACAGCCACCTGCCGGTGGTCCCGCGCGAGGCCCTGCAGCCTGAGGCGCTGCGCCAGCGTTTCCTGCTGCCACCCGCCTGGGAGGCCGAGCTGCGGCGCGAGCCGCGCTTCACCGACCGCGCGCCCGCCGCCGCCTCGGTGCTGGTGCCTCTGGTGATGCGCGAGGAACTCACCGTCCTCCTTACCGAGCGCACCGCGCACCTGTCCAACCACTCCGGCCAGATCGCCTTCCCCGGTGGCCGCCAGGACCCGGAGGATGCCGACGCCGCCGCCTGCGCCCTGCGCGAGGCGCGGGAGGAGATCGGCCTGGACCCGCGCCATGTGGAAGTGCTGGGCACTTTGCCCACCTACACCACCGGCACCATGTTCGTCGTCACGCCGGTGGTGGCCCTGGTCGACCCCGGTTACCACCTCGTCCTCAGCGCCCACGAGGTGGCTTCCGCCTTTGAGGTACCCCTGGCCTTCCTGATGGACCCGTCCCGCCACCGCCGGCACATGGTCGAGGTCGACGGCTTTCGCCGCGAGTGGTTCTCCATGCCCTGGCAGGAGGGCGCGCGCGAGCGCTTCATCTGGGGTGCCACCGCCGGCATGCTGCGCAACCTGTACCGCTTCCTCTCGGCCTGAGCCAGAGGATGAGGCGCCGCCTCCGGCTGGCGCTGCCGGGCCGGGCCGAGGCAGGGCCCGGGGGACGGCTGCGGCGGCGGCTATCATCGAGCCATGAGCTTCTTCGCCATCCTGTTTGCGTTGCTCATCGAGCAGGTGCGGCCGCTCGCCCCGCGTAACCCCGTCTTTGCCGGCATGTTGGGCTGGACCCGCTGGGTCAGTCGCAACTTCGACGCCGGCCGCGACCACCATGGCTGGATCGCCTGGGCGCTCACCGTGCTGGTGCCTTCGTTGGCCGCCGCGCTGCTCTATTGGGGCCTGGACGTCGCCATCGGCTGGCCGCTGGCCATGTTATGGAACGTGGCGGTGCTCTATTTCACCCTGGGCTTTCGCCAGTTCAGCCACTACTTCACCGAGATCCGCGAGGCGCTCGACGCCGGCGACGAGGCGCAGGCCCGCCAGCGCCTGGCCGAGTGGCAGCAGGTGGAGGTGGCCGACCTGCCCCGCAGCGAGCTGCTGCGGCACGTCATCGAGTACTCGGTCCTCGCCGCCCACCGCCACGTGTTCGGCGTGCTGGCCGCTTACTGCATCTTCGCGGTCCTGGGCCTGGGCCCGGCGGGCGCGGTGTTCTACCGCATGGCCGAATTCGCCAGCCGCTACTGGTTCCATCACAGCCGCCAGCAGCCGGTGAGCGAGGCGCTGCAGGACGCGGCCTCCATCGCCTGGGCCCGCATCGACTGGCTGCCTGCGCGCATCACCGCCCTGGCCTTCGCCGTCGTCGGCAGCTTCGAGGAGGCGATCGACTGCTGGCGCAACCACGCCCAGCGCTTCCCCAATGACAACGACGGCGTGGTGCTGGCCGCCACCTCGGGCGCGGTGAACGTGCGCCTGGGCGGCGAGGCGCTGCGCTCGGCCTACGCGCCTTCGCCCGGCCCCGGCGGATGGCCCGAGGGCGGGCCGCCCTCAGCCACCAGCGAGGACAGCGAGAGCACCCCCGGCCGCGAGGCGGAGGCGGCGCACCTGCGCAGCGTGGTGGGCCTGGTCTGGCGTACCGTGGTGCTCTGGATGGTGCTGCTGGCGCTGCTGACGCTGGCGCGTCTGCTGGGCTGACCTCGGTGCCGCACTGACAGAGGGCCGGGCGTGGCCGCCGTACGGGATCTACCAGCGCGCCTGGGACAACTCCGCGAACAGGTCGGCGTAGATGCGGTGGCGGTTCGCCGTGACCGCGCCTTCGCCTTCACCGCCCACCGCCGCCAGCACCGCGCAGCCCGGCTCGTGCAGGTGGGTGCAGTTGTAGAAGCGGCACTGACCCAGGTGCTGCCGCAGGTCCGGCATCAGGCCGGCCAGCTGCGTGGGCTCCAGGTGGCGCAGGCCGAACTCCTGGAAGCCGGGCGAATCGATCAGGGCCGTGGTCCGCGCCGCGTCCACCCAGTACCAGGTGGTGCTGGTGGTGGTGTGGCGGCCCGAGTTGAGCGCCTGCGAGATCTCGCCGGTCTCGGCCAGGGCGCCGGGTACCAGCAGGTTGATCAGCGTGCTCTTGCCCGCGCCCGAGGGACCCAGCACCAGGGTGGTCTTGCCTTCCAGGTGATTCATCAGGTGCGCGCGGTCCACCTCGCCCGACAGGCGTAGCGACAGCGGCATCACCCCGTAGTGCATCTTCTGGTACGGCAAGAGCCGCGCCCAGGCGCGCTCGAAGGGCTCGACCAGGTCGCTCTTGTTCAGGGCGACCAGGGGCGCAATGCCGGAGGCCTCGGCCGCGATCAGCGCCCGCGTGAGCTGGACCTCGGAGAACTCGGGCTCGGCGGCAATCAGCACCAGCACCTGGTCCAGGTTGGCGGCGAAGGACTTGGTGCGCACCTCGTCCTGCCGGTAGAAGAGGTTGCGGCGCTCGACCACCTTCTCGATGCTGCCCTCGTCGCCCGTCGCCTGCCACAGCACGCGGTCGCCCACGACCGCCGCATTCTTCTTGCCACGGGGGTGGCAGATCAGGCGCCGGCCCTCGGGTGTTTCGACCAGCACATGGCGGCCGTGGCTGGCGACGACCAGCCCGTTTTCCTGCGTGCCGGGTGCGCTCATGACAGGGCCACCACGCTCGGCGCTGCGCTCATGCCAGCAGCGCGTCGACCTGGGCCGCGCAGTCGAAGTCGGTGTCGGAGATACCGCCGACGTCGTGGGTGTTGAAGCGGACGATGCACTGCCCCCAGGTGACCACCAGCTCGGGGTGATGGTCCTGCCGGTGGGCGATGAAGGCGACCGCGTTCACGAAGGCCATGGTCTCGTGGTAGCCGTTGAAGCGGAAGGTCTTCTCGATCGCGGCGCTCGCGCCGTCGCCCGAAAGCCGCCAGCCCGGGGCCGTCACCAGGCGCTGGACCACTTCGGTGGGGGTGAGCGCGCGGCGCTTCACCTGCGACCAGTCACGTGACTTGAGCGAAGTCGTGTTCATGCGGCACCCGGTGTCATGCGCGCCAGCCGTTCGCTGGCCGGCGGATGGGAGTAGTAGAAGCGCACGTAGACCGGGTCGGGCGTGAGCGTGGAGGCGTTGTCCTCGTACAGCTTCAGGAGCGCCGAGGCCAGGTCGCGGCCGTCGGTCTGGGCCATGGCGAAGGCGTCGGCCTCGAACTCCTGACGGCGCGAGACCGCGGCCATCAGCGGCGAGATGAAGAAGGTGAACAGGGGCGCCGCCATCATGAACAGCAGCAGGGCCAGGGCGTCATTGCTGCCGGTGAGGCTGGGGCGCACGCCCAGGCCGGTGTAGAACCAGACCTGGCTGGAGAGCCAGCCCAGGAGGGCGAAGCCGGCCAGGCTCAGTGCGAACATCGTGACGATGCGCTTGATGATGTGGCGGTGGCGGAAGTGGCCCAGCTCGTGGGCCAGCACCGCATCGACCTCGGCGGGGGTGAGGCGGGCCAGGAGCGTGTCGTAGAACACCACCCGCTTGGCCGCTCCGAAGCCGGTGAAGTAGGCGTTGGCGTGCGCGCTGCGGCGGCTGCCGTCCATCACGAACAGGCCCTTGGCCGAGAAGCCGCAGCGCTGCATGAGGGCGGTGACCCGGGCGGCCAGGGCCTCGTCCTGCAGCGGCTGGAACTTGTTGAACCAGGGTGCGATGAAGGTGGGAAAGATGACCAGCAAGAGCAGGTTGAACGCCATCCAGGCGCCCCAGGCCCACAGCCACCAGGTGCTGCCGGCCGCGCCCATGAGCCACAGGATCAGCGCCGCGATCGGCAGGCCGATCACCGCGCCCAGCACCAGGCCCTTGGCCAGGTCGGCGAGCCACAGGCCCGCGGTCATCTTGTTGAAGCCGAAGCGCTCCTCGACGACGAAGGTGCGATAGAGCGAGAAGGGCAGGTCCAGCAGGCCGCTGATCATGGCAAACGCCGCGAGCAGCGCGAGCTGCTGGACCATGCCGGGGGGCATCACCAGCAGCAGGGCCTGGTTCAACAGGTCCAGCCCTCCCAGCAGCGTCCAGCCCAGAAGAATGGCCGCCGCCCAGGCCATCTCGAACAGGTCGACCCGGGCCTTGGCCAGGGTGTAGTCGGCGGCTTTCTGGTGGGCGTCCAGCGAGACGGTGGCGGCAAAGGCCGCGGGCACGGCGCCCCGGTGGGTGGCCACATGCCGGGCCTGGCGGGTGGCCAGCCAATAGCGGGCGGCCAGGCTCACCAGGAGGGCGGCCGCGAAGGCCAGGGTCATCAGGAGGGAAGGGGAGAGGTCGGCGGGCATCGGTTGGCAGTGTAGCGGCCGCCTCCGCCCGGGAGCAGGGGAGGGACTTGGGCGGGGGCGGGAACGGGAGCGGGCGCCTGCCGCGCCTGCGGGCTGGGCGACAATCGGGCCATGTCCGAGAGCCCCACCCCGACCGCCGCCACGCCAGCCCCCGCCGCAGAGGCCCCCCTCGCCAAGAACGACCAGAACCTGGTCTGGCTCGATTGCGAGATGACCGGGCTGGACCCGGAGGTCGACCGCATCATCGAGATCGCCGTCGTCGTCACCGGCCCGCAGCTGTCGCCGCGCATCGAGGGCCCGGTCTTCGCCATCCACCAGAGCGACGCGCAACTGGACAAGATGGACGCCTGGAACAAGGGCACCCACGGCAAGAGCGGCCTGATCGACCGGGTCAAGGCCTCCACCGTCGACGAGGCCCAGGCCGAGACGGCGCTGATCGAGTTCCTCTCGAAGTACGTGCCCAGGAACGGCAGTCCCCTGTGCGGCAACACCATCGGCCAGGACCGCCGCTTCCTGGTGAAGTACATGCCCAGGCTCGAGGCCTTCTTCCATTACCGCAACCTCGACGTGAGCACGCTCAAGGAGTTGAGCCGGCGCTGGCGGCCCGAGGTCTACGAGAGCTTCAAGAAGCAGCAGCGGCACACGGCGCTGGCCGACGTGCACGAGTCCATCGACGAACTGGCCCACTACCGCGAGCATTTCCTCAAGCTCTGACCGGAAAAAAAGACTGGCAGGGTTTTCCCGGGTGTGCGACAATCCGGGTTCGCCGCAAACGCAGTTCTGGTTTGCGGCTTTTTGCTGCATCTCCTTTCAAGCACAGGCCCGCGACTCTCGGAACATCGTTCCCGTCGCATCTGAATGGGCCAACGGACCGGCTTCACGCTTCGTTCCGTACGTCGTCTGGATGGTGATGTCCCGTAACCATCCACGATGACCGCCGCATCACGCAGCGGCGCGTGTGCGAGTACTTCATGACTGATTCTTCCCTGCAAGGGCAGGGCGCGTTCGCGCCTGCCGATGATTCCTTCGCGCAAGACGCGACCTCCTTCCCCGTGGCCGCCGAGGCCGCTCCGACCGTTGAAGTCCCCGTGGCTGCCGACGCCGTGGCGCCTGAGGCCGCCGCGCCCAACGGCTTCGTCAAGCTGGGCCTGGCGCCCGAGCTGGTCGCCGCCGTTGCGGACCTGGGCTACACCCAGCCCACCGCCGTCCAGGAGCAGGCCATTCCCCTGGCCATGGACAAGGGGTCCGAGGACGCCAACCGCTTCATCGACCTGATGGTCTCCAGCCAGACCGGCAGCGGCAAGACCGCCGCCTTCCTGCTGCCGGTGCTGCACACCCTGATCGCGCAGCAGGCCGAGGCCGATGCCCGTGAGCGCGCCGAGGCGCAGCGCCTGGCCGAAGAGGCCGCCGCCCGCGGCGAGCCGACTCCGAAGCGCAAGCGCCGCAACCCCGCCGACCCGCGCAACTTCAAGGCCGCCACCCCCGGCGCCCTGATTCTGTGCCCCACCCGCGAGCTCGCGCAGCAGGTGGCGCATGACGCCATCGAGCTGGTCAAGCACTGCAAGGGCCTGCGCATCGCCAACGTGGTGGGCGGCATCCCCTACCAGCTGCAGATCGCCCGCCTGCAGAACGCCAATCTCGTCGTGGCCACCCCTGGCCGCCTGCTGGACCTGCAGCGCTCCATGCAGATCAAGCTGGACCAGGTCAAGTTCCTCGTCGTCGACGAGGCCGACCGCATGCTGGACCTGGGCTTCTCCGACGACCTGGCCGAGATCAACCAGCTCACCATCGCGCGTCACCAGACCATGATGTTCAGCGCCACCTTCGCGCCGCGCATTCAGCAGCTGGCTGCGCGCGTGATGCGCGAGCCGCGCAAGGTGCAGATCGACACCCCGCAGGAAAAGCACGCCAACATCAAGCAGGTGCTGTTCTGGGCCGACAACGCCGCCCACAAGCGCAAGCTGCTCGATCACTGGCTGCGTGACACCTCCATCGACCAGGCGATCGTGTTCGCCAGCACCCAGGTCGAGTGCGACGGCCTGGCCAACGACCTGCAGCAGGAAGGCTTTTCCGCCGTCGCCCTGCACGGCGCGCTGAGCCAGGGCCTGCGCAATCGCCGCCTGATGGCGCTGCGCAACGGCCAGGTGCAGGTGCTGGTGGCCACCGACGTGGCCGCCCGCGGCATCGACGTGCCCACCATCACCCACGTCTTCAACTTCGGCCTGCCGATGAAGAGCGAGGACTACACCCACCGCATCGGCCGCACCGGCCGCGCCGGCCGTGACGGCCTGGCGGTGACCTTCGCCGAGTTCCGCGACCGCTTCAAGATCTTCGACATCGAGGGCTTCACCAAGCAGCCGTTCAAGGCCGACGTGATCCCGGGCCTGGAGCCGACCGAGCGCACCCCGCGCGCGCCGCAACCCGGCTTCGGCGGCAAGGGCCGTGGCGGTGCCGGTGGCGGCCGCGGCGGCTTCGGCGCCAAGCGTGGCGGCGGTTTCGGTGGCGGCTTCGGCGGCGACCGTGAAGGTTACGGCCGCAAGGGCGGCTTCGGCGACTTCGGCGGCGAGCGCCGTGACGACCGCCGCGGTGGCGGCTTCCAGGGTGGCTTCCAGGGCGATCGCCAGGGCGGCTTCCGTGGTGACGACCGCCAGGGTGGCGGCTACCGCGGTGACTTCCGCCAGGGCCAGCAAGGCCACCAGGGTGGTTTCCGCGGCGACGATCGCCAGCAGGGCTTCCGTGGCGATGACCGTCAAGGTGGCTTCCGGGGCGACGACCGGCAGCAGGGTTTCCGCGCCGATGATCGGCAAGGGGGCTTTCGTGGCGACGATCGCCAGGGCGGCTTCCGCGGCGATGACCGCCGCGGGGCGACCCCCTGGGAGAAGCGCCCGGCCACCGGCTTCGGTGCCCGTCCCGCGCCGCGCGGTGACTTCGAAGGCCAGGGCGCACCGCGCTCCGGCGGCGCCCGTCCGGGCAATGGCGGCAAGGTCTTCGTGCCGCGCGACGTGAAGAAGCGCGCCTACAAGCCGGCCCGCTGATCGGCGCGCTGATCATCGAAACAACGGCGCCCGCGGGCGCCGTTTTTCATGGGGCCGGTGCCCCGCCTGCGTCAGGCCAAGGCCCGCACCTGCGGCGGCGCGGCACGCAGGCGCGCCAGCACCTGTTCGCGCGTCGGCGGCTGGCAGCCGGTCTGCATGACGCAGAGGCTGGCGCTGGCCACCGCATGGGCCAGCACACCGGCAAGCTCTTGGTCGGTCACCCGCATCGCCTCGGCATTCGCGGCCTGCGCCACGCCGGGGCAGGCGAGGAGGGCGGCCAGCAGGCCGGCGATGAAGCAGTCGCCCGCGCCCACCGTGTCGGCCACGGTGACGGCCACCATTTCCTGCGCCGACCACACGCGCAGCGCAGCGTCCGCGCCGCCCGCGGCCTGCGAAGCCGCAGCCAGCGGACCGTTGTCCGCGCGCGCCATCAGCACCGCGCCCTTCGCCCCCAACGTCAGCGCGAGCCAGCGCGCCTGCGGCAGCCGCCGCATCAGCGCGCGGCCGGCCTCCAGCGGGTCGTCCTGCCCGAAGCCGAGTTCGCGCAGGTCGTCGTCGCTGGCCTTGACCACATGGGCCTGGGCCAGGGCATGCATCACGCTCGCGCAATAGGCATCCATGTCGGGCACCACGGCCGGCCGCAGGTTGGCGTCCACCACCACCAGCCGGCCCGCGCCGCGTTCGGCCTGCAGCCAGGGCAGGTACTTGTCCTGGTCCTCGGCCATCAGCGCCAGGCAGCCGGTGGCCACCACCTGCAGGCCGGGCTCGGCCTGGCAGTCCTCGATCAGCTGCGCCGCGCTCACCTGCCGGTCGGCCACCGCCTCCCGGTAGAAGCTGTAGCTGGCCTTGCCTTGGGCGTCCAGGGCCACCACCGCCAGCGAGGTGGGTTCGTGCACCGGGGCCTCGCGTGCCAGGCGCACGCCGGCGGCGTGGATGGCGTCGGCCAGGCCGCGGCCGAAGCGGTCCCGCGACAGGGGGTTGAGGTAGACCGTGCCCACGCCCTGCAGGCCCAGGGCCCGGGTCATGTTGTAGACCGCGCCGCCGTCACAGGGCTGCAGCCGCCCGTCGGGCAGGCCGATCAGGTCCATCAGCGCCTCGCCCGCGGTTGCCACCCGCGCGCCCCCGGCAGGGATAGGGAAAACCATATATAAATCCGGTTGATTTATTTAACTGGGCCCGACTATAGTTCGGTCCGTTCCAGGTCGGCAAGGGGCAAACCCGAGTGGGCCTGGCGCAACTTCCCCGCCGTGCCGCCCGAGGGCGGCGCCCCCTCGATTCTCCAAGGAGACAACCTTGACCCAGCTTCGCAAAGCCGCCCTGTTCACCACCCTGGCCCTGGCCGCCGGTTTCGCCGGTGCGCAGACCCAGCCCATCATCGGCCTGATCACCAAGACCGAGTCCAACCCCTTCTTCGTGAAGATGAAGGAAGGCGCCGATGCCGAAGCCAAGAAGCTGGGCGCCAAGCTGCTGTCCGCCGCCGGCAAGACCGACGGCGACAACGCCGGCCAGGTGACCGCCCTGGAGAACATGGTCGCCGCCGGCGCCAAGACCATCCTGATCACGCCCAGCGACGCCAAGGCCATCATCCCCGCCATCAAGAAGGCCCAGGCCGCCGGCGTGATGGTCATCGCCCTGGACAGCCCCACCGACCCGGCCTCCGCCGTCGACGCGCTGTTCGCCACCGACAACTACAAGGCCGGTGTCCTGATCGGCCAGTACGCCAAGGTCGCCCTGGCCGGCAAGAAGCCCGTCATCGCCACCCTGGACCTGTTCCCCGGCCACCCGGTGGGCGCCCAGCGCCACAACGGCTTCCTGCAGGGTTTCGGCCTGAAGTCCCTGGACGCCAAGAGCAACGACCTGGCCAAGACCGACGAAGTGGTCTGCATGGCCGACAGCTACGGTGACGCCGCCAAGGGCCAGACCGGCATGGAAAACTGCCTGCAGAAGAACCCCAACATCAACCTCGTCTACACGATCAACGAGCCCGCCGCCGCCGGCGCCTACAAGGCGCTCAAGGCCGCCGGCAAGGAAAAGAACGTGGTCATCGTCTCCGTCGACGGCGGCTGCGCCGGCATCAAGGACGTGGGCGCCGGCGTGATCGCCGCCACCTCGCAGCAGTACCCCCTGCGCATGGCCGCCATGGGCGTGGCCGCGGGCGTCGAGTACGCCAAGACCGGCAAGAAGGTCAGCGGCTACACCGACACCGGCGTCACCCTGATCGCCGCCAAGGCCGTCAAGGGCGTCGACAGCAAGGACGTCAAGACCGGCATGGACCTGTGCTGGGGCAACAAGTAATCCCCTCGTGAAGCGACGACGCGTCCCATGAAATCACTGATGCAAAAGCTGCCGCCCCTGGGCACCCTGGGGCCCGTCGTCGCGCTGGTCCTCGCCTGCGCGTTCTTCTCCGCGCAGAGCGACCGATTCCTCTCGCTGCAGAACTTCTCCCTGATCCTGCAGCAGGTCATGGTCGTGGGCACCCTCGCCATCGGCCAGACCCTGATCATCCTGACCGCGGGCATCGACCTGTCCTGCGGCATGGCCATGGCGCTGGGCTCCATCGTCATGACCAAGTTCGCGGCCGACTTCGGCCTGCCGGCGCCTGCGGCCATCGCCTGCGGCATCGCGGCCACCGCCCTCGTGGGCCTGGTCAACGGTCTGCTGGTCACCCGCGTCAAGCTGCCGCCCTTTATCGTGACCCTGGGCACGCTGAACATCGCCTTCGCCATCACCCAGCTCTACTCGGGCTCGCAGACCATCACCGAGATTCCCGAGGGCATGACCTGGCTGGGCAACTCCTTCAAGCTCGGCGGCGCCAACATCGTCTACGGCGTGGTGCTGATGCTGGCCCTGTACCTCCTCACCTGGTTCGCCCTGCGCGAGACCGCGCCCGGCCGCCACGTGTACGCGGTGGGCAACAACCCCGAAGCCACCCGCCTCACCGGCATCAGCACCGAGCGCGTGCTCCTGGGCGTGTACGTGATGGCTGGCGTGTTCTATGGGCTGGCCTCGCTGCTGTCGGTGGCCCGCGTGGGCGCCGGCGACCCCAATGCCGGCCAGACCGAGAACCTGGACGCCATCACCGCGGTGGTGCTGGGCGGCACCAGCCTGTTCGGTGGCCGCGGCGTCATCCTGGGCACCCTGGTGGGCGCGCTGATCGTCGGCGTGTTCCGCAACGGCCTGACCCTCATGGGCGTGTCCTCCGTCTACCAGATCCTGGTCACCGGCATCCTCGTGATCCTCGCGGTGACCACCGACCAGTTCTCCCGCAAGGGGGGGCGCTGACATGAACGCCTCTGTGAACACCTCCGCGCCCCTGGTGATGCAGGCCAAGGGCCTGGTCAAGCGCTACGGACAGGTCACCGCCCTCGACGGCGCCGACTTCGAGCTGCGTGCCGGCGAGATCCTGGCCGTGATCGGTGACAACGGCGCCGGCAAGTCCTCCCTCATCAAGGCGCTCTCGGGCGCGGTGGTCCCCGACGCAGGCGAGATCCGGCTCGACGGCCAGACGGTGAACTTCCGCTCGCCGATCGACGCGCGCCGCGCCGGCATCGAGACCGTCTACCAGGACCTGGCGGTGGCGCCTGCCATGACCATCGCCGAGAACCTGTTCCTGGGCCGCGAGCTGCGCCGCCCCGGCCTCCTGGGCAGCTGGCTGGGCATGCTGGACAAGAAGCGCATGCTCGAGGAGAGCATCGCCCGCATGAACGACCTCAAGGTCGGCATTCGCTCCATGCAGCAGGCGGTGGAGACGCTCTCGGGCGGCCAGCGCCAGTGCGTGGCGGTGGCCCGAGCCGCGGCCTTCGCGCAGCACGTGGTCATCATGGACGAGCCCACCGCCGCCCTGGGCGTGAAAGAGGGCAATATGGTGCTGGAGCTGATTCGCCGCGTCCGCGACAAGGGCCTGCCGGTGATCCTCATCTCGCACAACATGCCGCACGTGTTCGAGATCGCCGACCGCATCCACATCGCCCGCCTGGGCAAACGCGCGGCCGTGGTCAATCCGAAGACAATCAGCATGTCGGACACCGTGGCGGTGATGACCGGGGCGATGAACCCGGCTGAGCTGCCGGCCGAATGCCTCGCCTGAACCTCGCCTGAACCTCGCTGGAGCCTGGCCTGAACTCGGCCTGGTCCCGAACCGAACGAACGAAAAACAGTACATGCTCAAGGGAATCGACCCGCTGCTGACCCCCGACCTGCTCAAGGTCCTGGCCGAGATGGGCCATGACGACGCGCTGGTGCTGGCCGACGCCAACTTCACCGCGATGAGCCTGGGCCAGGGCAAGCCGGTGCTGCGCCTGCCCGGCATCGGCATGGTGCGCGCGCTGCAGGCGGTCACCAGCGTGCTGCCCCTGGCCGAGGACGTGCCTGCGCCGGTGGCCTTCATGCAGGTGGGCGGCACCGAGCCGCCGTACCGCTCGGCCCTGCAGCGCGAGGCGCAGCAGGTGCTGGACGCCGCTGGCATTCCCGCCACCCGTGTCGAGGGCGTGGAGCGCTTTGCCTTCTACGAGCGGGTGAAGAAGGCCTATGCCATCGTTGTCACCGGCGAGCCCCAGCCCTGGGGCAACTTCATCCTGCGCAAGGGCGTGATCGGCGAGGCGCTGCGTGACTAAAGTGGCGGAACGCCCCCAGCTGCGCCCGCGTGGCTCCAACCAGGGCGGGGTGCGCCAGTTCAACGAGCGGGTGGTGCTGCAGACGCTGCGGGGCCACGGTGCCCTGCCCAAGGCCGAACTCGCGCGCCTCACCGGCCTCACCGCCCAGACCATCGGCGTCATCACCACCCGCCTCGAAGAAGACCAGCTGCTGCGGCGTGAGGCGCCGGTGCGCGGGCGCGTCGGCCAGCCCTCGGTGCCGATCAGCCTCAACCCGGACGGCGCTTTCGCCATCGGCATCAAGGTGGGCCGGCGCAGCGCCGACTGGCTGCTGGTGGACTTCGCCGGCCAGGTGCGCGAGCGCATCGTGCTGGACTACCCTTTCCCCGACGCCGCCACCTTGCTGCCCGCGATCGAGGCCAACCTCCAGCGCCTGCTGCGGGGCCTGGGCCCCTTGCAGGACCGGGTGGTGGGCGTGGGCGTGGCCGCGCCCTACTTGCTGGGGGGCTGGCACCGCATGCTGGGCCTGACCGAGGGTCAGTCGCAGGCCTGGAACGACCTCGACCTGCGGGAGGCGGTGCAGGCGATGACGCCCCTGCCGGTGAGCTTTGCCAAGGACACCACCGCCGCCTGCGTGAGCGAGCTCATTCAGGGCCGGGGCCGCGAGATCCGCAGCTTCCTCTACGTCTTCCTCGACACCTTCGTCGGCGGCGGCCTGGTGCTCAACTCGCACCTGCATCGCGGCCTGCATGGCAACGCCGGCGCCATCGCCTCGCTGCCGATGGGTGTCGCGGAAGGGGAGGCCGGTGCGCCGCCCCAGCTGATCTCCCAGGCCTCGCTCTGGGACCTGGAGCAGCATTTCCGCGAGCACGGCCTGGACCCGATGGCCGCCTACGACCAGCGCGCGATGGCCGAGCCCTGGGCGGTCCACACCCGCGAGTGGCTGGCGCGCGCCGCCCGCAGCCTGGCCCATGCCATCGTGAGCGGTACCGCCTTCCTGGACCTGGAGGCGGTGGTGGTCGACGGCGCCGCCGCTCCCGACCTGATGCAGGCCCTGATTGCCCAGACCCGCGAGGCCCTCGCGGCCTACAACTGGGAGGGCCTGATGGCGCCGCCCCGGGTCGAGGCCGGCTCCATCGGCTCCGACGCCCGCGCCCTGGGCGGGGCGCTCTTGCCGCTGCACGCGGCCTTCGCGCCGGAGCACGAGGTCTTTCTCAAGGAGGCCTGAGTCACCCCGTTCTGCGGCCCTGGCGGCAGGGCGTGAATGGCGTGAAGGGCGAGAGTTGTGGGGCGGCATGCCGGAGGTGGTCCCGCCCCGGCGGTTAGGATGCGAGCCGGCATGACTTCCTCTCCCGCTCCTTCCCGCGCGTTGGCCCTCCTGCGCGCCTTCTCGCCCCCCCACCTGGCCTTCACCCGCCGCGACATGTGGCTCGGGAGCGTGGGCATGGCCATCGCGCTGGTGCTCACCGAGTTGTTGTGCCGGCAGGCGGGCCTGGGCACGCCCTGGTTCATCGCGCCCATGGCGGCGACGGCCTTGCTGGTGTTCTTCATGCCCGCGAGCCCGATGGCCCAGCCCTGGCCGGTGCTGGCCGGCAGCTGCCTGTCGGCGGCGGTGGGCATCGCCTGCTTCCAGTTCCTCGGGTCCAGCGGCCTCTCGGCGGCCCTGGCGGCTGCGATCGCCACCGCGCTGATGTTCGCGTTGCGCGGCCTGCATCCACCCGGTGCCGCGGTGGCGGTGACGGCAGTCCTGGGGGGCGATGCGGTCCATACCGCGGGCTGGGGCTATGCGCTCTGGCCGGTGGGGGTCAACGCCCTGTGCCTGGTGCTGCTGGGGCTGATGTTGAACAACGCGATGGCTCGCCGCTACCCGCACCACCACGCCAGGCCGGCGCCCGAGGCGCTGCTGCCCCTGCAGCCCGACGGCATCCTGCCGGTGGATGTGGACGCGGCCCTCGCGTCCTTCGACGAACTTCTCGACATCGACCGCGAGGACCTGGAAGAAATCATTGCCCGCGCGCAAGCCCATGCGCGCGAGCGGCAGGCGACCCGCAGAGCGGTCAACCCGCGGGCCTGAGCTTCAGGGGTGTTCGCGGCCTGCGCCGCGATCCGCCTGTGAGCGCTCAGTCGAACCTCAATCGCTGCCCAGGGGCCGCAGCCGCATCTGCCCGGGCAGGGGCGCGCCGCGCAGCATCACGTCCTCCGCCAGCCACAGGGCCGAGCGCTTGGCGCGCTCGCAGACCATGGGCAGGGGCATCTGCACATAGTCGTCGTTGAACACCTCGAAGCTGTAGTCGCCCTGGTAGCCCAGGGCGTCGAGCTTGAGCACCATCTCGGCCACCTGCGGGGTGTGCACGCCCTCGCCGGGAAAGACGCGGTAGGTGCGGGCGGTGGTGATGCGCTCCTCGAAGGTGCGGGTCTCCTGCCACATGAAGTCCGAGAGCTGCACCAGGAAGATCTTGGCCGGGTCGATCTCGTCGAGCGCGTCCAGCGGCGTCTTGGCCGCGAGGATGTGGAAGGAGTCCAGGCCCACGCCCAGGTTGGGGCAGTCGGCGCGGGCCACCAGGTCCCAGGCGGTGGTGAACTCGTTGATGTGGCGGCCCCAGGACAGGCCCTCGTAGGCGATGCGGATGCCCAGGGGCAGGGCCAGCATGGCCAGCTTTCGCAGGTCGCGCGCCAGGTGCCCGGCGTCGTCGCTCGCATGCACCGAGGTCGAGGAGCACGCCAGCAGCACCTTGCAGCCCAGTGCGGCGCACATCTCCAGCATGGTCTTGGCGATGTCCACCTTGTACTGGTGCAGGTGGCCCGACAGGCCCTCGAAGTCGCGCAGCACCTGGAAGCCGGTGCCGCGCAGGCCGCTGGCCTTCACCGCGGCGACGGCGGCCTTCCAGCCCTGGGGGTGGCCCACCAGGTCGTTGGCCTTGAGCATCACCTGGCTGAAGCCGGCCTCGGCCATCGCCTCGAGCTTGGCCTCCAGCGGACCGGCCAGGGTGATGGTGTCCATGCCGATGCCGGCGATGGTCCGGCGCAGGCTGTGCGGGTCGCGGATCACTTGGCCGCTCCGGCCGAGGCATCGTCGTGCACCAGCTCGAACAGCACGCCGCCCAGGTAGGTCTTGGTGATCGCGCCCTTGTCGCCGCTGTGGGCGGCGCCGCTCTCGACGAATTCCAGGCCCAGCTTGCGCAGCGCCTGCACCGCGGCGAGCACGTCGGGCACGCCCAGGCCAATGCGCTGCAGCTGCTCGCTGTCGTCGCTTTCGGCGGCATCGGGCTCGGGCTCGATCAGCTGGATCATGAAGCGGTTCGACGCGTCGATCGCCGGCGCCTGCAGCAGCTTGCCCGAGGGCATGATGCCGAAGCGCTCCTCATCGGGGATCAGCGTCATCCCGAACAGCTCGCCGTAGAACTCGACCCAGTCGTAGGTGCGGCCCAGGCCGATGTACTGGACGATGCCGAAGAAATGCGCGCCCGCCACCGCCGGCGGATGCCGGTCCACCGAGGGGATCGGCACGAAGTCCACGTCGTAGATCGAGAACTCCTTCCAGCGGTCCACGAAGTAGATGCGGCTGCCGCCGGCGCCGTGGATGGCGGGGATGTTCAGCTCCATCGCCTCGGGATGGGTGGGCACCTCCCAGGCGCCGCGATCGAGCACATAGCGGTAAGCGGCGCGGGCGTCGCGCACCCGCAGGGCGATGGCGCTGATCACCGGCACCTCGGGCAGGGTCGCGCCTTCGCCGCCGAGGCCGCCATCGGCCGGGTGGGCGTTGACCACCACGTTCAGGCCGCCCTGGCGATACAGGGTCACCTCGCGCGAGCGGTGGCGGGCCACCGGGCGAAAGCCCGTCATCTCCAGCACATGGCCCAGGGCCTGGGGCTTCGCGGTGGCGTACTCGATGAACTCGATGCCGTCCAGGCCCACCGGGTTGGCCTCGTCGCTGAACGAGGCCTGCAGCGGCTCGCGGGCCTGGTCGGGTTTCAGCAGAAGGTCGCTCATGGTCACTCCTCGTGGGGAAACGGGTTCGGGCGGGATCAGTATTGCAGGCGCGCCAGGGCGCGCAAGTTCTCGGCGGTGGTGCTGGGCAGGCCGAAGAACTCGAGGTAGGCGGGAATCTGTTCGAACAGCATGTCGGTGCCGACCTGGACCTTGCAGCCACGCGCCTGCGCGGCGGCCAGGAAGGCGGTGGTCTCGGCGCGCATCACCACCTCGCCGACGAAGGTGCTCGCGGCCAGGCGGTCCATGTCCATCGGCAACGGGTCGCCCTCGTTCATGCCCAGGGGGGTGGCGTTGACCGCCAGGTCCATGCCCTGCGGGTCGCGGTTGCCCAGTTCGACCGCGATGGCGGGGTAGTGGGTCGCGATGCGGCCGGCCAGTGCGGCGGCCGAGGCCTCGTTCACGTCAAAGAGGCGCAGGCGGGCCACGCCCGCGGCGGCCAGGGAGGCCACGATGGCCGAGCCCACGCCGCCCGAGCCCACCACCAGGGCGCTGGCGCCGCGCAGTTGCAGGCCCTTGCGCTTGAGACCGCGCACAAAGCCTTCGCCGTCGAACATGTCACCGACCAGCCGGCCGTCGGCCCTGCGCTTCACGGCATTGCAGGCGCCGGCGACCTTCACCGTGGGCGTCACCTCGTCGAGCAGGTCGACCACGCTCACCTTGTGCGGCATGGTGATCAGCGCGCCGCGGATGTTGGTCAGCCCGAACAGCGAGGGCAGCAGCGCCGGAAAGAGCTCGGGCTTGCAGCCCATGGGAACCACCACCGCATTGATCCCCGCCGACTCGAACCAGGGGTTGTAGATCATGGGCGCCTTGAAGGCGTGGGTGGGATAGCCCAGGTGGGCGATCAGTTCGGTGTGTCCGGTGATCTGCATGGTGTCTGGAAACGAATCGGCCGGCGGGCGGTGCGCAGCCCCGGAGGGCCACACGCCGCGCGCCGGCCGCAGCGGGCTTACTTGCGCAGCTTGGCCAGTTCGGCCTGCATCTCGTTGACGATGGACTCGCCGACGATGGCGGCGTGCTTGGCGATCACCGGCTTCATCTTCTCGCGCAGCTTGGCGACTTCAGCGGGAGAGAAGGAGGTGACCTGCATGCCGTTCTTCTTCAGCAGCTCGAGGTTGGCGGCGACTTCGGCGCGGGCTTGCGTGCGCTGGGTCTTGGCAGCCTCGTCGGCGGCGTCATCGATGATCTTGCGGTCGGCCGCGGACAGGCTGTCCCAGACGCGCTTGCTCATGATGACCGATTGCGGGTTGTACTGGTGGTTGGTGATGGCGATGTGCTTTTGCACTTCCCAGAACTTGTTGGAGGCGATCACGTTGATCGGGTTCTCCTGGCCGTCGATGGCCTTCTGCTCCAGGCCGCCATAGACCTCGGGGAAGGGCATGGGGGTGGGGTTGGCGCCCAGGGCCT
>JACCDG011849044.1_pt1 | contig 27193 bp, 18 predicted proteins | sample 7442471 | NCBI WGS metagenome assembly JACCDG01 (sample SAMN15323444, study PRJNA562643) | freshwater metagenome | isolation source: river surface water | place: USA:Blue River Watershed | collected 2017-08-17 | reverse complement strand
GAAATCAACTCCAAAGCCATCTCGGCGGTGGACGGCATGCTGCGCTTCATCAACAACAACATGTAAGAGGCGGAGCCACCATGCGCATTGTCTTGACCCTCGGTCTGATCGCCATGAGCGCCCTGAGCGCCTGCTCGGTCGTGCCGCCTCAGGCCCTGAGCCACTCGCCCGGTTTCGAGCCGGTCTACCCCAGCCCCGCGCTGAACACCGAACTGCCAGCCACCGGCGGCATCTACGTCAGCCAGCAAAGCGACAGCTGGTTCGGGCGTGGCCGCCGCTTCAAGGTGGGCGATGTCATCACCGTGGTGCTGGACGAAAAAACCCAGGCCGCACGCACCCAAAACGCCGACCTCAGCCGCGAGTCGAGCAACGACGTTCTGCCCGGTCTGCAGACCATGACCAACAACCTGGGCGGCGTGCTCAAAGGCGCCAACACCGCCGGCGGCAAGATCACCAACAAAGGCGTGGGCACCGCGGGCCAGCAAGCCAGCCTGGCCGGTCTGGTGGCCGTGACGGTGACCGACATCCTGCCCAACGGCAACCTGGTGCTCAAAGGCGAAAAGCAACTGGCCCTGAGCGAAGGCACCGAGGCCATCCAGGTCGCCGGCATCATCCGCCCCGACGATGTGGCGCCCAACAACACAGTGCAGTCGCGCCGCCTGGCCAATGCACAAATCGCCTACCGCGGCACCGGCGATCTGGCCGCGGCCACACGCCCGGGCTGGGGCACCAGCGCGCTGATGAAGCTCTGGCCTTTCTGAACCGAGGTTGCGCATGAACCGTTTTGCCTTTTTTCTGCTCGGTCTGTGCCTGTTTGGCGGCGCCGCCCAGGCCGACCGCATCAAGGACCTGGCCCAGGTCGCTGCCGGGCGCAGCAACCAACTCGTCGGCTACGGTTTGGTGGTGGGCCTGCAGGGCACAGGCGACGGTGCCGATGTGTCTTTCACCGCGCAGAGCATGAAGTCCCTGCTGACCCGCCTGGGTGTGAGCCTGGAAGGCCCACTGTCGGACTACGAAACTGCGGCCACCACCGGCAAGGTCGACATCAAGAACTCGGCTGCCGTGATGGTCACCGCCGAACTGCCCGGCTTTGCCAAGCCGGGTCAAAAAATCGACATCAACGTCTCGGCCATCGGCAAGGCCTCAAGCTTGCGCGGCGGCAACCTGGTGCTGACCAGCCTGCGCGGCGTGGACGGTGAAATTTACGCTCTGGCCCAAGGCGCCTTGACGGCCACCGGCATCGACGCTTCGGCCGCTGGCTCCAAGGTCGCCATCGGCGTGCCGACCTCGGCCCGCATCCCCGGTGGCGCGCAGGTCGAACGCACCGTCAACAACCCCTTCGACAAGGCCGAACACGTGATGCTGAATGTGCGCGACAGCGACTTCACCACCACCACCGCCATCGTCAACGCCATCAACAACCGCTTTGGCCCCGACCTGGCCAAGCCGCTCGATGCCGTCTCCATCGCCGTGCGCGCGCCCATGGACCTGAGCCAGCGCGTGGCCTTCATGAGCATGATCGAGAACATGGATGTACAACCCGGCGAGCCCACCGCACGCGTAGTGGTCAACGCCAAGACCGGCACCGTGGTCATCAGTCGCAATGTGCGCGTGACCGCAGCCGCGGTCTCGCACGGCACGATCTCGGTGTCGATCGCAGCCACCAACGAAGTGTCGCAACCCGGCCCGCTCTCGCAGGGCCAGACCGCCGGGGTGCAAAACGCCAACGTGGAAGTGAGCGAACCCAACAAGCCCATGTTCCTGTTCCAGCCGGGCGTGGACCTGCGCCAAGTGGTGGATGCTGTCAACCAAGTGGGCGCATCGCCGTCTTCGCTGATCGCCATCCTGGAAGCCCTCAAAAGCTCGGGCAGCCTGCGCGCCGAACTGATCGTGATCTGACCATGACCCCCGCCAGCGACCTGCCCCTGACCCAAAGCGCCCTCGATTTCGGTGGCCTGGGCAAACTGCGCGCGCAAGCGCGGCAGGACGAGGGCCAGGCCGTGCGCGAAACCGCGCAGCAGTTCGAGTCGATGTTCATCCAGCTGGTGATGAAGTCGATGCGCGAGACCATCGAGAAAAGCGAGTTGAGCGAATCGGGCGGTCAGGAAACCTTTGAGGGCATGTTCGACCGCGAAGTCGCACACCAGATGTCCAAGCGCGGCGCGTTTGGCCTGGCCGACATGCTGGTGCGCGACCACGAGCAGCGCAGCCAAATGGTCAGCACCGCCGACGCCCTGCTGGCGCGGGAGGCCGCAGGCCCTCGCATCAAACCCCTGGCAGCGCCTGAGACCGGCCTGCCCATGAACACCACCACGCCTGCAAGTCTGCCCCTGCCTGCAGCGCGCTCGCTCAAGGCCTTGAACCTGCCGAGCATGCCTGACCTCGCCACACCCGGAGGCCAGCCATGAGCGACCTGTTGGGCATCAGCAGTTCGGCGGTCACCACCTACCAGCGTGCGCTGGGCGTGGTGAGTAACAACATTGCCAACGCCGCCACCGAGGGCTACACCCGCCAGGACGTGAGCCTGGAGTCCAGCCCAGCCCAGAACAACGGCAAGGTTTACCTGGGCACCGGCGTCATCTTCAGCGCCGTCAAGCGCCAGTACGACGCCTTCGTCGAAGCCAACCTGCGCAACAGCAACAGCGACCTGCAAAGCCAAAAACCCATGGTCGGCTACACCAACCGGGTGGTGGACGTGATGGGTGGCGAAAGCTCGGGCCTGGGCAGTGCACTCGACCAGTTTTTCTCGTCGGCGCGCTCGCTCTCGGCCGACCCGGCCTCCACCGTGCTGCGCAGCAGCTTTTTACGCGACGCCGATGGGTTGGCCGCGCGGTTCAACCAACTGTCGGCCCAGCTCGACCTGGTGGACAACGAAACGCGCGAGGCCGTGCAGTCGAGCGTGACCCAGATGAACGCGCTGGGCGCGCAGCTGGCCTCGGTCAACCAGCAGCTGAGCAAGCACCGCGAACTCAGCCGTCAGCCAGCCGAACTGCTGGACCAGCGCGACCAGCTGCTGCTGCAGCTGTCCAACTTCACCAAGCTCAACACCCAGTTCGCCGAAAACGGCGAAGCGACGGTGAGCCTGGGCACCTCGATCACCCGCGATGTGATCGTCTCGGGCAAGACCTTCACCCGTCTGGGCGTGGACCTGGACGCAGCGGCGCCCGAGCGCATCTCGATCGTGCTCGACCCCTATGGCCAGCCTCGCCCGCTGGCGGGCGTCAACAGCGGCGAGCTGGCAGGGCTGATGAGCTTTCGCGAACAGGTGCTGGGCAGCACCCGCACCGCGCTCGACAACCTGGCCCAGGTGCTGGCACGAGAGGTCAACGCCATCCACACCCAGGGCGTGGACATGGCCGGTCAGCGCGGCGGCGAACTGTTTGGCTTTGACAGCACCCAGGCCCACGCCAGCGCGGGTTTGCGGGTGGCGTTCACCGACCCTTTGAAAGTCAGCGCGGCTTCGGCTTTCCGTGTCATCGAGGACGCCAACAACCCCGGCACCGAAGACGCCACCATCGTGTACGCTGCGCCCCAATACATGGGCCCAGCCCAACTCAGCGATGTGCTGGGCAACAACGGCAGCGTCGGGGCCGCACAGGCCCTGAGCGTGGCCGCGGTGCCTGGGGCAGCCGCCTTGGCCACGGTGCCTGCGGGCATGCAGGATGTGACGCTGTACCTGGACAGCCTCAGCCCCGGCCAGCAATTGCAACTGCTCACCCGCGACGGTCGCCACCTGGCAGGCCAGGCCCTGGGCAGCGATCTGCAAGAACGTTTGCTCACCGCGGCCAACGGTTTTGAAACCGGGGCGGGCTACAGCACCCAATACCTCAACGCCGAGACCACCGGCAGCTACCGGGATGTGAATGTGTTTTACGGCGCCCGCGCCGCAGCGCAGGCCATCCAGCAGTTCGACAGCCAGGGCAAAGCGATTGCCCCCCAACTGCAAGGCGCGGTGCTGCAAGGCGGCAGCATCGCCACGGGTTGGTCGGGTTTGTCCGCGGGCGACCACTTCAAGCTCAACGGCAAGGCCCTGGGCGCGCTCAGCCCAGCCAACGGCAGCAGCATCCAGGCCAGCGATGTGGCCCGCTGGCTCAATGCCGCGGGTGCCACGGGCATCACCGCCTCGGCCGGCAACGAGATCCGACTGCCTGCACGCCAGTTGCAGTTGCAAGCCTCTTTGCGGCTCAACGGCCAGGACATCGCCTACCCCGCAGGCGGCTACACCTCAGTGCAAAGCCTGGTGGACGCCATCAACGCCGAGCAAGCCAACACGCAGGTCACGGCTTATCTGAGCCCCCAAGGCGAGCTGGTCCTGAACAACAGCGTCGGCCATGAAGGCGAAGACATCCGCATCGCGGGCTTGTCCAGCAGCACCCCCAACGCGCTGGGCCTGACTGGCGGCATCTTTGGCGGGCAAGTGCGGCTGGCACGGGCCCATGGCGACAACGAAGCCATCGAGCTGTCGATCAGCAGCCAGGGCGATCCGGCCACGCTGGCCAAGATGGGCCTGCGCACGCAGGTGCACATCGAGGGCGAATTGCCCGACGATGCCCTGGTGTTCGTGACGGGCGCTGGCAGCGCCAAGGTGGCGGCGTCTTACAGCGGCCAACCCAGCGACGCCATCGACCGCCTGCGCGCCAGCCCGATGACGCTGGTCTTCACCAGCCCCACCCGCTACCAACTGAGCGACCAGCGCACAGGCACCGTGCTGGCCGAGCGCGACTTTGACCCCACCAACGCCGATGCCGCCATCGCCTACCAGGGCATGAGCATCCGCTTCAGCAAACCGCCGCAAGCGGGTGACCGGTTCACCATCGACGGCAACCGCGACGGCACCGGTGACAACCAAACCATGCTGGCATTGGTGGACCTGGAAAGCCGCAACGTGGTGGGCAGCAAGACGCTCAACGCCGCCTACATCGACCACGTCAACGACATGGGCAACGTGGCGCGGCAAGCCACCATCGTGCAGTCCTCCCTGAAGGTGGTGCATGACCAGGCCGTCAGCAGCCGCGACCAGGTGTCGGGGGTGAGCCTGGACGAAGAAGCCACCAACCTGATCCGCTTTCAGCAGGCCTACCAGGCCTCGGCCAAGGCGCTGCAGGTGGCCTCCCAACTGTTTGACACCATGCTGCAAATCCGCTGAGCCTGAGGTGATTCCATGAAAATTTCCAACGCCTACCAGTTCAACCGCGCGGTCGACCAAATGACCTCGGTGCAGGAAAAGCTCGCCAAGACGCAGGCCCAGATGGCCGCCGGCAAGCAGGTGATGCAGGCCAGCGACGCGCCAGACAGGGCCGCCAGCATCGAGCGCTACAAATCGCTCATCACCCGCCAAGACAGCTACCAAAACACCTTGACCTCGCTCAGCAGCCGCCTACAGACCGAAGACACCGCGCTGTCGGCGGTCGGCAACTTGCTGGTGCGCATGAAAGAGCTGAACGTGCAGGCCGCCAACGACACCCTGGGCAGCAGCGACCGCCAGGCCCTGGCCACCGAAATGACCGGGCTGCGCGACCAGATCCTGAGCCTGGCCAACACCCAGGACAGCAGCGGCAACTACATTTTTGGCGGCAGCCGCGTCAGCGCCCCGCCTTTTGCCAGCCTCAACGGTGCGTCGCCCGCCTACGTGGGCGACCAAAGCCGCATGCAGGTGACGGTGGGCGACCAGCGCAGCGTGCAGCTCAACCGCTCGGGCGCCGAAGTGTTTGCGCGTGTGGTCAGAAACGATGCCGAGGGCACGCCCACCGGGATCGGTTTCTTTCAGGTGCTGGACGATGCCATCGCTGCAGTGAAAGGTTCCAACCACAGCGGCATGCAGCAAGGCATGACCGAACTCGACACCCTGCAGACGACCATCAACCTGAGCCGCTCGCAGATCGGCTCGGACCAGAACATGGTGCAGGCCCAGCAAGACATCGTGGCCGACACCACCTTGACGCTGAAAAACGTGCTCTCGGGCATCGAAGACCTGGACTACGCCAGCGCCGTGGCCAAGCTCAACCAGCAAACGCTGGCCTTGCAGGCCGCGCAGGGCAGCTTTGCCAAAGTGTCGCAGCTGAGCTTGTTCAACTACATCAACTGACGGCTCAAGTTCTCCCCACCTCAGCCGATTCAGGTTTTTGACCCGCCGCGCCATGACCACCACCACCAACACTGCCAGCAGCAGCACCAAAAACTACGGCCAGAGCATTCTGACCTCGCTCAGTGCCGGCTCGGGGGTCGACGTGGCCACGCTGGCGCAAAACCTGGTGGAGGCCGAAAAGGCCCCACAAGCCGACGCCATCAACAGCAAGATCCAGAAGTGCGAGGCCCGCATTTCGGGCTATGGCGCGCTCAGCTACATCCTGGGCGATTTGCGCAGCAAATGCGCCGCACTGGACGATCTGGGTGACTTCAACAGCATGAGCACCAGCGTCAGCCAGACCTCTGCCTTCAGCGTCAAAACCAGCGCCACCGCCAGCAGTGGCAACCACAGCATCAGCGTCAGCCAGCTGGCCCAGGGCCAGCGCAGCATCTCCAGCGCAGGCTTCGCCTCGACCAGCGCCACGCTGCCCACCGACCTGACGCTGAACATGAACTTGGGCGGTACGGCGCTGAGCACCCTCAGCGTCGCGACCGGCAGCACCGTGGGCCAGATGGTGAACCAAATCAACAGCACCTGGGGCAGCCAGGGGGTGACTGCCCAGCTGGTCAACAAGGGCGATGCAGCGACCGACCCCAACGCGCCCTATTACCTCGTCGTCACCGGCCCATCGGGGGCCAGCAACACCTTCAGCCTGAGCGGCCTGGACATGCTCGCGACCCCGATCCAGCCAGCCCAGAATGCCGTGTTGACGGTGGACGGCGTGGCCATCCAGCGCACCAGCAACACCATCAGCGATGCGATCGATGGGGTCGAATTCAACCTGACCGGCACCACCACGGGCACCGCCAGCCTGCAAATGACGCGCGACATCAGCAGCGTCCAGACCAAAATCCAGGACCTGGTGACCGCCTACAACGACGTCATGTCGGTGCTCAGCGCCACCTCCAACCCGGACTCCACGCTCGAGACTTATGGCGCTTCGTTGGTGGGCGATTCGACGGTCAGCCTGGTCCGCAGCCAGGTGCGCAGCATGTTTTTTGGCGCCAGCAGCTCACCCGGGACCACGATCAAGACCCTGCGTGACCTGGGCATCAGCGTGGACAATGCCGGCACCATGACGCTGGACCAGACCAAGCTGACTTCGGCGCTGCAAAACCATTTTGACGATGCCGTCAAAATGCTCAGCGCCAGCCGCACCACGGCCACCACCATCCACACCTTCCATTCGGGGGTGACGGGCGATGCGGTCAAAAAACTGACCGACATGCTGGGCCCGACCGGCACCTTGTCCACCCAAAGCGCCAACGCCAAAACCCTGGAAGCCCGGTACAAGGACAACCTGACCCGCTTGGACGACCGCATGAGCAAACTGCTGGCGCGCTACAACCAGCAATTCAGCGCCATGGAGTCGCTGGTCAGCCAAATCAACAGCCAGAAGTCGAGCCTCAAGAGCACTTTTGACGCCATGACCAAGTCCAGCCAATAAGAGCGCTTAAGCACTCCATTTCAAGAGCGGCAAAAATTTGCCGCTGCCCCCTCAAGTTTCCTGCACAGCTGCCGATTCCAGCGGTACAGGCGTGTCCGTTTGGACAACCGCCCGACAGACCTTTGCAAAGGAAACGCCATGACCAGCGATATGAAGATATCCAGCCCGCCGCCCCAGATCGGCCCAGGGCTGTCGGCGAACGCCACCGCGGCGGCCACGCCCGCCGCACGACTCAAAGTCCCCTCCAGCAACATTGCCCCGGTAGACCCCCAACAAATGCGCCAGCAACTGCAAGCGGCCATTGAGCAGCTCAACGCCGAAATGGGCAAGAGCAACCAGAATTTGCGCTTCGCCATGGACAACGTCCTCGACTACCCGGTGGTCACTGTCAAGAACAGCACCACCGGCGATGTGGTGCGACAGATCCCCAACGAAACCACCATCCGCGTGGCCCACAGTCTGGACATGCTCAAGGGGTTGCTGTTCAACAAACCGATTTGAGTTTCACAAAAAAACGCTCAAGTTCCGCAGGCAGCAACCGATTCATAAAGCAACAGAAATCGCTTCTGACTTTCTGTCAAATCGGGCAGGTTCCACTCCCTTCAAGTTCCTGCCGAACTTTTGAAAATCTCTTCAAGGAGTATGACCATGTCAGTGATCAACACCAACGTCCGGTCTTTGGTTGCCCAACAGGCCTTGACCGTCAACAACCGCAGCCTGAGCCAAACCATGCAGCAGCTGTCCACCGGCAAGCGCATCAACAGCGCTTCCGATGACGCCGCCGGTCTGGCCATTGCCGACAAAATGACCGCGCAAATCCGCGGCTTGAACCAAGCTGTGCGCAACGCCAACGACGCGGTGTCCATGCTGCAAACCGCAGAAGGCGCCACCCAGTCGGTCACCGACATGCTGCAGCGCATGCGTGAATTGGCCGTGCAAGCCGCCAACGGCACCTACAGCTCGGCTGACCTGACCTCGCTGAACACCGAGTACAGTGACCTGAGCACGCAGATTGGCAACATCGCCGCCCAAACCAAATGGAACGGCAAAACACTGCTCGATGGCACCTACTCGGCTTCGGGCATTGCCTTCCAAGTGGGCTCCGCCAGCGGCGACACCATCACCGTGACGTTCTCTGACCTGTCCGCCCTCAGCGGTGCTTCGGCCGACATCAGCACCGCCTCGGGTGCCAGCGCAGCCCTCACCAGCCTGGACAATGCCATCGCCGCCGTGGACACCTTCCGTTCGGGCCTGGGTGCCAAGGTCAACATGCTGAACTACGCAGCCGACAACCTGACCAGCATCTCGACCAACACGGCCGCATCACGCAGCCGGATTCTGGACACCGATTACGGCGCCGCCACCACCGAGTTGGCACGCACGCAGATCATCCAGCAAGCCGCTACCGCCATGTTGGCCCAGGCCAACCAGCAGCCGCAGTCTGTGCTCGCCCTGCTCAAGTAAGCTTAGCTTTCAGGCAAGCCACTCAAGCCTCCCAAGCCGCGCGCTTGGGGGGCTTTTTCATTTGGGCACAAACATTGCATGTCATGGGCAACCCCAGCCCAGCGGCAACACTTTGCCGCGTATGGAGACGCCATGAATTTGTCCCCCGAATTGCAACTGGCCATGAGCCAGATCAACCGCGCCCTGATCGCTGGCGATGAGCATGCCTTGGTGCAGGCCCTGCAATCGGTCCCTTTGACCGACATCCTGTCGCAAGACAGCATTGAAAAAGTCCGCGCACGGGGAAAAACCTCGCTGGTGATTTTTTTGTGCACACTGGCGACCCACAACGATGTAGAAACCGAGCTGGCTGAGCACTGGCTCCACTGCTACCAGTCCATCGTGCAGCGGCAGCTGCACCCCAGCCTGCTGTCGCTGCGAGACAACCATGTGCTGCGCACCACCGTCATGCTGCTGGCCAAGCTGCTGGAGCCAGCGCAGGTGCCCACACAGTTGAGCGGCAGCAACACCGACTGGGTGCAGGCGCTGGAGCTGGCCGTTGACCACAAGCAGTGGGCCTGGGCCCAATCGCTGCTGGCACACGCATCGCCCAGCGCACTCAAGCCCGAACAACACCATGCCGTGTGGCTGATGTTCAGCCGGGCACTGGCCAAGCGGCACAACCTGTTCGTGGACAACTCCGGACAAACCCACGCCGACACCGACTACAGCGTGCTGGCCCAGATGTTCGAGCGCTGCGAGCAACACCTGTCCGCGCACCAGCTGACGGCCGCTGCCGTGGCCACGGCTTATCTGCACGCCAAATGCCTGGAGGCCGCCCACCAGTACGACGCGGCCATCACGGTGTTGCAAGACATCGGGCGCCGTCACCCTGCTGAATTCCAGTCCAGCATGATCAACCGCGCGCGGTGTGAATGCAAAAGTGGCGCCGGCACCCCAGCGATCGCCACGTTGGATCAGGTGATCGAACACAGCCTGAAAGAACCCGCTCACCCCATCGACACCGCGGCCCTGGAAGGCATCTCGCCCGCGGCCAGCGCCCAGGTTGGCCGTTTTGACGTGGCCAAAGCGTCGGCCGCCTTGGCCGATCTGGCCACCATCTTCAAGGCCAACGGCATCCCCTTCTTTCTGGTGTCGGGCACCCTGTTGGGCTATGCCCGCGAAGGCCAACTGCTGGCCCACGACAAAGACATCGATGTGGGCGTGCTGGGCTGGGAGCAGCAATACAAGATCGGCCAGGCTTTGCTGAGCAGCACACAGTTTGCGTTGTCGGCCGACTTTCTCAAGGGCGACAAGACCTACTACATCCCCGTCAGCCACAACGCCACGGGCATCATCATTGACCTGTTTGTCTACCACGAAGACCAGGGCAAATACGTGACGGGTGTGGACTTCTTCTTTGGCTACCGGCAAACCTTTGCTTTCACGCCATTTGCCTTGCGGGCCACAGAATTCCTGGGTGTTCCGATGTATGTGCCGGAAGACACCGAACTCAAGTTGCGAGAAAACTTCGGTGACTGGCGTGTCCCCGATCCCGGATACATCTCGCACCTGGAAGCACCATGCACCGTTGATCCAGGCGGGTTTGGCCACATGATGACGGCCCGTCTGCAACTGATCAATGCGCTCAAGCAAAAGAAACGCCACAAGCTCCAACGCATTGTCGAGGTCTTGCAAGCACACCCTGATTCGCCGTGGGCCATGGCACCCAAGTTGCTTGAAAAACTGCAAGCCGCTTGCGTCGCCAACACAGCAACCACCGAATCACAAGATCTGTCCCTGAAGGAGATGGCCCATGCCTAAAGACACCGCCGTCATTTTGCTGGCCGGAGGCAGTGGCACCAGGCTGGGAGGTGATCAGCCCAAACAGTTCGTGCGCATCGCCGGGAAAACCATCCTGGAGCACAGTCTGGAATTGCTGCGCCAGCATTTGCCGCAGGCCATGATGGTGGTCACCGTGCCTTTCGACGAAGTGGGGAAGGTCGAATGGATGTTCAAACACGATCCCCGCGTGCAAGTGATTGCGGGAGGGGTCAACCGGCAGTCGTCCACACTGCGTGGCCTCAAAGCGCTGGCCCCGCATGCCCCCCGCAACGTTCTGATCCACGATGCGGCACGTCCATTCCTGGATGGCCGCATCGTTTTGGAGGTCGTCGAGGCCCTGGCCGAGCATGAAGCAGTCGACGTCGCCATTCCCACCGCCGACACCATCATCGCGGAGCGCGATGGCTTCATCGAAAGCATCCCGAAACGCCAACACCTGCTGCGCGGACAAACGCCGCAGGCTTTTCGTTATCAGGCTTTGATGTCGTGCTACCAGACCCTCGGCGAGCACAAGCTCGAACAATTTACCGACGATTGCGGCATTTTCCTGGCATGCAACCCGCAGGCACGCATTCGCATCGTCCGTGGCAGCGAAGAAAACATCAAAGTCACCTACCCGATTGATCTGATCCTGGCCGACGAAATGTTCCGCTTGCGATCCCAGTTCAACAGCATGGACAAGCCTGGCTTCAATCTCAAAGGCAAGCGGGTCTTGATTTTTGGCGGCACGCGCGGGATCGGCAAGGCCATGACCGACATATTGCTGACCGGGGGGGCCCAGGTGGTGGCCCGCTCACGCGAAAACGGCTGTGACATTGCCAAAGAAGAAGACATCCAGGCCGCTTTGCTTTGCGCCGAAAAAAGCATGGGGGGCATTGATGTGGTGGTCAATGCCGCGGGCTTGCTGGTCCAGGGCAAACTCGCTGAGCAAGGGAGCCAAAGCGTGGCGGAGCAAATCCAGGTCAATCTGGTGGGCGCATTGAACATCGCTCGCCATGCCCATGCCTGTCTCAAGCAGACCCAAGGCTCTCTGCTGTTTTTCGCATCCTCGTCTTACACCCGAGGCCGTGCCAATTACGTTGTCTACTCTGCGACCAAGGCCGCCATCGTCAACCTCACGCAGGGTCTGAGCGAAGAATGGGCAGCCGACGGCATACGTGTGAACTGCATCATTCCAGGACGCACTGATACAGAGATGCGCACCAGCAATTTCAAGAACGAAGAGCAGGAAAGTCTCTACAACCCCTACCAGGTCGCGCTGTCGGCTTCACGCGTGTTGTGCAATGACACCAACGGCGCCCTGACAAGAGTCCACTGAAGCGGTCAGGGCCCAGGCGCCGCCCCAGCGGCGCCCAATCAACCCGACACGCCATGGGCAAGGCGTGCTATCTCACCCCGCGTCCACGTTGCAGGGGTTCGACGTGGACCGTCGATGTCACGGTACGACAACCTGTCCCAAGGGTGAGCGAAGGCGGGGTCGGGTGAGCGCCAGTTCACGCCATACGTCTGGACCAGGTATTGCTCACGCTGGCGAGGGAATGGCAAACCCAATCCGCAGAGCGTTGCCATTTGGGCGGGAAAGACTTGCGCATAACGCAAACCGTGTCTGGCCGAAGGGTAGAACGACACAGTCTCGCCTTCTTCAATGAGCCCAACAAAGACATCCACGCGCTCGCCTTGGGGTGTTCTGACCCACAAGTGCGCAAAAAACACCCCTTCGATCGAAAAGCCGTTTTGCTGCAAATGCAGGCCTACCAGCTCTAACGCGCGCGGCAGATGCGCTGCTTGCGACACAGGCAGAGCCACCAGGATGTCGATGTCATCGTCATGCCCAATCAGGTCGGCGTCGCGCTCCAGCCCCAGAACAGCGCCAAAGCCGATGCACGTGTCCGGAAACTTCGGTTGCAAAACACCGACCAGCATCTGGGCACCTGTCAGGTAAGCCTGCTTCTGAGCTTGGCTCCAATAGCGAAAGGTGCGTTTGATGCCATGCGCATTGAGCTGCCTCTGGTATCGGTGAACCAGGCTTTGCAACGCACCCTGGTGTTGCCGCAGTGCAGTGCTTTTCTCAAAGACCGCCAGGGCGTTCTTTTCCTGCCCCTCAACCAGTGACGACAAGAACTGCAAAAGGTCTTGCAGATCTTGGCCTGGAACGCCGGCAAAAGCCTGCCGCAGACCCGCCAAAAAGGCTGTTCGGCGGTCCAGGCTGTTGTAGAAAACGGTCCAGACGTCAGGGGCATCGTGCTGCGCCTGCAACCCGACGATGTGCAAAGGAATCGCGGGTGTGTTTAAACATTGCAGACTGATCCCGCTGACCGATGGGCCTGAGGGGTCCAAGATGTCGACGCATATGCTGCCGTCTTTCGGGTCCAAGGCGATGCCGTATTGGCTCTCTGGCAGGGTCTGACTTTGGTTTCCCGCAGTGGTGCAAAAGGGTTCAATGCGCAGCGAACTGGCATCACCTTCAATCAGCAAACGCAAACGACTGGGCGGCGTGCCTGGAAAGGCGAGCAGATCCAGCCGCTGGTCAAGACAGGGCACATCGGGGTAGTGACCGTCCCAAAACAGCGCGATCTCTTGGATCAGGCGATCCATGGCTCACACCTTCCTGACCAGGATGCGGGCGACGTGTGCATCATCTGAACGGAACTTGGCCAGTCCTGTCCCTGTGGTGAAGTACTCCAAAGCACCTGGGTAATCCTGCACCAACTGGTCCGCCAGTGCCTCGGCGTCAATGTAACGTCGGTAGTGGGAACCGGTCACTTTTTCTCGGCTCGCATCTTCTCTGGTTCTGAACTCCAGCGCCAGCATGTCGTCGGCTTGCATGCATGCAAAAGAGAAATCCAGGAATGCGGTTTGCTCTTCTTGCGTGATGGCATGCAGAAAAAACCGCGAATAGATGACCTTCTTCTTCGAAGACAGTCGTTCAACCAAATCCGAGGCATCCGGAAGCGACAAAGCATTCATGCAAAGAAATGCATGGTCTTGCGCATTTGCACGGTCCAGTACTTTTTGTGCAGATTGGTCAATGGCGGCGCTGGATTTGTCGATGCCCAGGGTCTGGTGACCCAGCTGAGCAAAAAACAGCGTGTCTCGGCCATTTCCACAGCCCACGTCGACGATCAAAGGAAAGCCAGCGCACTCAGCGGCCACAAACGCCGCAAACTGAGAGGGGGGTTGCTGCCGAATCAGTGGGTCGTTGCTGTAGTAGCTGTTCCAGTAACCAGTTCGGTCATGGATGTCCGCCATCTGCTGGGTCCAATCGGAGCCATTCAGATGACCAGGCAATGGCGCTCTCGAAAAATGGGGGTCTTGATGGGTGTGCATACAGGCATCCTGTTTTAAAAATGAAATGGCATTGCAAGCGTCATGCCACTTGCGACGAGGTTGCTTCCTTGAGTTGCTCGCGCAGTTGAGCGAGCACATCCATGCCGCTGGCATGCCAGACCTCGTCACGCAGCTTCTGGTAGGCATCCAGGTAGAGCGGCTCCTGCATATGGGCGTAGGCAAATTTCAGGGCATTGGCTTGAACTGCTTGCGGCATGAAGCGGTTCAAAGGGGTCACCGAACCGGGCATGGCATACATGTTGACGGCTTTGGCGCGCAGGTCTTGCGTGGCCAGTACCAGGTTGACCAACCGCTCCTGCACAAAAATCTTCTGGGGCAACAGCTGCTCGCTGTAACGGGTCTTGCTTTGCAACAAGTTCGCCAAATGCCCCTGGCCCGACTCGGCCACATTGAACAGTTTTTCACCCAGCTCCAGCCAGCGCAGCCAGAATTTTTTCTTGGCGATGAAGTAGTTGCAAAAAGCGGTGTTGTCCGAATGCATGACGTGGCTGGCCACATCCAGCCTCAGACCTGCGTGGTCCGAGAACGCCTGCAAACACTCCAGCAAGCCAGGGTGAAAGAATTCGCCCTGTTGGAACGGGTTGATGAAGAAGCTGCACAGGTCCCAAAACGGGCTGAAGATCAGCACATCGTTGTGGGTACCGTGCTGGTGTGCGAAATCCCGGATCTTTTCGTAATCCAAGCTGGTTTTGTAGGCAAAGCGGGGCGAGAAAAAGCCATAGAAGACATCGTCCTCCAGGGTGTGGCTCAGCAGGTAATTGCGGATGGGCCAGTATTCGCGCCAATCCGGGCGGGCATTGGCCCGGTTGTCGAGTGCGATGAACTGCGCCGGCACCTGTTGGCTGGTTTCTTCCGAATACCCGATGTGGTGCAAAAGTATCCGCGTCTGCCCTTTCACAGGCACGGCCGGACAGGCCGACAGCTCTGGCAACAGCACATTGCCCATGACCTGCTCCAGCGCGGGCTGCGGATTGAACCGGGTATCGCACCGGTAGGTGGCGGTGGCCACACCGGCTTTTTTCTTGAGGTACACCTCCAGCACCTTGTCTTCATAGTCTTGCTGGGTGGCGACTGCGGTTTGCGGCGCTTGCACCGCCTGCAACAGACTCAAGCCCATGCGAGACACCATCGTGCGCCCATACCGAGTCACGAGGGTCAGGCCAGCGGCAATCACATCGTTGCTGGTCGAGCCGCAGTTGTAGGGGTAGGTGTCCAGGTAGACATCCGCCAGTTTCAGGCGGCTGCAAAAGTCACCATGCGCAACGCGCGGCATGAAAACCAGGCGCTCTGCAGCCACCCCGGCCTCCAGCGCAGCGTGTCGCAAATTGCGGGTGCCGACCTCGTTGTCGTCGATGAGCCAGAGCACGGCCTCTGGGATGCGCTTGAGCAAGCGCAGCCAGCCCGCAAAGACTTCCGGCGTGATCTTGTAGCTGTTGCCAAAACTGGCCATGACAAAAGCCTGTTCGGGCAAGTGCACGCTGGCGCGCGTGGTGCTTCGGCCCGGCTCGATGTAAGAGACCATCGGCAGGAAAGAACCCTCCACATAGGCCGGCTTCTCGCTGAAATGCAGCGCCAATTCGGGCGGCAATACGTGGCGATCGGCGATGACGAAATCAAACCAGGGCATGCCGGTGGGGCCAATGAAACCCAGATACGTGCCCTGCCGCGGCGCCGGATGCAAAGCAAAAATGCCAGGGCGCGCGCCTGCGCTAAGGCCGTGCAGGTCGATCAGGATGTCGATTTCGTCGGACAGAACCAGTTCGGCCGCTTGCCGATCGGACAAACCAGCAATCGAGCGAAAGTGCTGGAACAAGCCCTTGAACTTCTGGCGCAGCGGTGTTTGCTCTTCACGGGTGTAGTCGTAGGCGTAGAGTTCGTATTGGTCACTGGCATGCCCCTCCAGCAAGGGCGGCAGCAGAAAGCCCACCGCATGCTCGCGAAAATCCGCCGACACATAGCCAATGCGGATCCGGTCATGTTGCCAACGGGCGTTTTGGCACAGCCGCTCTTCTTTGTGGCCATAGGTGCGCGCGACAAAGGCCTGCGACACCGCCAACTGTTCAGCGGGTTCCTCAGTCAAGGCCAGCATGGCCAGTGGCGAGGTGTAGCGGCGCATTTCTGCCAGGCTGACTCCGGGCAACGGCTTGTAGACCGGCCACTGACACGCCTTTTGCCGGATGTGAACCCAGTGCTGGATGACCCCGGCTTGCTTGGGATCGATCAGCAGGCTTTGCTCCAGGGCCTCTTCGGCCTGCGCGTAATTCTTGAGCTGCTCTTGCACCCGGCCAATGTGGTTCAGGGCCATGGTCAAGAACTCGGCCGCCGGCGGCTGGCTGAGGAAACGCCTGGCCACCACCAGCAACCAGGCACTGAGCGCCTCGTTGGTGTGGCCCAGTTTTTCGCGCAGCAAGCCCAGGTTGATGGCCGCCTGCGCAAAATCGGGCTTGAGGGCCAAACACGATTCGTACGCCTCCTGGGCTTCCTCCATCCGGCCCAGCGTCTGGAGCAAGCCCGCGTAGTTGAACAGGCTGAAATGCTTGTCAGTAAACGGCGCCAGGTTGATCCACAAAGCACACAGGTTGGCCGCAGCGCGCACCTCGCCCATGCCTTCCAGATTTTGGACATGCCGCATCAGGTCCAGTTGAGAAAAACGCCCTTCACGGATGTCTTGTTCCAACTGGCCTGGCGTCTCCGATGGCTGGGTGCCGGGAGTTTCGGTGTGGGTGTGGGGTGCTGTGGTCATGGCATGAAACAGGTGTGGTTGGACCATAGAAGCACTTTCCATGCCACAGAGAAACAGTGCACAGACGGCAACAAGCTGCCACACCGCTTGCCGTCTTGGGCGATTTGCACAAGAAAAAGAGGACTATTTACCGCTTGGCCTTAGCAAATGGGCGCTGGCAGAAATTTTGCTGATACCGGGCTCAACTTCTCCGCCACCGAACCGATTCCAAGACGAGGCCACAGCTTCAGGCCGTGCCGAAACAACAACTTGATGTCGCAGCCATCGGTTCAAAGGACAAAACATGTCATTGATCAGCTCTATCTCCGCCAACCAGATCTCGTATCTGTCCACCACGCAGATTCGTGACCTGTCGACAGGCGATATTCGACTGTTGTCCACGGCGCAAATCGCACAAATGACGAGTGCACAGGTGGCTGCCATCGAGAGCCGGGATCTGCTCATCCTCAGCAGCACCCAGATCAGCGCCTTCGACGCGTCCAACTTCTCGGACGGCATGTTGGTGTACAACAAAATGTCGCTTATTTCGGCCTCACAGGTCGGCGGCCTCACCACCGCGCAGATCAACGCCTTCACTTCGGCGCATCTGCAATACCTGGACACGGGCGACATCGTCAAACTGTCAAGCGACCAACTCAACAGTTTTCAGACCGCCGTCATCGCCACACTGAGCACCAAACAAGTCCAGGCCTTGACCACCTTGCAACTGACTGGTTTGAGCACGGACCAGTTTGCCAGCTTCTCGACAGACAGCCTGCAGGCCCTCACCACTGCCCAGATTCGGGCCTTGAGCTCGGACCAACTCAACAGCCTGGGCACAGACCAGATCGGCAAGCTTGAAACCCGTGACGTGGCTGCGCTGAGTTCAGCACAGGCAGCCACGCTGACCACCACCACCTTGCTGGCCCTGGGCACGGCCCAAGCCAGCGCACTGTCTAGCGCAGCACTCAACGCTTTGACCAGCGAATTGCTCACATCCCTGGGGACCGACACCATTCAGGCGCTGACCACCGCCCAAATCTCCAACCTGTCGACGCTGCAAACTTCCCTCTTGTCTACAGATCAGATCCAAGCCCTGAGCACAGGACAGATCATCGCTTTTGGCACCCGCCAAATCGTGGCATTGAGCTCGGATCAGCTCAATACGCTGGAAAGCCGAGACTTGCAGGCGCTGAACAGCAACCAGCTCAAGAGCCTGACCTCGGCGCAATTGAGCAGCCTGGACACTGCGCAACTGAACCTGTTGACCAGCAGCCAATTCCAGTCGCTGGGCACCCAGCAAATTGGCAGTTTCACATCCGACCAGATCAACAGCCTGGACAGCGATGATTTGCAGGCTTTGACCACCGCTCAGGTTCGCGCCCTGACCACGGCGCAGCTCAGCGCGCTGAGCACCGCACAGGCCGCCCTGCTCGAAACGCGCGATGTGGCTGCCCTGGGCTCCGCTCAGGTCGCCGCCCTGTCTACGGACGCCGTCATCGCCTTGACCACAGCACAAGTGGCTGCCTTGAGCACCGCAGCGCTGAACGCGCTGACCAGCGACCAAGTGGTGAGCATGGCAACCGATGATGTGGCTGCACTCTCCACCCTGCAACTGAGCAAGCTCAGTACACCGCAATTGGCCCTGCTCACAACAGACCAGGTGATCGCACTGTCGACCGGCCAAATGCAAGCGCTGACCACCGCGCAAGTGGCCGCCCTGACCTCTGACCAGCTCAACAGCCTGGAGAGCCGCGATCTGCAAAGCTTGACCAGCAACCAGGTCCGCGCCTTGACTTCGGCCCAGCTGTCGGCCATGACGACGGACTTGCTGAACTTCCTGACGACCGCACAAATCCAGCAAATTCAGAGCGCGCAAATCCAGGCCCTGACATCGGACCAGCTCAACAGCATGGTGAGCGACAACCTGCAAGCCTTGACCACCGCACAAATCAAGGCCCTCACCACGGGCCAGCTGACGAATTGGAGCAGCGCGCAGGTTTCCCTTCTGGAAACGCGAGATGTGGCCGCCATGAGCACAGCGCAGGCTTCCGTTTTGAGCGCAGAAGCGATTGCGGGTTTCACCACAGATCAGATCAAGGCCTTGGCCAGCGCCATTCTGAACGCCTTGACCAGCACCCAGGTCGCCGCCATTGAAACCGACGACTTGGCTGCCTTGAGCACGCAGCAGGTGAACAAGCTCAGCACGGCACAACTGGCACTGCTCAGCACAGACCAGGTGCAGGCCCTGACCACCGCCCAGGTACAGGCTCTGACGACAGCGCTGGTGGCCGCACTCACCTCCGACCAGATCAACAACCTGACCAGCGATGCTTTGCAGGGCCTGACCACCGCACAGGTGCGGAGTCTGACCACCGACCAACTGAGCACCCTGAGCAGCACGCAAGTGGCGCTGATGGAAAGCCGTGACATTGGCGCGCTGTCAGCAGATCAAGCCAAGGTGCTGAGCACCGACGCCATCAACCAACTGACCTCCAGCCAGGCTGCGGCACTGACAACGGCTGCGCTCAACGCGCTGACCAGTGACCAGCTGTCTGCACTGACGTCCGATTCGATCTCTGCGCTGACCACGTTGCAGATCAACAAGCTCAGCACCGACCAGCTCGCCCTGTTGAGCACCGACCAGGTCACCGCCCTGGGCACGGCCCAAACCCAAGCCCTGGGCACTGGGCAAATCACCGCACTGACCTCGGGGCAGCTCAATGCCCTGGTGAGTGACGACCTCAAAGCGCTGACCACCGCACAGATCCGTGCACTGACCACAGCGCAGATCAGCCAGCTGAGCAGTGACCAGACCTCGCTGCTTGAGACCCAACAGATTGCAGCCATGGGTTCGTCGCAAACAGCGGCGTTGTCCACCGATGCGATTGCCCAATTGAGCACCGACCAAGTCAAGGCCCTGACCACTGCCGCTCTGAACACCCTGACGAGCAACCAGATCGCCGCGCTGGAAACCGCCGACATTGAGGCCCTGACCACAGCGCAAATCGCCAAGCTGTCGACCGCCCAGCTGGCGCAGCTGAGCAGCGACCAGGTGATCAGCCTGACCACCGCGCAGATCGAGGCTATGGGTACCGCCCAAGTGGCTGCCCTGACGTCCGACCAGCTCAACAGCCTGGAAAGCGACGACCTGCAAGCCCTGACCACCGCACAAATCAAGGCGCTCACCACGGCCCAACTGAGCCAGCTCAGCAGTGACCAGATCTCGCTGATCGAGACGCGTGACATCGCCACACTGACATCGGCGCAGGCCGCGGCCCTCTCGGCTGACGCCATCGTCGAACTGACCACCGCGCAGGCCAATGCCCTGAGCACGGCTGCCCTGAACGCCTTGACCAGCACCCAACTGGCCGCCATGGAAACCGCCGATCTGGAAGCACTGAGCACGGCACAGATCAGCAAGTTGTCCACCCAGCAACTCAAGCTGCTGAGCACCGACCAGATTGCTGGCCTGGGCACCGCGCAATTCGCCTCACTGAGCACCGCGCAACTGGCCGCACTGACCAGCGACCAACTCAACAGCATGGAAAGCGCCGACCTGCAGACCCTGAGTTCGACACAAGTGCGTGGCCTGACAACGGCACAAGTTGGCCAGTTGAGCACCGACCAATTGGGCACCCTGAGCACCAGCCAATTCACCGCACTGACCAGCCGCCAGATCGGGGCGCTGACCAGCGACCAGCTCAATGGCCTGTCGAGCAACAACCTGCAATCGCTCTTGTCCGATCAGATCCGCTCGTTGACGACAGCACAGCTGTCCAACGTGAGCACCGACCAACTGACCCTGTTGACCACAGGCCAGATCCAGTCACTGAGCACCGCGCAGGTCGCTGCATTGACCTCTGACCAGCTCAACAGCCTCACCAGCGACGGTGTCCAGGCCCTGACCACCGCCCAGGTTCGTGCCCTGAGCACTGACCAGATCAGCAAGCTGAGCAGCACCCAGGTGGCCTTGATGGAGACCCGTGATGTTGCGGCACTGACGTCGAGCCAGACCCAGCTGCTGAGCACCGACGCGATCGCGGCGCTCACCACGGACCAAATCCAGGCACTGAGCACGGCCTCCCTGAACACGCTGAGCAGTGATCAAATCAGCGCGCTGGAAGTCGAAGATGTGGCCCAGCTGAGCACAGCCCAAGTGAACAAGCTCAGCACGACACAATTGGTGCTGCTGAGTACCGACCAGGTGGCTGGCATGACCACCGCCCAGGTCCAGGCCCTGAGCACGGCACAGGCGGCGTCGCTCACATCCGGCCAGCTGAACAACTTGACCAGCGACCAGCTGGTGTCGTTGACGACTGCGCAAGTGCGCGCCTTGACCACCGGCCAGATCAGCACCTTGAGCGCCGGCCAAGTCTCTGCGCTGGCCACCGACGACGTGGCGGCATTGAGCTCCGCTCAAGCTGCCAACCTGTCGACCGAGGCTGTCGCAGCCCTCACCACCGACCAGATCAAGGCCTTGTCCAGCGCCGCGCTGAACGCCCTGACATCGAACCAGCTGGCCGCCCTGGAAGTGGAAGATGTGGCTGAATTGACCACAGCGCAAATCCGCAGCCTGGACACCCAACAGTTGACACAGCTGAGCACCGACCAAATCGTCTCGTTGACGACCGAACAAGTGCAGGCGCTGTCGACCAAACAAGTGGCCTCGCTGAGCTCTGACCAAATCAACTTCATGGCCTCGGATGACCTCCAGGCACTGACCACTGCTCAGATCCGGGCACTGGTCACCGACCTGATCAGCAGCATCAGCACCGATCAGATCAGCCAACTCACCACAGCGCAGCTGGCCGCCCTGACCAGCGCCCAGACCTCGGCGCTCAGCTCGGACCAGATCGCGCAACTGACCAGCGACCAACTGACCGCCCTGCCCTTCGGCGCTTGAACCCAAGCACCATGAAAGCCACGCTGCACTGCAGCGTGGCTTTTCGTAGACTCTGGGCATTGAGAACCACACAAGGCGGGAGCAATTTTGGGCCATCTCTGCTTGGGCATTTGCACGATCCAGCGCGACCGGGGCCGCTGGCTGCCCGAATGGGTCGCATTCCACCATGCGGCAGGCATCAGAAAGTTTTACATTTTTCTGCACCGCTGCACCGACGACTCTGAAGCCGTGGTGCGGCGCTTGCAGCAAAGGTTTGATATTCAGTGCTTTGTACTGGGCGCGGACGTGGATCGCCCCCAGTTGGCGGCCTACCAATACGCTTACCAGCAGTTCAACCACGAAGTCGACTGGATGGCCTTCATCGATGGCGATGAATTTCTGTTTGCCCCCAACGGTGACAGCCTGCCCAGCGTCATGCAGCACTACCAATACCAAAAGATTTCTTGCCTGGGGGTGTGGTGGGTCTGCTATGGCAGCAGCGGCCACGTGCGTGAACCAGAGGGCCTGATCATCGAGAACTACCAGATGCGCCCCCCCCTGACGCATCTCAACAACCGCCACTTCAAATGCCTGGTGCGCGGGCACCAGGACGACGCCGTCTCGGTCGGCGCGAACGCCCACAGCTTCAATACCCGCCACGGCACGGTGGACGAGCACCTTCGGCCCTTGCATGGGGGCTACATGCCCGAGACAGAGCCCACCTACGACCGGCTGCGCATCAACCACTATGTCTGCCAAAGCCTTGAATATTTCAAAACATTCAAGCAAAACAGCGGCATGGCCGACGCAGGGTCCCAGGCCGTGCGCTCCGACGACATCTGGCACCGCGACAACATCAACGACGTGCACGACCGGGCCGCCTTGCAGCTGCTGGAGCCAGTGAAGCAGTTGCTGCACGGTTTCTGAACCTCTCTGCCCGCATCGGTTCGGCCGCAGCGCGGCGGCAAAAATGAGTTGGCATCGGTTTTGCTTTAAGGGTTGCATCCGGCAATGACGCCGGCAATTTGACACCCTGTTACGCAACCGAGGACCTTCCACCATGAGCCAACTCCAACTGGTCGAACTGATGCAGCAAGCCTTGCCCGATGTGGCCAGTCGGCTGCCCAAGGACAGCGGCAAGTATTCGCCGGCAGACATCCGCATCGGCATCCAGAACCTGGTGGCACAAGGCGAAATGCCGCTGGCCCAGGCCTTGGTGGACGCCGGCCTGAGCCTGCACCCCGACAGCGAAGACATGCTGGCCATGGGCGGACTGATGGCCCTGACGCAACAAGACTGGGGCGACGCCATCGTGCTGCTGGAGCAGCTGCTGCAAACCCAAGGCAGCCAGGCACCGGCCATGACCTACCAGATGCTGGTGCGCGCCCTGCGCTGCAACCTGGAGCCTGCCCGCGCCCAGCGCGTGCTGACCCAGGGCCTGCAAGCCTGGCCCCAAGACGCCAGCCTGCTGAGCGAGCAAGACGATTTTCTGGGTGGTCCGGCCGTCATGCCGACACCCCGCATGAGCAACTGACAGCGGCCACGGTTTGCCGCTGCGGCAAACCCCGTTCGCCTCACAGGCACTGTCCAGCAGCCAAGCTTTTGGCTGCGATAGCAAAGGAACCCTTCCATGTCCGTCATCAACACCAACATCAAGGCGCTGTACACCCAAAACGCATTGCTGCGCTCCGAGCGCGCCCAGTCCGAGGCCATGCAGCAGCTGGCCACCGGCAAGCGCATCAACTCGGCCCGCGACGACGCGGCTGGGTTGGCCATCTCCCAGCGCATGACGCAGCAGATTCGCAGCCTGAACATGGCCGTGAAGAACGCGGGTGACGCGATTTCCCTGATTCAGACGGCAGAAGGGGCCACCGCCAGCATCACCGACATGCTCCAGCGCATGCGCGAGCTGGCAGTGCAAGCGGCCAACGCCACCAACGCCAGCGACCAGCGCGGCTACCTGGACCTGGAGTTTCAGCAGCTCAAGCAGCAGATCCAGTCGATTTCCGAGCAGACGCAGTGGAACGGCTTTTCCATCTTGAACGGCACGGCAGGCGCGGCGGTGGGCGAGCGCCCGGTGTACAAAGTCACGTCAGAAGCCAAATTCACTTCCGACGTCGGCTATTCGGCCGCTGTGAGCAGCAAAGACAACACGGGCACGCTCACATTCACAGGCCCACTCGCCAAAGCTGGCACCTTGAACATTGAAGTCAATGGCGACGATGAAGCCACCGCGACGTTGACCCTGCCAGATGGCACCACCCACACGCTCACCGGCACCTCGGACGGCAACGACAAAATCACCTTCAGCGACACCATCTTGACCGATGGAGCAGGCGATTTCGTGATCACTTCGGGCGGGGACGACGCACAGTCTTTCACCAGCCAATCGCTCACCCTCAACCTGGGACTGACGCCGTCTGCGCAGCCCACGGTCATGGCCAACGACACCATCATCAATGGCGTCACCATCCCCATGACCACCGGCACCGTGGACCAGCTCTCCACCAGCTCGCTGTCGGCCAGCACGATTGCCAAAGTGGCGGCCATCAACCAGATGTCGTCTGAAACCGGCGTGGTCGCCAGCGTCAACCCCACCACCATGTCGGGTGCAGCCATGAGCGGCTCCAGCGTGGTCAAGGGCACCGTCACCATCAACGGCTACACCACGGCACTGTTCAGCTCCAGCCAGAACAACCTGCGTGAGAGCCGCAACACAGTCATCGATGCCATCAACGCCATCAGTGCGCAGACCGGCGTGGTGGCCATCAACAGCGACACCGACGCCCGTGGCATCAGCCTGGTGGCCGCAGATGGCCGCAACATCGACGTGTCGTTCAACACCGCCGACACCGCCGCAGACTTTTCTGCCCGCACGGGTCTGAAGCAAGGTCTGCAAACCGGTTCCTATTCGCTGGAAAGCACCGTGGAAGGCCCGATCGTGGTCACAAGCACAGGCGTCTGGCAAAACGCCGGTCTGCCGCCCGGCAATTACTCGGACAACACCTCCACCTTCACCTCGGCACCACGCCCTGTGGTGCAGGTGCCAGATCCTGGTGAAAGTCCGGCGATTGAGTCTTTGGGCGACGGCGATCTGGTCATCAACGGTTTTGCCATCCGTGGTGCCGTGGCCAGCGACGACACACGCAGCTTCGATGGCGCCGTGACCAGCTCCCGTGCTGGCAGCGCGATTGCCATCGCGGCGGCCATCAACGCACGCAGCGCCGACACAGGGGTGACCGCCGTGGCCAGTCCGGCCGTGACCGAGGCCAGCACAGGCCCCACCACTGGCGAAACGGCCACGCCGGCCTATCTGTTCCTCAACGGGGTGGCCGTCCAGGTCAACCTCACCGCAGACGAGACCTCCACCGACCGTCTCAACAACATCATTTCTGCGGTCAACCACCAGCGGGGCATGCATGGCGTCGTGGCCAGTGCCACGTCCGATGGCCGCCTGCACCTGGAAACCAGCGATGGCCGCAACCTCTCTGTCTGGTACGACGACGCCCTCAGCGCCAGCGAGCTGGGCCTGGCCGGCACCGCGGCCAGTGGCGTGGAAAACGCCACATCGGCCAGCACCGCGGTCAGCACCGTGTATGGCACGGTCAACCTCAAATCCGACAAACCCATTGCACTGACCCCCGGCAACAACGGCTTCACCACCGAAGGCGACTTCACCAGCCTGGGCTTCCAGGAGGGCACCTTTGGTGGTGAAGTCACCGATGCCAACAGCAAGCTGACCCCGCCGCGCACCGGTCGCCTGAGCTTCCATGTCGGCCCGGGTGCCTCCCAAGTGATCAGCATCGACCTGGCGGACTACGGCAGCAAAGGCCCGATCACCAGCGAGATCACAGGCGACGTCGATGTGACCGACCCGGCCAAGCGAATCAACCGCATCGACACGGTCGACGGCGCCTCAGGCATGCTGGGCAAGCTCGACACGGTGCTCGACCGCGTCAACTCCAATCGCGCCACCATGGGTGCGATCATGAACCGCCTGGACTACGTGATCGACAACCTGTCCAACGTGTCGACCAACACCGAAGCCTCGCGCAGTCAGATCGAAGACGCCGACTACGCCAAAGCGTCGACGGCACTGGCCAAGACACAAATCATGCAGCAGGCCGCCACCGCGGTGTTGGCACAAGCCAACCAGTCCTTGCAAGGCGTGCTCAAGCTGCTGCAATAAGGCGCCCTGCCATGAGCCACAGCGCGATGCCCTCCGACATGCGCGGCCCCAACTGCTGGCAATGCCGATTTTTTGCGGTCAGCTGGGACCCGCGTTTGCCTTACGCCTGTAGGTCCATGGGTTTCAAAACCAAGGTGCTGCCGGCCATCGAGGTGCTGCGCACCGACGGTTTGCCGTGCCAAAGCTTCTCGCCACGTGCCCTTGCCGCAGCGGGTGCATCGGCACCCGCCGCCGCTTCGGCCCCTGCTGCAACGCCTGCCGCGCCTGCGCGCGCGACATCCACCCGTCTGTGGCAAGCCTGAACACAGGCACGCGCCAAGCCGCTCTGGGTGTCGGGCAACCGACAACCGCCGTTTTTTCCGACAGTTTCCCGCCAGACATGAATTCCTAAGGATTCAATTTCATCTGGCACAGCAATTGCTGTTGTTCTGGACTTCCATTGATACGAAGCAGGATCAACATGCGTGCAGCACTCCACCCCCACCAAGGCTTCTGGCTCGACCGCCAGGAAGGGCTGACGTCGGCCCACCTCGGCGCACTGGCACACGCTGGTTTGCAGGTGCAAGCCATTGAAGACTGCGCGGCCTTGCCGGCATCAGCGCCGGGCCAATGGCTGGCGGTTCGCCTGGACAACGCCCAAGACCTGGCCGCCCTGACCCAATGGCAACAAGCCAGCGGCCAACGCATCGCGACCATCGCCCGCATTCCCCGCTACGACATGGCCCTCACCGTGGCAGCCATGAAAGCCGGCGTGCACCATGTGCTGGCCACCGACGAAGTCTCGGTGATGGCCTGGCGCGAAGCGCTGCGCACCCACGAAGCCACACATGAAGCCGCCCCCGCCGCAGCGTCGGCCGCCCTGCCGGCCCCCCAGCGCAGCGCTGTCTATGTGGACCCACAAAGCCGCCACCTGCTGGCCCTGGCCCAGCGCGTGGGCCAGGCTGGCGTGACCGCCCTGATTGAAGGCCCGACGGGCGCCGGCAAGGAAGTGCTGGCCCGCGTGCTGCACGAATCCTCGCCGCGCGCACGCGGCCCCTTTGTGGCCCTGAACTGCGCCACCCTGCCCGAGCAACTGATCGACGACATGCTGTTCGGCCACGAAAAAGGCGCTTTCACCGGCGCGCAAGGGGCACACCGCGGCCTGTTCGAGCAGGCCCAAGGCGGCAGCATCTTTTTGGACGAAATCG
>JACCDG010184528.1_pt1 | contig 27222 bp, 36 predicted proteins | sample 7442471 | NCBI WGS metagenome assembly JACCDG01 (sample SAMN15323444, study PRJNA562643) | freshwater metagenome | isolation source: river surface water | place: USA:Blue River Watershed | collected 2017-08-17 | reverse complement strand
CGTTGAGCTTTGCAATTTGGTCGTCAAAAACAAGGAGAACAAAAATGCTTTATCTGCTTAGCTGGCTAATATATGGCCTAGTAGTTGGCCTTCTCGCCAAGGCTCTACACCCCGGTGAGGACCCCATTGGCTTCTTGCCAACGATTGGTATTGGCATCGCTGGTAGCTATCTCGGCGGTTTCTTGAACTGGCTCATGGGAGCCGGCAGTCCACTTTCTGCATCAGGGATCTTGATGGGAACCATCGGCGGCGTTATATTCTGTTGGATGTATCGGCGTTGGCGGTTCAATCGCTTTTTCGAAGCTCAAGGCCGCATGCCGAAGAACCTGATTCACAAGAAGTAAGGGGTGGGCCATGGTGCCCAGAACCAAGTATCCACGGACGTTTCAGCTTCCGTGGTCTGAATCCAATTCCAGTGATGACGTCTGGTGGAAGGATTCTGCGCCCTTCATCGGTAAAGAGGTCGTTGTCACTGAGAAGATGGACGGCGAGAACACAACCATCTATAAGGATGGGTTCGTTCACGCTCGCTCTGTAGACTCACTACATCACCCTTCTCGCTCTTTGATCAAACAGACTGCTTCTGAGATGTGTTTCAACATCCCAGACGGTCTGCGAGTGTGTGGCGAGAACCTTTTTGCATACCATTCGATCTTTTATACCGACTTGCCAAGCCTCTTCATGGCATTCAGCATGTATGATGGCAATCGGTGTCTAAGTTGGGATGACACGACAGAGTATGCGGCTCTCCTTGGTCTTGAGATGGTGCCAGTCCTTTATAGGGGTCTGTGGGACGAGAAATTGATCCGGGGACTCTGGACCGGCAAGGGAACGTATCCGACGTACGAATCCGATGTCGTTTTCGACCCGAAATTTCCGGAAGACTTTCGGCCCTGTCATGCCGAAGGGTATGTCGTTCGAGTTGTTGATTCGTTCGACTACGAGCGATTTCCAGTTTGTGCCGCAAAATGGGTACGAGCCAATCATGTGAGAACGGATTCACATTGGATGGAGCGGCCTCCCGTGCGGAATTTGCTTCGTTCGGTTGACGAACTTGTGGATGTTATGTAACTTAACATGAGTGCTCGCTTCGACCCGACGATTCAAAAGCCAAGGATTGGCAACTATTTTCAGGGACCGTGGAGTTGTGAGACTAAGAGAGGCAGGAGAAATCACTCTCCTGCCTCTTTTCGTTTGGAGACCATATCATGATGATCGAATTTAGGGCTGAAAGGAATTGGGGCTTAGGACAGTATGCTACGGCTGAATGTGATGTTGGCCGGCGAGAAGTCTCTCTTCCAATCTATGACAACAAGCTGTCTGTTAAGATATGGCAGGCATTAGAGAAGGCTCAGAGCGATTCTGTTCGTAACAAGACAAGTTTCGGTCAAGAACTCACCAAGTGGCTAGGATCTTGTATTGAAGCTCGGGAGCTTCTGGATCGGGAAGCGAAGCGACAACAAGAGCAGCAGGAAATTGATATTCTCGTCGCCTCTCGCTTGTGATAGCCTCAAGTTGTTGATTGACTGACACGATAATTGTCTCAAGGAGGAGACAATGGCTACCAAGCTCGGACGCAATGAAATTCCCGCTGGGCACACTCGAAATGACTTCGAGTGTTTCGGCCCCGTCGTAACAGAAGACACCAAGTTCAGTGGGTGCAAACTCGCTGAATTCGGGTGCTTCAAACAGGACGAAGGTACCGACTCGAACAAGTTCTATCTTGCCGCTGTTGTTCGCTCGAAGAAGGACAACAAGTGGTACCTCTACGTGGAATACGGTCGAACCAAGGATGGGGCTCCAGACAAACCACAGTTCCAGTTCACTCCCTGTGCCTCTGAAGCTGAGGCATGCGCCGAATTTGTAAAGCAATGCGATGCCAAGAACACCAAGCGTGGTACGTGGGAAAAAGTTGGCAGCAAAGAACGCTACGTTCCAAAAGTCAAGAAAGATGGTTCAACTGAAGACCTCTACGTTGTCCGCTACATGGCAACGAGAGCAGTTGGACTCCCGGCCGGTTACAACATTTGTAACGCTGGGTCGTTGCCTGTTGCGGCCTCAAAGGTAGCTGGTAAGAAGGCCACGAAGTACGATGAACCCACAAGAAGGCTCTTCCGTGATCTGCTTGGCGGTGCGATCTCGTACACCAAGAGCACAATGATCGGCGGCACAGTTCCCGCCCAGTCTGCAATTGATGACGCTCGGGATCTTCTTTTTGATGCCCTTCGCCGACTGAAATATGTGGGCAACAACATCACTGCTCAGGTCGCTGATGCCGAGCTTAAGAAGCTCACCTATGCTCTCTATGGCATGATTCCGAAGGCAAAAGCTCACGGTGCGGTTGAAGCGGATTGGATTCTTTCGCAGGGCAACATTGGTGCTTGGCAGAACGATCTGGATGCCTTCGAGACAGCCCTTAAATCCGGAAATGTTGAAACAAGCTCTGACGATCAGATCATGTACAACATTCCAGCCGATATGGAGTGGGTCAATCCCTCCAGTGATCTCGGCAAGTGGCTGTACGAATGGTGGGGCTCAACTGCTGGTAATGCACACAAAAGTAAAAAGCTCCGAGTTCACAACATCTGGAAAGTTGTTCGTGAAGGTGATGATTCCGAATTCACACCGCAGGTCGAAGCCACCGCCAAGCAGATGCCTGCCACTTGGAAGGGCGAACGTCCTCGGCATATCGAGAAGCAAGCGTTCCGGCCAGATCTGACTGCTGCTCAACGGAAGCAGCACTGGAATGCAAATGTGGCTCTTCTGTATCACGGCTCACGTAGCGTGAACGTGCCGGGCATCATCCGAGAGAACTTCCGCTTCCCTAATGAACTCAAGAGTTCCGGTGTCGTGATCAATGCTGCCATGTTTGGTGGTGGAACTTACACCGCTGATACGTGGGGTAAGTCAGCGAACTACTGTTCATTGCCTCAAGCTGCATACAACATGATGGACGGCCACGTGAAGGGCCGACATGCTTTCATGTTTGCTTGCGACACCATCTTGGGCAATCCTTACGTCGCCAAGAAATCTGAGGGTTTCACGAAGCCCCCTGAAGGCCATCATTGTGTACTCGGAAAGGGTGGATATACGGTTTCCAATTATGGAAACACCGGCACCTTGTTGAACAATGAATGGGTCATCTATCGTAAAGGACGGATTGTCATCCGATTCCTTGCAGAAGTTTCGATGGTGTAACATGAGCCGAGAAGGCGAAGAGGCAATGGAGCGAGCCCTTTATGAGCGTGGAAACATGCTCTTCGGGCGGCTTGGTGTATTGCAAGGAATCTACGATGAACTTAGAGAACATCCTCCAGTCATGAGGCTTGTTGTCACGTTGTTGTATGGTGAGACGGCAGACGAACTGAACACCGTCCATGGTGCAGATGTTTGTCGGTTAATTCAGGATTCTGCTTAAGTCGGCGGGCCCCGGCAACGATGATCAATTAACACTTACAGGAGAATTACAATGAGCGTCAACGCTGCTACCAAAGAACAACTTGCAATCACAGTCCGGAACTTTCTTGAACAGGGCCGGGCATTCACGGCCTACGATGTCACGATTGAGACACGGAACCGAATGAAGTTCGGGCTTCATCACAATGATGCCCGTGATGATATCCATCAGTTGACTTTGCTGAATGACGCATTGGCCTTCGGATGGACAAATTCAAATGGATTCACACAAAACTGGAATCGAACCCGAGTCGAACTTACGAGTGGTGTCAAAGCCTTCGTGTTCCATCCCGTCAGCTTCGATCCTTACACTTATCAAGGGATTCCTATTCAGGCGGCTCATGTGGTGCAGACCCCACCTCCTGCCTCAATCTCGGCAGTCCCGGCCGCACCACAAACTCAATCTGTACAGAACCAGACTGCGAATGATGGAACTCTGAAAAGAGACAGTCGTGAGCGTCTGTTGATCCCCACTCGTTATCTTCGAGAAGTCGGCATCGCACCGGGTGATACGGTTCGGCTTTACAGCCATACTCCCACCAAATCATTGGTGCTAACCAAAGATCACGATCCTTTCGGATCGCCTAACTTCTCTTGGCTCTGCGACAAGCGGGTTGAGCGGAATGGTGACATTCGAGTCTCCAAGTACACATTGGAATTTGGAATCGATATCACCAGCAACCCGGATGATCGTTTTCTTGTCGAAAGTTATGATTCGTTCGAAGGTCACACAACTAATGTTGTAACGATTCGGCAAGCCTGATATATTTCGGGCTCATACAAGTCACGGCAATAAAGGATGTCAGGGATGACGGACGACCTTAATCAGCAAATTGAGCGGGAAGTGCAGCGGAGACTCGCTCAGCAAGTCCGCCAGAAGAATGATGAGATTGCTGATCTTGAATCAGTTGTCAAACAGTGTCGAGATGATCTCATTCGTCAGAACGAGTTGATCACCCGTTTGACAACTGATCCTGCCATCTATGGCACATTGGTTCAAACAAATAGCACTCCAGACGTCCGCAAGTTCGCTGCTGAAGATGAAGTCATTGTATATGATGCCTCATCTCACTATCACCTGACTGGTGGCCGAATTGTCAAACGAGAGGAGCAACCTCTTATTGACGGAGACGGTCGCTGTCGGGTTCTTTTGATTAACGGCGTTGAGTCCTCGTTCTCGATTGGAACTGTGACGCCGGCTCAAATCCGTCTGACTCGCAAGGCTGATGGAACATCAGCACTCGTTGAACTCGACGGGCGGATCTGGGAAGTTGCTGGTGTTCCAGATCCCACACTGCAACCCGGTGATCCAGTCAAGATTCGGCCCGATAACAAGGCTATCATTGGGCGAGGACAAGATCTGCAAGCTGGCATGATCTGTGATGTCGTTGCTCTTCATGGCAATCTGGTGGAAGTCACAGCGAAGGGTGAGAATCGCACAGTTCTCAATCATCGTGGCCTCGAATTGAAGAGTGGGGACCGGGTCGTTGTTGATAACAGCCTTCACTCCATTCTCAGGAAACTGCCTTCTGAGAGTGGCAACCGTTATCGACTGACATCCGATCTCAGTACGGACTGGGATTCCATTGGTGGTCTCGTTGAGGCTAAACGTGAAGTGAGGGACGCAGTTGAACTCCAGTTGCTCCAGAAGGAATTGTACGAGTTCTATGGCATCAAACCTTTGAGAGGGATTCTGTTCTATGGACCTCCCGGTTGTGGCAAAACCCTGCTTGCGAGAGCGCTCGCCACGGCGATGGCAAAAGCTCATGGAGCAGCATCGCAAGAAACAGGCTACATCTATGTCAAAGCCCCGGAAATCCTTGACAAGTGGGTTGGCAATACTGAAAAGGAGATTCGTCTTCTCTTTGATCAGGCTCGTCGTCACTTTCGACAGTATGGCTATAAGGCCGTTCTAGCGATTGACGAGGCGGAAGCCATCATGCCTCAGCGTGGCAGCCGTCGATCCTCTGACATTGCCGACACCATCGTGCCGATGTTCCTTGGTGAAATGGACGGCATTGATGCAGTCCAGACCGCTGAGAATCCATTGGTCATTCTGATGACCAATCGGCCCGATGTTCTTGATCCGGCCATCACGAGGCCCGGACGAATCAGCCGGCACATCAAGATCAACCGGCCGAGTGAGATGGAGAGCATGGACATCCTCGATATTCATACTCGAACGATCCCATTCGCAGAGCCGGACAAGAAGAAGGTCACCTTGACGATTGGTTGTGCCGATCTCTTCTCGAAGTCGCATCTCTTGTACCGTATCAACAACGAACATGATTTCACGTTAGGTGATTGTGTCAGCGGAGCGATGTTGGAAAACATTGCAGAGTCTGCTAAGATGGTTGCGTTGCGGCGGGACCTCGCTGAAGGAACCCGGACGGGAGTTCGCATGGATGACTTCCGTCAGGCCGTCAAGGCAACCTATGAACAACAACAGGGCTTGAACCACGCTTACGACATTGGCGACTTCTGTGATCGACATGGATTGCAGCAAGGATCTGCCAAGGTCGAACGTTGCTTTGGTTCAAGCAAGTAAGGAATGGAATCCAAATGACACAGCTACAAGCAGAATTTTCTCGTGAAGATCTTGAAACGCTCATCGAAGCGATGGGTGAGTGGGAGATCGTTGCGAACGAAGAGTACCATGCTCTGAACATGGTCAAGAACATCCCGATGCCAGATCAGGACTCGGAGTTCTTCGAATACATCTCGAAGCTGAAAGAGCAATTCTCGAAGCGAGAGAAGGACATTCGGGCCAGCCGTGAGGTTCGACAGGAGAAGGCTGTCTTCCTGAAGGCCAAGTTGATGCTGGTCCGTCGAGAGCTTGGGATCAACCAGTTGTTCGACATGGCCGGGTCCACGTCGCCAACAGTGGAGACTCCCGTTGCCTCTAAGCCAGTCAGTGTTGAAAACAACCCTGAAGCTCAGACGGCCCTCGAACTGGCCGAATACTTCATCAAGGATCTTGGCACTTGGGACTTCTACCAGAAGTTCCTCAAAGAGAAGCGGGAAGAGGAACAGTCGGCCTGATTATTGCTTTACACTCCCCGGTCGAGTCGTACAATCGCTCGACTGAGTTACAATTTTTGTAGCCGCTGGAGAGTGCAAATGGCCAAGAAACTGCCCGAAGCCAAGACAGAAGAACCGAAGGTCACAGCGACCAACATGATTCGGTGGATGCTTCTGCACAACCCTGAGGTTTCACTCGAAGCTGTTCAGAAGGAGTGGGAACAGCGAGAGTTTGCCGGCGACAAGCCGACGAGCCAAAAGGTGTATCTGGCTCGGGCAGAACTGAAGAAGAAGTACGGAGCCGGAATCGAACTGCTCTCGCTTCGAGGCAAGCCCAACGTCAGCAGCATGATTCGTCTGCTGCTGAAAAAACGGCCGGACCTGACGAATGCGCAGTGCCATAAGCTGTTGGCGACTGATGGGCTGACATACACGCCGGCTCTATTCGGCCAAGTTCAGCGGACGCACAGTTCGCAGACAGAATCGGTGGTCAACGCTGCTTCATTGATCAGCCCCGATCCCAATCAGGACAGTGGTCCCCGGCGTCGAAAGAAATCGAAGTTGGGTCGACCTCCGGGATCTGTCTCCAAGGTCAAACGATCCAAGAATGGTGACAAGCAGGTAGAAATGATGGAGTGCCTGCTCGGCCTTGAGTCACATTACGATAGTTTGTTGACTCTTGGATCAGAGTTCTTCGATGCAAAGCTCATCGAACAACTGAAGCGTGCTCGTCGTAAGATCGGCACCGTGATCGATGAACGAGAGGCGTTGTTGAACAAATCGTGATTTAAGTAGGTCCGAGATCAGTTCCCCACGTATCTGGAACCAATCCAATGAGCGACAAGAAAAAGTTACCTATTAAACGTGGACAGCAGAAGGGAGACTTCATCTTTGAGCAGTCCGCATCTCATAGTGACTTCGAAACGTCGGTGAGGGTCGCCACTGGCCCAGAAACTTACGATACCCGACCTATGGGTACGTTGCGGTGTTTTAATCGAGAGACTCCGGCGAAGCGATTTTACCAATGGGGCTCGACACGGCCGGAGCATCTCCATGCTGCCGTGGAGACGATCTCATTCGAGACGCAGGAACAAGCAGCACAGTTCCTGTATGTCCTCATTGAATCATCTAAAGAGCATCTGGAGTCGAATCCGTTGCCGGAAGATGTGCGGCGATATCTCGAAGATCGTGGCAACGCTTTGAGCGAAGAGATCAAGACTTTGACGTCTCGATTCCACGGCATCCAGACTGAGATGTATATCTTGCGCAAAGTTGGGATGCGTTCGCAAATCCCGTTCATCGATTGGCGAACTGAGCTTGGCGACGGCGACAAGCTCGTGCACAACCTGCTCAAGCTCAAGGTCTACGTGGAGGAAGAGAAGCGAGAGGTGCCCTTCATCAGCGAGGCCGCTCTTTACCATCTCGTTGGGAAAGACGCTGCCAGATCCATCTTGAAGCGAGTGGAGGATCTCTGTAAATTCGCTGCTCCGGCGTATGACGTCACGATGCAGCAGAATCAAGATCAGGACGAAGACGAATGACTCGACTGACGATTACGGAGAAGGGTTTCCGAGTCCTCCGACGAAATGTTGAGCTACGAGATCAACATAAGTTCGTCAAACGAGAGGGCCGGGTCTTCGTAGTTGCCAAGGACTCCGGTGAAGAGATCGCCATCTTCAACAGCTATGATGAGGCCGAGGAAGTCTATTGGGAGCCCACCAAGGATTACTGCATCCTTGGAATGTTGCGGCATCCACTGTCACCGTTGAACATCACTGTTGTTGAGTTCGTGGAAGCAGTGAGATCTGAAGACCTTCTTCACTTATTCTGCTGCGCCCTCTTCGGTTCCCATTGTTTTGATGTCCTCGCATTTGATGAAGATTTCCTCATCAGTCGCTTGGACATTCTTGCAACTGAAGGCATCCAATCATCGATTCTGAACGACAATACGATGGCGGTGGGCTGTGTGGGGATATTAAAGACGGGCGGGGCTGTTGTCCGAACTTCAGATGAGGTTTATGAGGTCGAATACTTCTTCACGCTGCTCGAACTGTTGACGGCCGTCTTTGACAAGACTGATAGACGACCCATTCGCATCAACAAAGCCTTCGGCAGTCGAGTTGCCGAAGTTGCTCCCGGTGTTGTTGAGCCAGTCTCTTTATGGCTCAGTGACGAACAAGAAGTGCCGATCACTGATCCGATCCCTTTCCTGCTCAATCCTGTCGAGATCGGAGCCGAGTTCTGTCTCCTAGATCTTATGGAGTGGGTGGATCGTCACGATCTCTTATGCGACATCATCAGTTCGTATTCGTCGTGTAGTTCGATCCGGGATTACAATGACAATGCACGGAAACCGCCGCAGGAGAACGACAAAGGCCAGTGTCATTATGTGCAGTGTGATCGCCACTATCACATCAACAACTCTCGTGGTCGGCGGGTCCTGAACGATCATCTGGTCTTCCATGGCTTTGGACCTGATCCTGATGGTGGTTCGCAGATGACGAGCTTTTCATTGAGTTTTGAGCCGGTCGAGAACTACGCTCACGTTCCCGTGAAGATCAAAGAGAGTGTGAACATTTTCCTTGACGCTTCTTATAGTCGGAAGGGAAATGTCAAAGAGCCAGCAAGGCTGCTGGCACGATCTCAAAAGCAGTTCACCTTACTGGAGTTGCTTGACTGCATTTATGACGAGATCAGTTTTCATGGAAGTCCAGAAAACCAAGCCAAAGAATTGGACAACCTTAGGGCAATGATGTCAGAGTTTGATGAGATGGGTGAAACCATTCAGCAGATGGTGGATGCGACGAATTCCAAGATCATCGTCTGGCCACCGTTCATAGATTCGGTTGGTGATAAAGACGTCGTGCCCGGATTCTATTCCGATCTGCCGGCATCCGAGTGGATCAAAGAGCCAGCCTTATCTGCGAAGGACCAGTGGATTCAGGACGCTAAGAAAGAACTGGTTGTCTTGGCTGATCATTGGACGTATGGCTGGACCAGTGAGATTGATGATCTCACTGGTAGGCGAGAAGAGCTATCTCGCTCGGACACAATCAGAAAAATTGAACGTCTCTCCCGAGATCTCTTGAAGAAGTTGAAGGCCATTGAGGAGGGCTAATGTTTCAGTCGCACGGTTTGCTTCGATACAGTCCGAAGTTGTTAGGTGACAAGGTTTCCGCCAAGTGGTGGCTCGTTGTTGATTGTGATGATGAGATTGGTCGGTACTATCGTCAGCTTTATCACAGTCACCGATATTTCGCAGAAACGCTGGCCAAGCCGGCTTGGCAGGAGCACATTACCGTCATTCGGGACGAGGAACCGGTCGCCGAGTTGGCTCATTATTGGGAACAACACGCTGGCAAAGTAATCACCTTCGAGTATGATCCTGTGCCGAAGACGAATGGGATTTACTGGTGGCTGACTGTTCACTGCGATACGCTGCTCGACATGCGAGTTCAGCTAGGCTTGCCACGAGATCCCGAGTTTCCACTTCACCTTTCATTTGGGCATGAAGGCCAACAATGAACATCATATCGATTGAGGCTCTGAACAAGTATGCCAGCCATGGACGTTGCTGGCTCTCGACTCACGCTGTGAATTTCGAGCATGAAGGCAAGAATCATTCGCACTTCATCGTGGTCAGAGGCGATGAGGTCGTGAAGCCTGAATTGAAGTTTCCGGATGCCGTTGTGATTGGTGCGATCTACTTGGGAACGCCTTCGATGCCGGCACGTTTGTTGGTCACGAAAGAGTTTCGGCCAGCGTGTGGTTGTGAGGAGTATGGATTTCCGGCTGGTCTAATCGACGATTCAGATTATCCTGAGGGCAAGAAGTTGGAGGATGTCGCAATCGCAGCTTGTGCAGCCGCTGTTCGAGAGGTCAAAGAAGAAACAGGTCTCCGGTTTGTTGTGAAGGAGTTCTCGCCCAACAACCTGTATTCGTCGGCGGGTATGACAAACGAGAGCATCGTGATGGTGCTCGGCTATGTGGAAGGAACGCCGAGCAAGGAACATTTGGAGGGCAGTGAGTCAATCGACGTTGAGTTGCTGACTCAGGAAGAGGTTGTCATGCTGTTGGAGAATCGGGATCTGCCGTTCTCAAAGACAGCGTGGCCGTTCATGCGAAACTTTGCCAAGTGCGGAGAGCTTTAACCGTGTTAGCCAAGAGCGACATCGGATGCAGTGAGTTCTACAGGTCGCAGTCGAGAGCCGCAGTGGGCAACTCGTACACGACGTTGTCAGAAGACGAATTGCTTCAACTCATCTGCGAGCAATGGCATCTGAGAGTGCCGGGCTTTGGCGAATCGGATGTGACTCGCAAAGTGCTCGTGCCGATCACGATGACTCAGAACTTCTTTTGTCCCCCGAGGGTCAAGCTTCAGATGGGGCTACCGCTTCATGCCAGAGTTATGATGCGACAAGCGGGCGAAGATCCACATGTTCAGGTGTATACTACTCCTGAGGATGCAAAGTCGTTTGGCTATTCTCCAAAAGTTGCAACGATGGTTGACGTCGTGTGCTATCACAAGGATGCACTGCTGGAGAACAATGGCCAGCGGACCCACGATACGGAGTGGGAGATCGTTACACTCTTGTGTTCAACTGGAGAAGGCGATCCCATGACTCCGTTGACGATGGCCCGGAACTATTTGAAGAAGCCGGGTGGCACTTGGAGCAATTATTCGGCAACCGATCTGGCTGAAGCGATTTGGAACTCGGCCAAGCACGATATCAAGGTGATGCAGCACTGACCGGAATGGCAGGGATTTCATTCCGGGATCATTTCGCTCCGCATGAGGCGGCTGTACACTGGGTCCAGTTGACCCCATAACCCCACTACGGAGTCAGAGATGGCTGAGCCCCTTCGAGGCAAACCCAAGATGCGCATTGTCGGTGGCAATGCAAAGCGACGAGACCAGCAAAAGCGAAAGCCGGTCGATACGGATGAGAGGAACTACTTCGCAGCCCTGCATCGGTTTGTAGACGAAATCTTCGTTGCAGCAGATGAAGAGTTCGACATGGACTGGCACCAGTTGGCCTCAGCGGCAAAACTGTCGTACCAGACCGTGTGGAACATCGGTGAGCGCATGACGTGGTATCCACGCTTCCAGACGATCTACAAGCTGGCAAAAGCCGTTGGTCGAGAGATCAGGTTCTCTGATCTCAAGAAGCCGAAGACAGCGAAGATGCGGCTCAGGCAGACCAAAGCAGCCTAGCTGCCGGCGATTTTTGGCCCAAAATCGAAATCGAGGCGACAATGTTCGTTTCGATTTCGATTTTTTCGTTGATTTTAAGATCAAACTCAGTACAATACCTTCGGCCTGCACGTCGCAGGGGCACACCCATTTTAGGAGTAGGACCATGGAAAAGATTTTGGAAATCCGTAAGCCGCACACGTAGGTTGAACAGAGGCGTGATGAAGAGCACGCCTACGTTTATGTTTTTGTCAGGGAAGATCTCTCACCACCCCAGCAGGCAGTTCAGGCATGTCATGCCTGTATTGAAGCCTCACTTGCTTTCAGACTTGGAGATCTTGCCGATCACCCGTCTGTGATCATCTTGGGGGTCAAGGACGAGCAGCGTCTTTTTGGTGCTCGTAAGTTTCTGGTCGAAAGTGGAATTCAACACTGTCACTTCTACGAGCCAGACATTGGCGATGAATTGACGGCTCTTGCAACGGAGCCTGTTGTCGGGGGACAACGGAAACTCTTTCGCAAGTTCCAACTGCTGCGGTCGAAGGGAGGTGCGTAATGACGCCTCTCACAACGACCCCGTTGCCTAAGACACACGAGGAACTGACCGCACGTATGTTAACGTGCGAGCAGACGCCCGGTCAGACCGTTTATCAGCATGGAGTCTCGGTCGCTCAACACTTGATGGATCTTATGGATGCGATTCTCGATCCTAAGGAACCACTGAGTGACTCTTGGCGCTTGCCTAAATGGTTCTCAATATACCGAGAACAACTGAGGCAGCATTGCCCTGACGAGATCACGGCTCAGCTTTATGCCATAAACCACGATTGTGGGAAGCCTTATTGCCTTGAGATAGACGAAGATGGACGCCGTCACTTTCCGGATCATGCGAAGGTTTCGGCCCAAATCTGGGAATCTCTTGGAGGGGACCCCCGAGTCGGTAAACTGATCGCTGATGATATGGTAATTCATACTGCTTCGGCGGAAGAGATTGCCCAGCGATTGGAGTCTGATTGGTCGTGTGACCATGCTTTGACGCTGCTGTTGACTTCGCTGGCTGAGATCCACAGCAATGCCAAGATGTTCGGTGGCATTGAAAGCGTTAGTTTCAAGTCGAAGTATAAGAAGGTGGAACAGCGTGGGACGCAGATTCTTAAGAAACTGTTTCCCGCAGTCAATGGATAATGAAGACCGTGTTAAGGAATGTGGGCACTATCGGTTCTCATTCGCACAGTGTGTGACAGTTTTTCGCACAGTTTGGTTGATTATCGATCAGACCATTTCCTTAATCCGTGTTAAACCTCACCTTTTTCCCGGAACTTTGTCCATGATGCGACTGGCACTCTGTTTGCAGAATAGACAGACGGCGGGAAGCGTTCATTTTCTAGTGGCGAGTCGCTGTCATGAGACGGCGGCAGAACGGAGACATCGATGTCAGGATTGACCAGTTTGCCGAAGGGAACGTTGTTCTACTCAAAGGTCTTGAAGGACTTTGTGGTGGATGGTGTCTGCCAATGCGGACACTTAGAACGTGAACACGGCAGCGTGTTGACGCAACCTGATGCGTTAGGGACCCGGTTTCGAGAAGCACACGGTGGCAATTGCGTCTCTGAGGAATGCAGTTGTCCCAAGTTTCGCTGGGAACGCTGGATAACCCAAAGTGAATTCATGCAGAGATCCGCTGAGATTCAAGTGGGCGCACTCGTGTCTGCTTGAGCACAGAAACTTGTCAGAAAAAGGCAGCCGGAAAGTTCGGCTGCCTTTTTTGTTTGTGCCGCTAAATACTCACGATGCCAACGTACAAAGCTATCGTGACGCTAACATGGCAGATCACGACTAATGAGCCCGCTTCCGATTGTCTTCAAGTTGCTCAATCGCAACTTGAATCCGCCCTCTGTGACGTCAATCAACTCCCTGACTTCAGTTGTCATCTCGAACTGACACGCAAGAAAGAGAAGAAGACCCTCGTTCATCTGGGTCAGGTCCCTTTCAGTGACGTTTTTGACCACCTGTCTGGCGAAGAGGCCAAGCGGCCGTACACGGTTGGCGACAAGACGTATTATGTTCGGATGAACTCGGATCGCTATCACGTCTTCAAGGACAGCCAGACCTGTATCGCTTGTGGACTCACAGGAACGCATCTCCTGCTCGATCTAAATCCAACCGACTCTTCTCCTCACTTTAACTTGTACGGTGAAGAGGAGGGTCGTCTGGTGCTTATGACGAAGGATCATCTGGTGCCAAAGAGTCGGGGCGGTTCAGACGATCTCAGTAACCTCAAGACGTGTTGTGCGATCTGCAATAATCTCAAGGCGGATTTCGACATCACCTATGAGCAAGTCAGGGAGCTACGAGAGCTTGTTAATAACGGAAAAGAGATGTCGAAGAAGCAACTTCGCATTCTCATCAACTCGACTAGACTGAAGATGGCGTCTCAGAAAGAGGCTGTGCTGGCGATTTGATTTTGCCATCCGATAGGGCTAGATACTTCCGATTCTTATGGAGGTAGTGCTATGACTATCGAAGAAATGATCCGTCAACGTCTTCAGGAAACGAACACGGTTGCTGCTCAGAGTGTTGACCTCGAAGTTGGTCAGAAAGGGACCAACAATTTCCTGACTCACATGGTGATTGTGATCTCAATCATCACCTTCGGCGTCTTTGCATACGATTACCTGTTACCCGAGGTGAAGGCCAAGCTCGCTGCGAAGAGCAAGCCAACCAACGATATCATCATGCCTTATATTGAGCCGGAGCCAGAAGCGGAGCCACAGATGATGTCTGTGCCTCAACGCAATCTGGCTGCTGAGTTGGACGCCCTGAAAGATACGGTCCATACGTGGGCCACACGTACTTGGATGCTCGGTGTAGCGAACAACGAGAACTTCAATCTGCTCAAACGAGTGCAGTCACGTCAGTGTCTTCAGGACCCCGGCTACATTATCTTCGACGAGAAGTGGAAGATGAACCGGACTCCACAGACTGTGATCCTCAAGAACACGTCAGATGTACAGAACTGAAGAAACAGTTCCTTGAGCATTGGCTGTCTTGATCTTCATCAGGAAGCCTGAGATCGCCATGCTCAAGACCATCTCAGTGGTGTTGCTGACATTGGTCAATGGATTCCTATGCTTGAACGGAATCTCAAGCTGCAACGTCTGCACGTCTGGATTCGGATCATGCTTCCGATAATACTGATTCAGATTGTCTGAGTCTCGTCCGGTATAAGAGCCACCGGCTTGTCCATCAAAGACATCGGTGGGTGGGCCCTGATGAAACTGCTTGATGGCATTCCGATAGGCTTCGGCAAAGCAACAGCGAAGCCACGAGTCCATTGTCAGTGAATCCTTCTTGATTCCGAGTCCGTAACCAAGGATCACACTCACCTCTTTGCTGGCTGTCTGTTTCGCCACCGCATGGACGGCATCACTGCAACCGTGAATATAGAAGATGTAGACGTTTGGCACAGACTTGTTGGTCGGCACCTGTTGAATCCTGTTTACGAAGCCAAGGATCGGCTTTAGGAATTCGTCATAGACAACGGGATCATTGCAGTGGCTGATCTTGTTGCAATCAGCTTTATCCTTGACCGTGTTGACGATCTTGCTGCGTTCGAATCCTCTGTTGATGACAGCGTAGGCTCCAGTGCTCTTGGCAGCGCCCTCGGTAATGGTGGCGGTCAACGTGTCGTCAGGACCATGAGGAGCGACAAGAATGACAGGCACGTTGCCGATGATGGTTGATACTCTTTCCATAAGTCACCTTCAATAAAGTTTGCGGGATCGGCTCTTGAACAGGCGATAAGCGGAGTGATACTGTCGCCGGTTGAGGCCAATGAAGTGGTGGCCCTTGCCTTCAACAAGAAAGTGTTCGCAGTTTGTTACAGAGCTTGCCGGAATTGTAACACTTTTCCCATAGCTTGAAAGAGCAAATGCCACGAGCCCCTGCTCATCGAATGTTTCATTGAGATCGTGGTCTCCAAACGCATTTTTCTCCCAATTCTCACCACCGTAGAAATCAATGAACTTCTGGAGATCAAAGCCGGGAGGCATTCCATAGATTCCGCTATTGACATGGACTGCCGGATGGATGTGTTTGTCAAATCGCCCGTATGTCCGCCCAATGGTCTCAAGCATCAGGACGGCATCCTGTTCTAAGAACTGATCGATTTCGACTAGCCGTTCATTGAGAACGATGTCGTTGTCAATGCAAAGTTCGTGTCGTTCTGGACACAGGCGAGAGGGGTGTAACTTCCAAGCCACGCCGACAGGTGCAGGACCCTTGACTTCGATCTCTCGTTGGTCCAGCAGAGTTATTTGCGGAGATATAGTAGGAAGATTCTTTGCGTCACAGTTGTGTGTGATCACGACTTCGAAATCGTAGAACTGAAGGAATGATTCGATTGACCGGATTAGGCAGTCATATCCATCACTGGAAGTGGCTCCAATAGTCCAGCGAGCTACTGGTTTTGAGACTGGAATTATTTCGAGCACGCCCATAGATAGATACTAGTCAAAATTTCCAAGGAACACTGATTGAAAAAGGATAAGAACAAGGTTTTCGACCTCTCCCGTGCAACCAAGGCCGAACTTCTTGCATTGGCGAAACTGCTCGTTCAGTTGAACACAAATCTGACCGCTCAAGGCATGAAGCTTCAGGTTCGCCGTAAAATGCCCGCTTCTTGCTGCCCTCGATGTGGTACGGCATTACAAAAATTGTAACGGATTGCTTTACGATTCTCTTTCACAGCGTATAATCTTCTGAACCCCGTTGTTTCAGGAGTGTCCCATGAAAGTCGGAACTGTCGTTGGTGGCGTCAAACTGAAGAACGCCTATGACAAGTACGCCTGTGATGTTCTTCGCCCCTACTTGCAAAAGGTTGAGCAGAGCCGAGAGGCCGGCAAGAAGAAGCCTCAGGCCAAGTACAAAATCACCAAAGCCCTGCCGTCAGCCGAAGAGTACACGAAACTCAAGAACGAGCGGTATTCGGTGACCTTGAAGGATTTGGCTGATGATGCTGAATCCTCAACCTCCGAACTGGATGACGAGGTTCGTGGCTGGTATGATAACCTGCCAGAGAACCTTCAGTTCGGCGATAAGGGTGAGGCTCTCAGTGCGGCTGCTGACACTCTGGAGAATGTCAGCTTCGATGAGTGTCCTGAAGCATGCTCGTATCTTCGTGCCGTATTCTTTCCTTCACTCGATTGCTCCAGTCGCTCAGATCGTGCCTGCGAAGCCGGTAGTAAACTCAACGAGTTGTCGGCAGCGATTCGAAGCTGGGTCGAAGATCATGAAGAAGATGAGAAGAACGGCGTTGAATCTGTGGAGTTTGATCAGGACGGCGAGAAGGTCAACGTTGACATCGATTGGCAGGCCCTGCGGGATTATGCCGACAAATGCGATGAATTGGCCGAGGAAATCACGGGGGTCGAATTCCCCGGCATGTTTGGTTGAGGTATTGCCCGGTGGTGTAACGGTGGCACGACAGGATGGCCCCCCATTCTGAGCGAAGAGGTTCGAATCCTTGTCGGGCAAATGACTCAGAGGTTGCAGCCATGTCTGAAGACGCCAAAGCGTACGATTCTGATCCCCTCAAGTGCCATTGCCAGAATTGGGCTTGGACTTGGGGTGGTGAGACTGTTGGCTATGTGATCAAAAAGTGGTCTGAGTGGCGACAAGAGCGTCCGCAAATGGCCACAGGACATCATCCACGTTGCAAGACACCGGAGAAGCTATGACCAGCTTTGTTGAAACGGGAATGCACGGCCACATTGAGTCCTTGCCGCAAATTGTCGGCGACAAGGTTCTGTGTCCAGCAATTGCTGAGCAGCGAGATGAAATGATGGCGGATCTTCGTGCGCTGATGGTGAAACATCGGCTCGTTTCAGTGAACGTCAATCTGCACGGGAATCAACTTGACGTTGGAAAGACCACATTGAGTGAAAGGATGATGTCGGTTGAGCCTGCTGTGAGCGTTCTCAAAGGGCTCAACTTCTTACTTGATGCTGGGCACGTTTACATCCCGCTCGATGCGACCGCCGTCGAGGCCGCACTCATGTTGATGGAAGTTGACAAGTTTCCGCACACCTTCTGCTTGCAGGCCATCAACTCAAAGACGATTTCTGGCGACAACGGCAATCGCATCGTTGTCTCTCCAATGGACTCATGGGATTGGACCACGTATTGCGGCAAAGGGGCCTTGGACGTGCCATTCTTTCGCTGGATACAGAAGACTTTCAGAGAGAAGTATCCGAAAGCGATGGAGAAGGTGGATGAGATTGCTGGCCGGTTCTTGGCCAAAGGACGGGTTTTTCCAGCAGATTCTGCCTCGTAACCGATACTTGTAAGGCGAATTGCGCTTTACACTCGTCTTTCGACGGGTACCATTTTTAGCAGCGTGTCCCCACGTCATCTTTTGGGAGTGAGTTGTGAGTCAAGAATCCGAACCAGTCAGGGACGACGCCGCACCCGTTGCTGAAGCTGCCACAGGATCTCCGGCTGCTTCATCTGAAGCTCCTGTTGAACAGGATGCCGGCAAGAAGAGCCCCAAGCCCTCGGCCAAGAAGAAGGAAACGGCTGCCAAGCCAAAACCGAGCATGAAGATCCACAAGCCGACTGATACGGCTCCTGTGGATGCGAGGTCGATCTTCTCTCTGCACATCGGTCAGATCAAAGAGGTCGACAATCCTCGGCATGAGCCCGAGAACCTCCACAGCGAAGGATATGTCCTCGTTGGTGATCCCTCGATTGAGACGCCGGATCTCAAGAAGGGTCAGCATGTCTCACTGGTGCATCTTGCTCTCAGCGAGAACATCCAGAAGGTGCAGGTCTTTGTTGAACTGATTGAGAAGCACGAATCGGTTGATCGTGAGACCGATCCGGCTGCTCGCCAGTCCATCGTGGAGTTGGCTGAGTCACTCAAGCAGTATGACCAGATCGTGCCTGTCCTGCTCAAGCATGGTCGACACGGTTGGATTCTCGGTGACGGAGCCCGGCGTGTTGCAGCAGTGCTCTATCTGCACGCCAAGAGCCGGCTTCAGATTGAGAAGAAAGAGGCCGGTGCTCCGAAGTCGGTTCATCCGGCTGAGATCCTGAGCACGAACATGGAATGCAAGTCGGACGATGTCTTCCTGCGTTCTGTGATCGCCAACATGGCTCGTACAAACTTCTCCGAGCTTCAGGAGGGGTTGGTCTGCTATCAGTTGCTCAAGCAGACGAATCCGAAGACGGGCAAGAAGTATAACATGACTGATGCGGCTCGGCTTATCGGAATGCCTTATGGCACCTTCCGATACCGGCAAGCGCTCTTCCATCCCTCACGCAATGGCAAAGGACTGACGGATGAGGAGCGTCGGGAGGTGGGTGCTGGTCGTCTCAATGCGTCCTATGCCTCCAAGAAGTCCCTCGGTGAGAAAGCCCCCGGCAATGGGCCCAAAAAGAAGAAGCACGACCGGCCTCTGTCGATGAAAGAGATGCAGGATCGGTTCGATCAGACGCCGGCGCACAACAAGGAACGTCGTCAGGCGTTCGCTGAGTGCATGGGCATCACGTTGGCGAAGGCAATCAAGGATTCGATGGCTCGCATCGATTCAGCCTCCGACAAAGTCGAACGCAAGAATGCTCGGAGCAAGAACGTGAATCGTCGCCAGCGTAAAGCAGCGTAATCAAAACTGACCCTCGAAAGCCACCGTGAATAGCGGTGGCTTTTTTCGTCTAGCCGATACCTGTAAGCTGCACTATCCCTTCTCAGGAGCAGGTCATGGAAACTTCAGTCGAACGGCTCAGAATCAAGTGGGAGCAATTCCTGCTCACCGTATTGGTGGTACCAATACTCATCGACGACTTTGGCGTCTTGCTTGTTGTCTGTTCAACGGCCGAAGGGAGCATCGCTCCACATAAGGGCCACACCTTGATGAGGTACTTCCGTGATACTCGTGGGCTCTGGGCGGCGAGCGCCGATCTCCAGAATGTTTCATTGGCTGAGTGTCTGAACGGTGTGTCGACCAATTCAGATCTCATGGAGATCCGGAAGCGACTCAGTATCGCCGATCAGGAACTGACGGTGAAAAAGGGGTACTGAAGTTCGACTTTGCGACAATCGGGTAAAATCGTGACACCAATGTGCCATCTCGCCCACCTATAAGGGTAGAGAGCAAGTGTTTTGCTCTCACTACCTCGAACGGGAGAGTGAGATGGCTCGGTTGGTCGTTGAACAAGTTGAGAAGCTCGAAGATCTGAAGAACGTGGGCCTGCGTGAAGAGGGCGATGCTTGGGCGGCGCAACAGAAGGTCATTGCGGCAAGAGCAGAGTGCGTACCCGATACTGATGGGTGGGGGAAGCTGGAGTGCTTTTTCATTCCAGATCAATCCCGTGGCATGGTCGGCACGGCCGGTGAGGATGACTCATCGTCTGACTGGATCGAAGCGACCAGTGTGCAAGGTCTGTTCAAGAAGTACATGGCTGAGTAATGGCCATTAGGGGCTGTGGATATTGACGACTATCCGCAGCCCCCTCTTCTATCCGATACCTGTAAAGGGATTGTCCACTTTTAGGAGAACCTCATGGCTCGTATCGTTGTCACTAAGAACTTCTCAATCGCTAACAGCCTGAGGATTCCCGGTATCATTGATCAGGAGTTCGATGTCTTGGCTGTGCGGCGTTGCCTATTCCACAAAGATCTGTTCATCAACGTACAATCGCACAACGAAGGCGGGCCCCTCAATGTCTGCTTTGTGTCAGGCAACGAATACACGCTTATCGAAGGCGATCTGCATGACCCCGAGTTCGATTTCAGGGCTCCAGACGGTGAGGCGTATCCGGGTCGTTTCGAGCGAAGGCTCAAGGACGCCCATCAAACCATTCTGTTGTTCGAGCGAAAGCATCCTGAACTCATTCCAGCCGCATCCTTGAAGCGATCACTGCTGCATTACGATGATATGCGGCCGTTGTCCGAGCAGTGGCTCAAGGACTACTGGCGCAGTGGCAAGCAGTGGGCTGGTGGGGCCGACTACGAGTATCACAGTTTCGTTTGTCACAAGATCCCATCAGCCGCTCACGTCTTCGGACAGTGGCTGTAACCGATACGTTGTAGATCATTGTCCAGTTAAGGAGATCCCCACAATGAAGATCATCAAAGTCTTTCAGCCTCGTATGCTGACAAAAGATGAAACCCTGTACTTGGAGGGTGTCATGTTGGCGGCAAAACAGTCCTTGGCCAAAGCTGCCAAAGAACTACACGATAATGATTCGCCCTCTGTTATCCGTGGCCTTCGGGACGCCTATAAGGCAGAGCCTGACACGCTTACAAATTATCCGGAGGCAGCGGCAGCAGTTCGCAAGTTGCGATCTCTCGAACAGGAGATCATTTCAGCCTTCATTGCGTCTGTGGCCAAGATGGTGAATCACATCTACTATGCCACCCATCGTCGGACCGGCATGGTGGAAGCTGAATACTTTCAGGAAGCTGCTTTCGCCATCTACGACGCCAGCTACTACTACAACGGCGAGAATCGTTTCTCGACTTTTGTGTATGGCTGCGTTAAGAATCGGCTACTGGCAATCACTCGCAGGAAGCGGCAAGAATTGTCTTCCTTGACCGATGATTACGTTGCTCGGCCGAATAACACGGAAGAGCAGCAGATCAACCATCAGCGATTGGATCGCATGCAGAGGGCTCTTCAGACAACGCAGCTTTCACCAGTTGAAAAGCGCATCCTTGAAGAGTATCTTGGTGGGAAGTCGCAGTCTGAAATCGCTCGCCATCTCGTGAACCCCCGAACTGGGAGCTTGTACACGAAGCAAGCGTTGAACCAGACAATCGACCGGATCAAGAACAAGCTGCGAGCAACGATTGAGTCCAAGGCCGCATAGCCGATACTTGTAAAGCTGGAAGATCAATATCCTCTAGCAGTGAGGTTTTGCTGACCATGTATGAGTCAACAGTGGGTGCTATCCAGAAGCAACGGACGTTTTTCACCGAAGTTCTGGGCGATGTGAACGACGAGTTGCCATTCCGTCCGACTGACAATGAGATCAATGCTCAGCTTGCATCTAACAATGCGGCTTGTCCGTTGAATCGCATTATCGTCAGCGGTGCGAATCGGGGCAACAGTCGCATCCTGCACCGTTTCGCCTCGGCTGCCTATCGCCGGTCGAACCACTCATGTCGTGGCCTGAACTTCGGCATCTATTCGCCACCGGGTCAAGGCAAGACGTTCGTCGTCAAGTGCTATGCTGAAACGATTGGAATCCCTTTCGTGTTCATCCATAGCGCCGGGCTACAGGATACTTGGGATCTGTTCAACCAGATCTCGGCTGCCTGTGCCAAGATGGGAACGCCTGTCGTTCCGATGAAAACGAAGAAGGCCAATTTTGTTCTTCCTCCATGCATCGTGTTCTTCGATGAGGCACACGAACTGAAGGAAAGCTTGCAGCGTGGTGCTCTCCTGAATCCGATGGAACCGGATGATGGTTACATGCACCTCAAGACTCCCGGCAAGGACAGCGACATGGTTGTCGTTGACTGTTATGATGTTTGCTGGGTCGCTGCAACGACTGATCCCGCTGACCTGTTTGATGCGTTTCGGTCTCGATTCCTCAATTCCATCGAGTGGGCTCCGGCCTCTCGTGAAGAATTGCCTCGAATCATCAAGGCCGGGCTCGACAACAAAGTCAGCACGGGCGAATTGACACTGCCGATTCCGCTGGAAGCTTGCGACTCCATCGCTCGTTATACGACGGTGCCTCGCATGGCCATTCACGGGTTCGGAACACAAGTTGTGTTGCAGAAGCAGTTGATCCCATCTCAAACGTGGGAAGAGGCATGTGTTACGGTTGCTGCTGATTTGCAGATCGATCAGTGGGGTATGACCAAAAAGGGTCTCATGATTCTTGAGGCTCTTGGGAAGCGTCCCATTGCTCGTGGTCGCCTCGGCGATATCTGCAAGTGCCGGACTGCTCAGATTGAAAAGATGGAGTTGCCGGCATTGATGCAGCATAACAACGGTGGACCGTTCGCCTTGTCGGTCACCGGTCGTGGTATGTGCATCACTGAGTCTGGATTGAGGGAACTCGATAAGCGTGGTGTCGCTCACAACGGGCGAAAGGTCACCGCAGAGTATTTCGAGTCCAAACGGTAAGCGATACGAACAAGCCCGGTCATGCCGGGCTTGTTCTGTTTCTGGAACGATCAATGAACAAGTACAGATTCACCGAGCTAGTCCGAAACTGTCTCAGCAAAGATGGTCCCACACTTACTGTGCGTTTTCGTGGCGGCATTTACGTTGTCCTGTTGAGCGGCATCTGGATGGATGGTGGTTCACAGGATAAGATCGTCTATAAGGCGAAAGCTCGGGATCTCGTCGAGCAGTGCAAACAAGCTGATCGTAGACGTGCAGTTATGCGCAAGTGGATGAGTGAAGTTCCGCAATCCGGATGGAGATCATGATGAAGCTACGTTGGCACGATCATCCGATGGGCTGGAAGGCGTGGGCTCAGGTCTTCAATATGAAAGGCCCTGCTCAGGAAATCGGCGAGAAGCTTGTGCGAAACTATATCGCCCTTGCCGGACAACATAGTGCCACCGTTCGTACGGCCGTTGCTTTGACCGGCGAAATCGAATGGACTCATAACTCACGGCCCTACTATGACGTCTTTCCGTCGGTAGCTGGAGCGCTTATGAAGGTCGATCTGGGTAAGATTAAGTGCTCACAGGTCAAGCTCCCTCTGCCTCAGTTGTTGATCCGTTGTCCGGTTGGTAAAGAGCTTCAGTTGTCACCCGATACAAAGATGAGAACTGCCCTCGTTACTGAGAATCCCGGCAAAAAAGAGGGCAGTAATAAAGTCCACATGGGCTGGTGTGTCACGATGTTTGATGACCAGCCAGAATTCGAGATCGTGCGTCATCCGGTCCGGGGTTATCAGGGTCGAGTTCCCATCTGCTCCATCAACACAATTGTGATGGATGAGACGACCATTGAAGAGCGATTGATCGCATCGAGGTCCAAAGACAGTCTTGCTGACCCTATCGACAATCAAGCGATGGATAACCTCTATCGCCTGATTGTCAGCCTCTGTCTCCTCGGTGAAAACACCGATCTGATTTCGCCTCAGCCACTGGATGCGGATCTGGATCGGTGGTATAAAACACATGATCTGGCTCTCATCGAGAGGGCCGTCAGTAAAGGCAAGCGTGGCTGGAGCATCGGCGAGCACTTCGAGGTCCAGCCCGGTTTTGTTGATCCATACTTTGCCATCCGTTGGATGGGCAAGGGTGAACTAAAACAACCGGTTGTCCGTCCCATTAGCGGATACTTGAAGAAACGTGAGCAAGTCACCGAAGTGCCTACGGGTTACCTCGATGAACTCGAACAGCGAATCACTCGACAGGAGAACTGAGATGGATCGTCGAACTTTTCTGGCTGCCTCTGCCACCTTGGCATTGAGTGGCACTATCACGATTCAGAGCGTTCCGGTTGCAGTCTGCTATGCCTCTAAGGAAGACATGGAGCTTCTCTGGGGCACTTATGGCAAGTACGCTCAACATGAACTTAAGTGGGTCAAACTGGGTGACTGTGAGACCGAACATCTGATTGCAATTCTTGCAACGCAGTACGGGCTCCAAGAACAGTTAACCAATGCCATGCGAAACATCTTGAAAGATCGTGGCTTCACCGACGAGCATATTGACAGTTATGTTGCTCATCGTGCATTGTTCCCAATGACACCACGTCGGCCTGTAACCGATACTTAGAACACCATTGTTGTTTCACTGTTCCCCACACAGGAGTCTTTCAATGGCTAAGCGTAAGGCGTCGAAGGCGAAGACCGCTGATCAGATCCGGAAAGAGATCACGGACAAGATCGTGACCTCAATCAAGGCTGGTGCTGTGCCGTGGCGGCAGGCATGGGTGTCTCACCCCAACAGCGGAGCACCATGCAACTTTGTCTCAAAGCGGCGATACACGGGCATCAACCCGCTGCTCCTGTTCATGGCCACGATCTGCTCGGGATATGAATCCAAGTTCTGGGGCACGGCAAAGGCGTGGAAGGAAAGCACGGGAGCGTTCATCAAGAAGGGTGAGCATGCGACATTTGTCACGCTCTTCCGAATGATGACGAAAAAGAACCCGACGACTGGCAAGGTCGAGAAGGATGCGAACGGCAAGGACAGAAAGATTCCGCTGCTTCGCACCTACCCAGTCTTCAACGTCGAGCAGTTGAACATTGCCAACGATGAGATCAAGGACAAAGTTGAGAAATACCTTGTCAGCGATCTGCCGGCCGCACGGGTCAATAGTGATCCGGACTGGGGCCCAGCCGAAGCATTGATTGAGGCAGTGAAGAAAGGAATGGGTGTGAAGTTCAAGACTGGCACGAGTCCTCGATACAACAAGCCGAGCGATTCAGTGTTCATGCCTGCGAAGAAATCGTTCACTTCGATTTCGGAATGGTATGAGACCGCCTTTCATGAACTCATCCACTCGACGGAGAGCCCGGAGCGAGCCGGCACCAAGCGACCGGAGAACGTGAAGCCGAAGAAGGGCGCTGAAGGAGCGACCAACTATGCCTTCAACGAACTCGTGGCCGAGATCGGTGCTTGCTTCCTGATGTCGGAATTGAATGTGCCATTGGCCGAGTCGATGCTCGAAAATAGCTCGAACTACATGGCGACTTGGTTGGAAGCGATGGCGAACGATACTAAGTTCATCTTCGATGCCTCCAGCCAAGCGAGTAAGGCCGTCGATTATCTGCTGAGCTTCATCGGTCGGGCCAATCCGGTCTTTGAAATGCCCGACGATGATCAAGGCGATACTACTGATAGTCCTCGTCGGGCAGTTGCCTAAACGAATTAGACAGCGGGGGTCAAATGACCCCCGCTGATTAGGAGAACAAACATGTCCTTTGGTGAATTCCTCAGCAAGATTGCAATCGTTGTCAGTGGGTGGTCTTGGTACTCAACCGGACTGCTTTCACCTGTCGCAGCGATTGTGATCTTCGCTGTTTTGCTGATTGCTAGCTTCTGGCATGATGATTGGTTCGTGACTCAAAGGGTCGGTCGTCTGTACTGGACCTTTGGAACGTTGTGGCTCCTATGCGTGAGCCTCTCGCATTTATTCAATTGGATTGCGACAGAAGTTTCGAGCACAATCTTCATGACATCGATGCAGGCGACGGCTGCTGGATTCCTGCCGGCATTGGTGATTCAGACGATCATGGTCATCTCGGAGCAGTTGGGCACAGTGGTCTACAACGTGGGGGCCAAGGTGATCAACGATTTCCGGGGACAGAATCCGACGCACTATCACTGCTCTGTGTGCAATGCAGTCATTCCAAATGGATACGTCTGTAACTGTACACAGCAAGCGGTGGTTTATCCCTCAAACCTGACGGATGTGCAGCCGAGAGCGGGACGCTGAACTGATCTTGAAGCTGCCGGCTAAGCCGTGTTAACCTTCCAATTGGAGCATGATGCTCCGTTGGGAGGCAAGGATGCTGGCCGTACAAGAATATCTGAAAACGAAGACACTCGAAGATCTGAATGCCGAGTTGGGCATCAACGCCAAGCTGCACGACAGTTTGCCATTGGTGATCTTGAACTACGACCAGATCGAATCGCACCCCAAGACTCATCCCATTGTGCGTGAGTGCCGGTCTCTCGTACTCGATACGAGGGATTGGAGTGTCGTGGCCAAGAGCTTCACCCGGTTCTTCAACTGGGGTGAAGTTCAGGAAGAGATGTCATCTTTCGACTTCGGTGACTTCATTGTCCAGTCAAAGGAAGATGGATCTTTGATCTTGATCTATTGGTTCGACGGGCAATGGCACATCAATACTCGTGGCACGTTCGGAGGCGAGAAGCTTGAGCCTCACGATATGACGTGGCGTGAGGGCATCTTGAAGGCTCTCGGCATTTCATCCACAGAGGAACTGGATAAATACTTGAACCGGTCAGTGAGCTACGCCTGCGAGTTTTGCTCGACATGGAACAAAGTTGTGCGACGTTATGAAAAGCCAAAGGTTTATCTCCTGTCGGCGTTCAACGGCGTGGATGAGCTTCACTGGACCGATGTGGACAAAATCGCAGTTTGGGCTGCGGACATCGTGAGCACCCCGACAGTCTATTGTTTCAGATCCATTGAAGAGATCCAGAAGTTCCTCGATGAGCAGTCGGCAGCAGATCCAACGTTCGAGGGCGTGGTTATTCGTGACCGCAACAACAATCGTTGGAAGATCAAGAGTGCGACTTACCTCGGGCTTCACAAACTCCGGGGGGAGTCGAACATCTGGAATCCGAAGCATCTCCTGCCATTCATTTTGAGTGGTGAAGAATCAGAGTTGCTGACATATTATCCAGAAGCCAAAGAGGTCTTCTACGAACTGAAGGCGGATGTGAGCGGAGAGTACGCTCGTATGCTTGAGGTTTGGAATGACCACAAGGCTGCGAGCACTCAGAAAGACTTTGCTCTTGGTGTGAAGGACACGCCGTTCTCGTCGGTTCTATTCCAGATCCGCCGCAAGTTCGGGCCCGATGCGAAATCGGTTGATATTCG
>JACCDG011280720.1_pt1 | contig 27230 bp, 27 predicted proteins | sample 7442471 | NCBI WGS metagenome assembly JACCDG01 (sample SAMN15323444, study PRJNA562643) | freshwater metagenome | isolation source: river surface water | place: USA:Blue River Watershed | collected 2017-08-17 | reverse complement strand
GTGACCTGTAGAATCTTGGTCAAGGCTCCGGTGGCGTTGCCAATGTAAATTTCATTGGTGTTGATGTTCACAGTCATTTCCGCAGGTCGCGCATTGCCGTTGTAGTTGTTCACGGACTCTTGGGCATTGTCCTTCATCACAGTGCGACTTATACCTGTCAGGTCTTCATAGGGTGGTGGCGGATTGGCCATTATCGTGGATATCCTTGAAAGGGTCGTATAGGGCTCACGCTATCAACATAGTTGGGTTCTTCGCTGTCATCGCTGCTTACAGCAATTTTACCACCCGGAGTGTCGGTCATTTTAAGTGCCAAGTCTATGGCAGGATCTACATTTTCATCAAAGCCAGCTATGATTCCATACATGCCCATGGCACTTTCACTGTTCCAGGCCGGTAGATCTTTGCCCACACCGCCCAGGTCGGCTCTGGCTCGTGCAAGAGCCACTCCGAATCTATAGCTTTTGTAAGCATCATTGTTTCTCAAGCCTGGGATCATATAGGTATCATGCATGGGACCTGCTGCCTCTACAGGCAGCTTGGCACGGCTCTCTATGATAAATTCTCGTGCTCTCATCTGGGATATCCCCGGAATCCTTTTATAGGACTGGTAGTGTTGGTAGACTTGAGTTCCTCACTGTCTAGATCGCCGTGATTGATGTCTTCCCACTCACTGCCACAGGCTTTGTAGGCCTGTTTGAGCATGCGTTGTTCTACTTCAGTATAAGGATGTGCTGTGTTATAACGACCGGCCCAGGATTCGCCATCCATGTGGATTGGTGTTTCACCATCGCTCATGGCCGCTGCCATCATGACACGATTTAATTCATAGATACGATCTTGAAATTGACTGTCGCGAAACTTATTCAGGCCTCTTGTTGCAGACTGACGCCTACGACCAATCTGGCCCGAAAGAGCTTCGGTGATAAACTCCCGAGCACGCATTGTTAGGCACCTCCGCCGATAACGCCTTCTTGTGCTGAGCTGGCTGTGCCTAGTTCAAGTGCTGACCAATTTGATCCCACAATGGTCACTTGATTTCCTGCACCCGAGTATACTTCAAATATTGTATGATTGGGGATTTCAATTGGTGCCGAATAAATGTTGCCGGCTGCAGCCGCTGATCCAAGAGCTGTGGCATAGACCTGATAGGTAACACTTGTAGCACCAGTGGTAATTTGTAATTTGTCTGTATAAACTACAGCATTTGATAACGTTGTATATACGTTTGCGGCCATTTTTATTTTCCTTGTTTACCACGCACGACAAGACCAATATCTTGCCTTTGTTCTTGGTCCTGGATTTGCGCAGTTGTGTCTTGCTCTAAAACTCTTCCTGCGAGCAGGATTAGATTTTTTAATCTTCATGGTCTTTTGACCAGCACGTTTGGCACTTGTGCCACCATGACCAAAGTTTACTTTTTTTACATTGCCAGTTTTAGGATCTTTGACATAGACCTTGAATTTTTTTACATCGCCACGCATGGGTTTACCTAATGGCACTTTGCGACCTTGATATTCGGCTTCGTCCATTTCCTCTTGTTCCATAGGGATGGGTTTGACTGCAGCTGCGGCTATGTTTTTTTCTAAATCTTCAATGTTGCCTTCATCTACTTTGTCTGGTTCTTCGTTGAAATCTTTCCAAAATTCTATTACCCACTCATCGTCCCCGTAGAGATCTGTAAACTGCTCCAAACTCATACCTTCGGCATTATCCATCATCTGCCTTTTCATCTCGCCTTCGCCAATCAGACTACCATAGCCCATGGTTTCCATGATCACACCTGAATCGCCTTCATCGGTGTCTTCCAGTGCGGCCCACTCGGCCAATGCGGTATTGATTTCTGCTGTGCTATCCAAAAGAATACAGTCGTCGGCTACTTCAATGATATAAGTTTCTACTAGTGTGCCGTCCTCAAGTTCAATGGAGAAGTAGTCGCCATCAGCAGGCAAGTGCATCCACTGTTCGCTTTCAACGATATATTCTTTTAAACTTTTCATTTGCCTTTGAACTCTTTGTAAAGATCAAACAAACTGCGTTCAAGTTTAACATTTTCTTCCATGCTGACCTGACGGCGTAATTGGCTTGCAATTACAGGTACAGTAGTTTGACCTGTTGATTTGGGTCCATTGAGTCCACCGCTATACTGCATGGCATCATCACTTGTTTCTGTGTTGGTTGGCCAGTCTGGCGAATTCTCATCTAATTCCTCGCAACCACAACCTGTTTTACCACAGCTAGGGCAAGTTTCACCACCACTGCCAATTCCAGCCATCTTTAACAGAGCAGCCAAGGCTTCGGCATCATCGCCGTCGGCACTGACTGTGATGTTTTTGGTAGGATTACCGTCTGGACCCGAGTTCATGTTTACGCTGACGTTCATGCCTTCGTTTAACAGTGTGCTTAGTTTTTTATCCATGCTTTCGTACACACCTTTGCCAAATTCAAATCCACCTTTTTTGGCCTTGGGCTCTTCAGCAGATTCTTCCTTGACTTTTTTAGGCAGACCTTCGTGCTTGGTTGCCGCATAATCTTTGGCTGCTTTTTTAGGCATTTCTTTGGCTGCTTTCTTTAGTTCTTTGCTGGCGCCTTTGATTTTCTCACCCTTTTGCATGGCATGTACCATGCCCATGAATTTTTGTTGTTGCTGACTGACAGCCTTTTCGGCTACCATGTCTTCATCGTCATGACGTTCCTGGTCCATGTAGTCGTTGGCTGTTTTGATGTAATCAAGTGCCTTGGTGATCTTGCTTTGTACCCACTCTGGCAAGTTTTGATCATCACTGAGAATACTGCTGAGTTCTTCTGCGGCCTTGGTCAGAGTGTGCAACTGATCCTTGGCCATGTCGCCTTCTTGATCATATTCACCCTTGTCTGTGAGAGCTACGTCGTCCATTTCTTTGATAGAACCTTTGCTCATTAACTTTGATCGACCGGTAGGACCTTTGGCTCCAATAGCACGCTTGGTGCCTTTTGGACGACCTTTTTTCTTTGGTGCGTCAGATTTTTCATCGTCGGCTTCGGGTTCGTCTGATAGTTGCTTGGTATAACGTTTACTGTATCCAGTATCTTTGACCTCATGACCAGTCTTGGTCTTGCCTTTTTCACTAGAGAACATGGTCTTGGCCACTTCAGGATCAAATGCAGTGCCAGCACTACGGCTCTTCTTGGCATCCTTGGCAGCTTTCTTCATGGTTTCTTTCTTGTTGCCGTCTTTATCGAGATCAATGTAATCAGGTTTGCTGGCTTCGCGCACAGTCTCCATGTCTCCGTCGCCGTCTAGGTCAGCTTTCTTCAACCCTGCAGCACGAGCTTTCATGAGATTACCTGTGAACTTGTTGCCTTCTTCCATGTCGGCCTCGTCCATCTTCTCATGCCGGGCACGGATCCGGGCCATGGTGGCCTTGCTGGCACCTTCACGTCCGGCCTTTTGCAAAGCCTTCATACCAGTTTCGCCATATTTCTTCTTGCCTAGATATGCTTGAAGTGCGCTCTCATCCATGTCACTTTCTTCCAAGCTAGGATCAATGGCTTCTTTGGCACGCAGTTTGGCCAACACAGCACCTGCAACTTTTTCACCACGCTCTTTGCTACCGTATTTCTCACCTGCACTTTTAGCAATCTTGCTGAACATTTTTCCAGGTTTGCCAATGTCTTTGCCGGCACGTGCCTTCTTGGCCGAGTAGTCTCCAGTACTTCCTTCCAGGAATCCACTTGTGCTACCAACGCTCTCATTGAGATCTTGTTTCTTGGCTAGATCGGCCAGTCGCTTGTTTAGGTCGTAAAAAAATGTCATGCTGTTATCCTCTTGGGTTGGCACCGGTGGCTGGACGTGGTGGGCGTTTGACGTTTGTCATAGGACTTTTATCTCCCATGGGCAAATCATTAGTGGTCTTGGCTGGCGGGGTCTTGCCACCAGCCACTGTGAATTCACTGCGGTAAGCATTTTTCAACACAGAGTGTTGATCGTAAGGTGCTGAGTAATCTTTGCTGAGTGCTCGTTGTTCTGCATCAGGAGCAGGATAGTCTGTGTCTGTGAGCAGGTCTTTGTTTTCTTCTTCAATCTTCTCACGCTCGGCATCTAGACTTTCTTCATGAGCACTTGTGAGTAAACGGATACGGTTTTCATCTAGGCCAAGCAGTCTTGCAATCTGTTGGATCTGTGGCTCAATAGCTGGATAGCGGAATTCGCATTCCATACTGTTGACACTCTCATTGGCATGTGCTGGAAAGTCTGCGGGTTTGAGCTGTATAGGTGTCTTTTTGACAGCACTGACTTTCACAGGGTCAAACTGTTTGAGCTTCTCCTCAAGGGCTTTGAGAAATGCTGGCTCCACATCGCCCACGATTTTGATGCGATAATTATAGGTTCTTTGGCTTTCAGCAAGGTATTCTTGAAAATTTTTCATATCTGTATCCTTATATGATATTTATGCTTTGTTATTGTTTTGATCCTTTGCGCCTTTGATCATTTCCAACAAATCGTTACGGCTCAAGACCTGTCCGTGTGCTGTGGCCGTGGGTTCGTCGTTCTGCACATCACGATCTAATTTGACTTTTTTCATTTGTAGTTCAACCATTTTCAGCTTCTTGTTCAGCTTGGCTGTTTTGGCTGTGAGCGCATGTCCCAGCATGGTTCCAGCCACAGCAAATATTTCACTGGCATATCTGCTGTCTACGTTGAATCCTAGATCCATCAAATTGTCAAAGGTTTCCTGAGCCTTGGTGGCCAGCTCATCCATTTCAGCGTCACTGGCATCCAGGCCACGCACAGCAGGCAGGGCCTGATCGATCTTGTCTATAGTGGCGTCAATTTCTTGCAGTTGTATCTGTGTCACAGGCACTGATTCGGGCTCAGTGGTTTCGCTTTCGCAACCTGTGGGCGGCAAATCAAAAAGCTCTTCCAATTTTCTGGTCATGCCTTATTTACCGGCTTTTTTTGCCGGGTGAGTGGAATATCTGATCCTCGGTGATGACACGGAAACTTAGCCCATTTCTTTGGCACCATTTTTGGGCTTCAGCCCATTTGGCATAATTTATAGCTACCTGTGCTCGATCTCTTTGGCTTTGGCGTTCTTCTATTATGCTTTGAGCTCGAGGCTTGATTTCTATCATTTCGGCACGCAAGGTATTGTCACGTCCGCGATAAGTCACAATGAAATCTGGCACATACATACTCTGTCGGCCTGTGATGGGATTTCGGTAAGGTATGCTGACACCTTCGCTAGCCCATTGTGCCACATGCTCATTGTTGTCCAAAAACATCATAAAGGTCAGTTCCCAACCTGATCGATATTTGGGACGGCCTAGCCCCACATACTTTTGTGGGTTTTTTATTTGATAGAATCCCTGACGGAAGTTGTTGGCCATGTCATGCTCTCACATTCCTGGCCACATAGTAATTGGGTTGGGTCGCACTGTTTACTCCCAACAAGGTTGCATTGCTGCGAGTTGAATTCAGATAGTAGGCCAAAGTAAGCGTCAATTCAGGAGCACTTTGTCCTTGGAACTGTTGCAACAAAGTCATCACAGGAATGCTATTTTGTTCACTGATGCGGAACAAGGTCACAGTGAAATTTCCTGCTGCTTCGGCTGTGCCGAACACACTGAGAAAATAGGTGTAGACTGCATCGTATTCCAACTGAGGAACATTGGCCGAGTAGGCATAGAATTCGTCAAAGATCTTGACTGTGCCATCAATTTTGGGATTGGCGTAGTTGACTGTGGTGCCCATTTAGAATCCTATCCTGCTATTAGGACCCAGGATACCAGCACCTATGCCGGTGCCAACTGTTTGACCTGTGGTGGGATTGGTTATGTTGCTTACAGTCTGTTTGGGAAACAACATGCCATTGCCTGTGTTGATGGCCAAGCGCATGGCTCCAGGCAAGCTGGTCTGAAGTATCTGATTGGCAGCCTGGCGTGCTTCTTGATTGGCAATGCTGGCAATATTTTTGCCTTTGAATGTTTGATAGGCAGTGCCGGCTTTCTGTACAGCACCCAAAACATTTTGCAAACCACCCTGCCCGGTCTGCAAGGCATTGAGGTCCTCTAGCAGACCAATACCAGCGTCCAACAAACCACCTTGTCCAAACACTGTGGCCTGACTACCTGGCCTAGATATGCCACTGCGAGTAACATCATAGTGATTGGGATCTGCGAATCCAACCACAGTTGAGCTGGGTTGATTGCCACCCACATAACCGTTGTAGTATTTGACTGTTTCGTAGCGTATGGTCATGGTGTTGGTCATGGTCCCACCGCTTTGGCTGTAGTCATAGGTATCGTGATCCCAGTTTGTGACCATGGGATTGATCAACACATAGCTGGCAAATTTTTTCTGACTGAGGCCATAAATTTTGATGTCTCTAAAGAAGGGTGGTTTGTTGTTGCTCCCCAGAGCCTGTCCGGGCAAGGTCAGGGCATCTTGATAACCTTCGCCCACATATCCCCAGTCACTGACCTGTCGGCTGTTTTCGTAGATGTCGCTGGTGTTGTAACCAAAACCGTTTTGCAAGGTCTGCAACTGACCAATACTGCCATTGATACTGGCCGAATTGTCATAGTTGTAGGTAGAATCTTTGTAGTAATATCTGTAGTAGTTGTACCACATGTTCCTGATCAAGTCGCTTTGATCATCGTTGAACACAATCTGCACAGGATTGTAGTTGATCTTGGTCTGAACCAATCGTTTGCGATTGTATTGGTTCATGGTTTCCACATCTATGGTGTAGGTGGGCAATTGCACAGTCTTGACCATGAGGCCCACTGTGGCCACTTCGCCATCACCAAAGGCATTTTGCAATTGAGGGATCTGGCCAGTGTTTATGGTAAAGAATACATGGAATAGGAACTTGAGTCTGGGACTGAGTTCGTAGCCGTTGGTGCGAAAGGTTCTGGCCGCATGACTGTAGTCTTTGAGACCATCTGCGCCGAAGAATCCTTTGAGGAAGTCTTCGCCAAAATAACTCATGTTGTTTAGGCGCCGCTTAGTCCGCCAACACCTGTAGCTATATCGCCGAGAGTTCTGCCAACTGTGGCACCAACACCGCTGCCAATTGGATACTGGATGGCATTGTCAAACATGATGGTATAGGTGATTGTTACGGCTTCACTGGCACCATAGTCCATGTTGTTGTAGTTTACAGTCTGTAGATAGCAACCATACAGTTCCCAAGTCTCAAGAACCACGGGTTCGTTGGCACCGTTGCCACCATCTAGTATTTCAAATCTGGTCAAGAACTTGTAGTCAATGCCTGAACTGGCCGAACTCTGTTCCATGAAGTCCAACTGTTTCTGCAGTTGTTCACCGGTGAGCTTGCTGACATTGCCGGCAGCATCATCACGCAGTTGACATGTGGTAGCTTCCCAGGCATATTTGCCTGCCAACTTGATGGTGCTGTTGTAAACTGGCAAATCAATGTTGGTAAAGCTGACCTGTGGACGGGTAAAATCCATGACCTGTTTGGTAAGTTCGGTGCGTGGTGTAGATACACCAAAGTTTTCAAATATCACTCTAAAGCGATACTTGAGTTTGGGCATGAGTAAGCCTTGCACTGGTGAACTTTGATCACTTGCCAAGGGCACTGTCATTCTGCTGAGTGATGAAACGGCCATGTTATTTGTCTCCTGTTACTGTTATTTATGCTAGGTAAATTGGGTGGTCAGACCACCCAGTTCCTTATACTGATTGGCTAGCAATTTCTCCAGTGTTCTTGATACGAACTGGAATGTAGATGAATTCAACTGCCTTGACAGGTTCAATTGCTATGTCTACATAGAGTTCGTTGCGGTCTATACGTGCTGGTGTGTTGTTGGTCAAGTCACAAACCACCAAATAGTCGTAGATACCGCGCTTGGCCACCAAGTCAATCATCAAGCTGGTAATGGCATTGGTGATCTCATTGCGTGTGATCTGATCATTGGGTTCAAACAAGAACTGTTTGGCAATGACTTCCAACCGGCCACGAATAAATGCCACCAAGCGTGCCACGTTGATACGATTCAAGGCTGTGTCAAGACTGGTCAAGGTCTTGTTACCAAAGTTGGTAATACCTATGCCCGGCACAAATGTGATTGGATTGATGCGATTTTCATACAGCACATCGCGTAGACCTTGGCGAACACCCAAGCTTTCAAACTCGCCTGTGGCATCATTGATATAGCCAATCTGCGTGGCATTATCTATAACACCGCGGCGTGTTCCTGCTGGAGCCAACCATGGATAGGCCACTTCGTCGCTGCGTATGATAGTGCGGATCATCATGTGGCTGGGAGGTTGGACCACTGGGCTGCCACTTAAATCTGTGGTTTGACAGCTAGGATAAAATGTGCCAGCATAGATACTGCCGGTTGTGAGTCCATCTTGTGCTGGCAAGCCCAGTCCGCTGTTGTTGGTAGCCCAATCTACCACTTCCTCTGGTGTCAAGCGCAACGGCGTATCGGCTACCACAAAGGCTGTGTTGTTGCGCTCGTTGTTGAGTGCTACAAGATTGGCTGTGAGCTCAGGATACTGTGGGCAACTGATCAAGTTGTAAACCAACTGCTCTTCTCTTGCTGTGGTGCTGGTATCGATACCGGCCTTGAGTGCCTGCACAATCAGATAACGTTGTGCCAAGCGGCCCATGTTGGGACTGCCATCGTTTTTGTTGGCCGATGCAGTGACCCAGGCATTGGTTTCGGCAGGCAGGGTGTCATCCGGGAAGGTACCAGAATTGAAGTAGTCAACAACAAATCTCTTGACATTGAATCCACTTCTTCGTGTGTTGAACAACAAGGTGCCTTGCGGATAAAGAGTAGGATCCGGAGCATCGATATCCACATAACTGCTGGTGATCAAAGGTGTTGCTCCTGCGGCCACTGGTGGAATAGGATCTGTGATAGGATTGGTCGTGCCATTTGGTGCCCAACGTGCATCAGCAAACAGTATACCATTTTCTGTGGTCTGATCAGTGTTGTCAATCAGGACCCATTGATCTTCACCGTCGACATTTTCCCAACGGCTGATCACCGGATAGTTTTCTAGATCGCTGGTGTCAATCCAAAGATCACCATAGGCCAAGGCGGTTTGACTTTCATCGGTTTGAGTAAGTGGTGCTGTTGCACTGAAAATTGGACCGGTTGCATTGGTAAGAACCAAATTGTAGCCACGAACATCGTTGCTGACAGTTTGATAACCGCGCCATTGATTGTTGTTTTGGATCATGATGTCGGCCGATCCTGTGCCTACATCGCTGTAATACCACAAGCGTCCATTGTCTGGATCCTGGTCAGGAGCTGTATCGCTGGCTGTGTAGACAAAGGTCGGTGCTGTTACCCAATTGCTGATCACGGCCCAGGTAGACGGGCTTTCTGTGTTGCCGTATCTGACACCTCTAGTGGTTCCAGGATCAAATCCGGCAGTCAGCAATGGAGTGAATCCATTGTTGCCAGGATAGTATTGTATGTTGCCGCCCAGGGTATGCGTAAACACCAAGAGTCCTGCACTGTTGACTGTGAGAGTGATTGGAGCTCCGCTGGGCAGAGCAGCACTGACAGATGTGATAAAATCAGAGACAGTGGTGCCAGATATTGTTACAACACTGTTGACCGTATTAATAGAGCCTGCTACAGTGTATCCCAATGTAAAAGTATTGCCGTTGACAAAGGTGCCCGGCAGGTCTGAGGCTGTCACAATGGTGGCTCCACTGGCATATCTTTCCATGATCTGTAAACTGGCAGTGGGTTGCAAGAAACTTAAATTGGGTGGTCTATGTGTGGTAGCATCCACATGTGCATAGGTGGTGCCTGCTGGAATATTTTGTCCGCCACCACTGGGATCTAAACCCACAATGGCCTGAGAATCGCTCTGATAAATTGGGCATGCCTGTTGCACGAATGTGCCCAAGGTAGCATTGAATTTTTTGACCACAAGATTTGTGCCTAGATTCACATTGGAAATTTTTAGCCAGACACTGCCAGTGGGCTCAGGATAGGTATCTGTGGTCCTCCAACGCGGAACCTGATAGCTGTAGCCCGCCGAAAATTCTGGAGCACGATATTCACCATAGGTGTTGGACGATGTGATTCCCAGCGTGGCCAAGGGTGTTCCTGAGACGTTGTTGATGGAAATGATACCAACGTTTTCTGAACTGCCGTCATTGGTGGCTGTGCCGTCTGCATAGAGATTGAGTTTGCCATCTATGGTAGCAGCATAAACTCCAGTTATGGCAGCTGTGTTGATTGCGTTGGCCAGGCCTTCCACGGTATTGTCGGGCGAAGCAGGCACTGCCACAGTAATGTCATTGATAGAAATACTGTTTGCGGCGGTCAATGACACAGGAGCATTGGTGCCTTGAATGGTGGGCCAAGCTGTTTTCCATTCGTCGCTGCCAACCAAAACCCAGGTGTTATACAAGTCACTGAGAGCTGTGCTACTGGTCTGCGTGCTGGTCGGGCCGCCACGCTTGTAATAAATTGGATTGTAGATGCTGGTGGTAACCACAGCATAATCACCAATGTTGCCAATGCTCTGCAAAGGCACAGTGCTGGCTGGTTCCAAATCATCGGTGCTGGTAATAACCAAAGGAGCCTGATTGGTAAATGCTGCCGTGGTCTGATTCCATTGGAATATGCCCCACACAGTGCTGGCAGTGTCCAGCCAATAAGTGCCATCTGCAGGATTTCCTGTGGGTCTTACCAAGGTCGCAGTAAGTTCGGCCAAGTCAATGTCGGCACGTTGAACATAGCAACGATTTGACACACCCAGAGCACTGTAAGCAGCCAACAAACCATATTCGTTGAGTTCGTAGCCGTTGATAGGAGTTCCAGCTGTGGTCTTGTAAAAGAAAGGAACGCCAAATGTTGCACTGAGATCTCGCTGACTGGTAATCAGATAGGTCTTGTTTGCGTTCACAGCCAAGGTTCCAGCAGCTACGCCAACACCTGCACCAGAAACCTTGTTCTGTGCCGTGGCTAGCAAAATATATGGAACCGAGTTGGTAGCGGCAGGAATATATTGACTTTCGTCAATGATTGTGACTTCTACGCCTGGTGATAATAGTGCCATGGTAAATCCTTTTTTCTAATTAAACATATTTATAGAAAAAGGCAAAAACACCACAGGATGGCATCCCTACTAGTAGGTTTTGCTTATAAATACACCATGCGACCCTTGTGCTTAGCCTGCAACCAACGACCCCGAGCCATTGCCTATCACAAAGAAGACAAAATCCAGTATAGAAAACTCTGCGAACACTGCATCAAACGTGGTAAAAAATTGCCGGTGGCTGTTCCACGCTGGCAAACTACCGGATACCGTAAGAAAAATGTGTGTGACCGTTGCGGTTTCAAAAGCCGATTTGCTGCACAACTGTTGGTGTATCACGTAGATGGTAACTTGAACAACAATTCAACTAGAAATCTAAAAACTGTTTGTCTAAACTGCACGGTAGATATCAAGCGAAGTGATTTGCCCTGGAGACCTGGAGATCTTGAACCAGATCGTTGATCTGTGCATACAAGTGATCCATGGAACTGTTGTTGTCCAGCACAGCATCAAAAGCGGTGCCAATCCAGGCAGTTTCGCTGGCGTGAATACTAAACATGTCCAGTTGAGTTTTGGCCCAAGACCATTCAATGTTGCGTTCTGGCCCGCGATTTACTGTTTCAGCAAATGCGTACCAATCAGGGTCTGGACCGCGATGCACTCTGATTACCACACCACCGGCACGCTTGATGGCTGCTATTTCATTGGGGAATCTACAATCACTGATGACTACGTCGTCGGTGGTTTTGCGCAGTTTGTTTTCTAAACTGGCTATCCACGTATCATCATGAAACGATTTACGAACTACTTCGGTCCCCCAATATTGCAACACCCAACGGGGGGTTAACGTGGGCATGCCCAGGCGTTCACTCCACCAAGGATCAACCTGTTCGCGCCAGGCTCTGCTGTGCTTGGTACGTCCTTCCAAGAGTTCACGATCCCAGCCAAACACCGCACTGACAGCATCCTTTAACGTATTGGCAAAGCTTTCTCTGCGAAACTGGTGTATGTTTACCAGATAGTCTGCTATGGTATCTTTGCCGGCTCCGATAAGTCCACATACTCCAATGATCATCTTATTTCCTTTATGTTCAAGTGTTTTAGTGTAGCCTGCAACATGTCTATCTGCCTGCGACAGTCTTCTAGTGCATGATGGCTGGTAGGAGGTTTGGGCAGGCCTGGCCACAGGCTGTAAACGGTACGGGCATCACGCACATTGTAAAACTGCCAAGGTAGGCTTTTGCCATAGCTTTTGTAGGCATGCTCCAAGATGTTCATGTCATAGGTTGGACCATTGGCCCAGATATGTTTGTGTTGCCATGCCAGCTTGTAGAGACTGTCTAGGGCTATGTCCAAGGGCACACGTCCTTCTTCGGCAAAGGCTTCTTTCTGTGCTTCCTTCTGGGTTGACCACCACTGCAAGGTGCCTTCCTCAATGGTACGATTTTCTTGGCTTTCCAAAGTGATTCTAGCATAGTAGCAACGATCGTGATAACCGTTACCAAACGGATCAAAGCTCTGTGCGGCTATGGTCAGTATGGTGGCTTCGGGACCAGTGGCCAGGCCTTCTATGTCGATCATCAGTGAGCTCATGCTGACATTGTAGCATGAATTTTGATTTTAGTCTATGAAATTTAACCTATGACCCAGGTAATGGGTTGGCTACCGTCCACGTAGTTTTTGAGTTGCTCGATCAAGCTGTCCATTTGGGTCTGTGCTTCGGTTTTGAGCTGTGTGCCATTGAGCTGGCTACCGCCCTGTGGGCCAGCATACTGACCAAATTTTTCACGTGCTTCGCCAATGATCATCTTGCAGGCCGCAACCATGTAATCACGCAACCACTGTTGAACCTGGAAATCTTGCAAGAGATTGAATTCGGGTTTCAAGTTGTAGGTCCACAACAACACATTCTCTCCGGTGCCTTTGGGATCACGTATCAGTTGTAGTTTCTTGGTCACAGGATTCCAGGTGTAGTTCATGTAAGCACCAAACATGCGTCCGGCCAGTTCCACATATTGACTGTAGAAATCATAGGTGGCAAGACCACCGGCCACGTTGAAGTTCATGAGATACACATTCAACGACGCTTGACTGAATGGATCAAAGTTGCTGGCAAAAGGTCCAGTTGAATCACCAAAGGTCCTGCGGAAGATTTGGCGTACCGTGATCACTTCCTGAGGCAGGGTGTAGATGTTTACGTTGGTGACCAACTCCATGAAGGTATAACTTTCTTCATAGGCATTCTGTGCCCGCTGTCGATACACACCAATGGTTCTTTGATATGCGATCTCATAGTGTTCAGCATCCAGTTCCAGATCAATGATCTGATCGCCTAGAGTCAAGCGCACATAATCAAACAGTTGTTGTTTGAGTGTTTCTAGGCTGTTTTGTGCTTGGGTGCTTTGGGCTGTCATTGATTTACTCCGTTTTTGTATTTATTGTATTTTATCAATCACAGATGGCAACCACTGTGCAAAATCTCTGGGCCACTGTCTGCGCATCTGTGCCAAAACAGACTGATTATGCATGGCTGCTTGTCGACATCTTTGTTTGATTTGTTCTAGGTCCAGAGTCTGCAAATGTTTTACGTTGCGTAGGCTGGAATCAACGAATTCAGCTATCTTGGCCAAGCCATAAGGACTGTCTTGCTGTATGGAATTGTAACCATGATCTATAAGATCTTCTAACACGTCAAAATTCAAACTTTTTAAATACTCAACTGCACCTGTAGCACTAAACACTGTCCAAGGCATCGGAGTCTGCAGGGCTCTGAATATTTTTTCGCTAAAGGCCATGGTGATATTGCCGCTGTAAGTTTCTACCACTGGCACCAACCAGGACCGGAGATTGGCTTGTTCTATCGACCAGCCGTGATTTTTAATTGGAACCTGGCGCACCAATTCGCCAAACAACTCGCCATAAACATTGTGACAAGCACTGTCCAATTGATTCCAATATTTTTTTACGTTGTTGCGAACTTGATCAAGGTCCTGGTTGGCTCCTGAGCTGTCCCAGGCATTGAAATTCACAAAATCCAATGCCAGTAATTGATCAAAGCCGCCGAGTTGTCTAACCAATTCCAAAAATATCAATTCGCGTTGCGTATCTAATCGATTTGCGGAAAAATTAAATCGTCTCTCAGGAGCATAATCTTGATGATCCGGGACGTATGAAAAAACTCCCAAATAGCTTGTGGGCAATTGACATACAGTATACTGAGTAGGCACAGTAATATGATTATCGGTCAACACTACCGTGTTGGTATCAAACCAATCTGCAGGAGGTTTATCTAATTGGGCTCCGCACACATTGAAATCATCGGCCAGACATACTATGACTTGTCTATGGTGACGTTTCCAAACACGGCGAGATGCATCATTGGTTACATATCCAAGATTGCTCAAACAGCTTCTAAAAAACTCCATGACTGAAGATTCGTGTTGCATGCACTGTGATTTTACAAAAATCTCTCCATGATGAGTCTGGTAGAAAAGATCTTCAAACATGCTGACCTTTGCGCACAGGATTTATTATTTTTGCATTGAATTGTGTGGGACAGAATTTACACTGCGGAATTGGGCGGTCGAGTTTGTCAAAAAATTCTTGAGAATACTCGGCAAAATTTTCCACATCTAGGGCACGATACGAATTTATCAAAGCACGATCTTGGTCGCTGATATCAAATTTATGCTGTTGATCGAATTCAGGAAACAAGGCCGCAGGCCCACACTTGTAAAGTTTTCCCCGTATGAAATGATAGCTTTTGAATCTGGCAAAACTGCAATTGTCATGAGCCAACACCGGATCATTGTTGTGCAAGGTATAGCGAGCATAGTTGTTTTTGTAAATGGCCGATTGACCAAACATGTTGCTGATATAGACGTTGACAATCACTCCGTTTTTGTCAATAAAGTGCCAGTCGGAATTCCAAACATTGTTCTCGTGAGTTTTGGGATACATTTTGGCTCCAGGAGCCAAAAAATCCAATATATCTTCCTGCATGAAAGATCCAAAGTCATCCACATTGTGAAGACTAACGCCAATGTGGTTACGTGCTTGGGTCCTGGGGCTGCAATACAGCAGAGAATCGTATAGGTCTTTGTTTTGTCTGAATCTTGTGCCATTGGTCAAAACCTGCACTTCGATGTTGAAGATTCTATTTAATCCATTGACCCAATCTTTGATACTGGGGTTCAACATGGGCTCGCCACCCATGATTGTGATTGCCCTGAGTTCTACCAATTCGCCCCAACGTTGATAGATTTTTTCGTAGTCTTTCCAGTCTTGCCAACCTTTGAAGTTGTAGTTGTTGAATCTATTGCAGTTTTCGCAGGTTAGATTACAGACGTTGGTTATGTAAAAGTCAACTTTGTTGGGGATTTTGTGCACCCCATATTTAGTTAATGCGCTTTTAAAATAACGAGATTTTCGTTGCCACGTCCATTAAACTTGGTTTCTGTGGCCCGGATGTCTTTGAAAGTTTTGCGGGCCGCAGGTTTGCCGCCGCTCAATAACTCTTTGAGTTGTTCTGCTGGCTTGCGTAGAGTTTTTTGCACAGTCTGCACTACATCAAAGCCCACAATGGCCGATCCTTTGACACTGAATGTGCCCATGTGTGTGTCGGCCATGACATGTATGAGTTTGCGTTTCTTGGTGTCATACAACCAGGCTTCGCTGGCGCCTACCAATTGTGCCGGAGCGATACTGGTCAGCTTGAGTTCAGCAAAGTCTTTGAGATACTTAAACTTAGATGACAGTTTTTCTGGACTCACTGTTTTTTTGGCACGAGGCTTGCGTTCTACTTTTTTGATCTGCACATAGTTTCCACAGTCGGCGATCACTTGCTCAATAAACTTGACGCACTGCTTGATTTGATTTTTGTTGAGGTGACTGTAGCCTTCAACTAAATCGACGTCGGTGCCCTCTAATACTTCTTCAAACTCGGCCAGCTTGGTTTTCCAGACATCGGCAATGGTACCTACCATGTTGGGACTGATGTTCATGCCACGGATCTGTGCTATGGGTTTCCAGTCTGCACTCATCTTAGCACCTGCGGCGATAAACTCGTCAAACATGCCCTCCAGTTCACCAGCACACTCCGACACCTTTTCTCTCAGGTGATCTTGGATAGTGAGTTTGGCCACTGCGGCTTCGGTCTCATCTACTACCCTCTTTACTTCTTGTTTGCTCTTGAGCATGTCTGCAATTTGATTGTCTACCAGGCACTGTTCATGTTCCAATAATTCTAGCCCTACGAGATTCATCCTACACACCCAGGCCGGAGTAAGTCGCACTGCACTGTCAGGAATGCCGCGGAACACCTTGGCGTCTTTTTCACGACCATTTACTGTGAGCCATTGGCATATCATATCTTTGGCATCTTTGCGGCCATAGTGATAGTTGTACCAGGCAAAGGCACGACCCAGGCTCGAAACTCTGTTCTCTGTGGTGGGTTGGAACTTCCAGGCAGGTTCAGGACCCACATATTTGAAGTCAGCACCTTTGGGATTCAAGGGTTTGATTTGGGCGACAGATTTGGCGTTCATGCGATCTCCTTAGTGTATTGCATATTATAACATTTGGGTCATTTTTGGTCAACCGTTCAAAAGCGCCGCAAACGTAAGGTGTTGTTCAAGATTATGAATCAAATTTTCGACATTTTTGACCAATTCTTTGTAGTGTCCAGTTTCTCTATGCAACCTGCGGCACTCCACGCTTTCTCGGCTGACAGCGTTTATGGCTGTGTCGATGTTTTTTAGCATTTTCATGAGATCTCTGCGAGCCACCTTGTTTTTGATAGTAGGGATTCCACGCTCAATTTTGTCTAGTCGATCAAGTAGTTGGTCCATGTGTTTAATTATATGGGGTTTGATGTTTCCTGTCAATTTGACCCATAAATACAAGACTATGCCACGCTTGAGCCTGTATCGTCCAAATCGCACCAACGACTATCAATACATTGATCGCAACATCAGTGAAATGTATACCATAGGTGGTCTAGACATCTATGTCCACAAATATTTGGGTCCACAGACCGGAGATGTAGGCGATGCCGATGCTACCTTACCAGTTTACGATCAACAGAATCCCTTGTTTGTAGAAGATCTGCTGCTAGGAGAAAATCGCGATCGTGCCTATGATCCCGACGTGTTTATCATGCGCGGCGTATATCGCGTGCAAGATATTGATTTCAACTTGAGCCAGTTCGGCTTGTTTCTAAACAATGACACCCTGTATATCACCTTCCACTACAACGACATGATTGATACCTTTGGTCGCAAGCTCATGGCCGGTGATGTGCTGGAATTTCCCAACCTAAAAGATTACAATCCACTTGACACCAGCCTGGTCAAGGCCCTGCCCAGATACTATGTGATCCAAGAATCCAACTTTGCTGCCGAAGGGTTTAGCCAAACTTGGTTGCCACACCTGTGGCGTGTGCAGGCCACACCCTTGGTCAATGCACAGGAATACAAACAGATTCTTGATCGGCCATTCATGCCGCCTAACATCTGGGATCCTGGCAACTTTTATCCCGCTGGCGAAACTGTGCAAGACGGCGACACGTTTTATCAAGCCTCAAGACCAGTTCCGGCTGGCACACCTATAACAGACACAACATATTGGACACCTATTGCCAATCCCAATACCATTGGCGACAAAGACAGCACTAGACCCAAAGACCTGGCCATCAATGATGCCATACTCACACAAGCCTATGCCGAAGTTCCATATTCGGGCTATGACACTGTAAAATTTTATATCTTGCCCACAGAGAATGGACAACCTGCCAGCACCTATGGTGGTGGACTGACCGCAGACAACAATGAAGTCACTGTGGATGGAACCCAAGGCGGCGAAGGTATTACTCCCAAAGGTTTTGGCTATACCATGGGATATTTGTCAGGCAGTAAAGATCCTGAAACAGGTTATTTGATTCCGCCCAATGGATTGCCAGTGACTCCGGGCGTGCAATTTCCGCCCAATCCTGTGGCAGGCGACTATGCACTAAGGCTGGATTATTTCCCCAATCGCTTGTTCCGCTATGACGGCTCCAGATGGGTCAAGATTGAGGAAGATGTCAGAACCGATCTAGACCTGGCACAAGGTGCTCTGACTCAGCGTGCCAGCTTTGTGAACAATCCTTACACTGTGTCTACCACCGATCTAGGCAACATACCCAGCCGTCAAAGCCTCAGCGAAATACTCAAACCCTTGGCCGACAACGGCGATGCTGGTGGCAACAAGCCGCCCAACCCAAGACCCCCAGGACGATAGATGCCAACCTTTACTGGACCAACTTTTTTTTATGACGAGCAAATCAGGAGATTTCTCCTACAGTTTGCCAGGATCTTCAGCAACTTCAGCGTGGAGTATGGACGCGACGAAGAAGGCACCAATCATACCTTGATACGTGTTCCAGTCAAATACGGAGACTGGAGCAGACAGGCTCAGACCGTGCTGTCAAACAACAGTGCCAGCACCATGCCAAGCACGCCCATGATGACTTTTTACATCACGGCCTTGGACTATGACCGTCCTAGAATACAAGAACCCAACTTCGTAAGCACCATAGCTGTGCGTCAAAGAACTTACGATGCTGACACAGACACTTACGAAACCACCCAAGGTAATGCCTTTACCATTGACCGGCTGATGCCTGTGCCTTACAAGTTGACACTTAATTTAGATATCTGGACATCAAATACCAATCAAAAAATGCAACTCTTAGAACAGATCTTGGTCTTGTTCAATCCGGCCTTGGAAATCCAAAGCACTGACAACTACATTGACTGGACCAGTCTTACCACCTGTGATCTGCAAAGCGTTAAATGGAGCAGCAGGACTGTGCCCATTGGCACTGACAATCCCATAGACATAGCCACCCTGACTTTTACCTTGCCCATATGGATTTCAAGTCCGGCCAAGGTCAAGAAACTGGGCGTGGTCGAACGCATTGTGGCCAACATATTTGATGCCAAGGGTGATGCTGCCAACGCGGTACTGGACAATGATCTGCTGTTGGGCACCAGACAGGTGTTTACACCGTATGCTTATCAAGTGCTGTTGATTGGCAACAAACTGCAGGCCCTGCGACAACAACAAGTGGTTGACGAACCCAACACCAGTCTTGATCCACCAGATTCGCCCAGCAGTAACTTGTTGTGGCACAGCATTGTGGGCTTGTATGGCGCATTACGTCCGGGTATCAGTCTTATATCCTTGGAACAGGAAGATGGCAGTGAAGTTGTTGGCACCGTGGCCTATGATCCTACCGATGACAGATTTTTGCTGTTTACCGTAGACGAAGACACAGTTCCAGCCAACACCTTGGATCCGGTTGATGCTGTGATTGATCCTCTAGCCAGTGGCCCCGACGCTGGGTTGAATCCCGCGGCGCTGGGTCAGAGATACTTGCTGACCGAGGCCACCGGCAGCTGGAACGGCAATGCCGAAGCCTGGGCTGGCACAGGCGGGCAACCCTTGGTGGCCAATGCCAATGACATCATTGAATATGATGGCACAAGATGGCAAATAAGTTTTGACAGCTCATCAAGTCCAGATAATATACAGTATGTTTCCAATATCACAACAGGATTGCAATACGAATGGACTGGCACAGCCTGGATCAAGAGCTATCAAGGACTTTATCCGGGAGGCACATGGAGTCTAGTGCTGTAAGTGCAGTGGGTGTGTGGTTTTATGCTGCCGACACCGGGCGTTATCTGTATCTCATGCGCGATGATCCCAAACACCCAGATACCTGGGGCCTGCCCGGTGGTCGCATTGAGCCCGGGGAAACCATGATCGAAGCCATAAAACGAGAATGTCGGGAAGAGCTAGGCGCCATGCCCAATTATATCAAATTGGTGCCATTGGAAAAATTTACTACAGCCGATCAACATTTTAGCTATCATACGTTTTTTTGTAGTGTGGCACAAGAATTTGTGCCCAATCTTAATCACGAGCACACCGGCTGGGCTTGGTTGTCTTCTGGAGTTTGGCCCAGGCCCATGCATCCTGGTTTGTGGTCTACTGTGAATTTTGATGTGGTTCGTGACAAAATTACCACCATGGAACTGGCCGTTCAGACGTCACAATAAGTGATAAATTCTCTATAAGTCATGGCCATGGCATTGGAACAATCTAGCCATTGATCAAACATATTGGTTGGTTCACCAACAAAATAAAATCTAATTCCGGAATAGGCACAAATTATATCTACCAGTTGCAGGTGCCAATCTGAGCTGCCCACGGGGGTGTCACGATTGTAACCTAACAAAAATATTTCTTGGTGTCCGTCAAAGGCTGCCAAATATACAATGGTGGCCAAGTCCAAAAAGTGTGGATTATAGGGTATTAAATAAAATAATTCTGGATTGTTAATGCAATTTTTAGCTGAAGTGTAAACTATGTTATTGACATGATACTGAGATTCAATTATTTGTTTGAGACTATCTGCGTTAGTTTCTGTCGCAAAATCCAAACGCATTTTTTTGGAAATCGCTCCTGTGCCGTAGGTTTGTATTTTTTTTGATCCAAGTAAACCACCCCTGTGCCTGGCCAGTCTAGAAAAATCAAACATGTATTGATCGCAGTCGTTTCCGATACAGGCAGCACGTCCACTGATGTGATGATTTTCTATGGGGTTTGCTACAAATTCTCTAGTTTGATGTTTCTTACCGCCCGACCAACGAGTTTCTAGAACAACAAATTCGCCAGCGTAGTCAGCTCGATATCTGGTTGCAATCATGTGCGACCTACAGCTACTTCAATGACTCCGGGTTGAGAAGAATCGTAGTTTTCCAAGGCCTTGCCAATGATGCAGCCTGGTTGGTACTTGTTCATGTCCATTGGTTTGGCCACGCCGGCTGTGTCGCTGGCTACCAGACGATCACCCTTGACAATGGTGCCGACTACACTACAAGGCACTCGTCCGGTAAGTGCCACAGGCAAGACAAATTCGCCGATCTGCGAAAAATTCATAAGGTAGCCGGGATTGGTGCTGACTATGCCGGCCACTCTAGTGCTATGACTTTGCGTGCTGATGGCAATTTCAAACCTGCCTCCAAATTCCACAACAGTGCCGGGTGCATAATTTGCGTCGGCCACATACATTTCTGCCAAGTCGGCATTGGAACTGTTGATGTTTAAACCTGTGATATTTCCAGCAGCACTTATTGATCCGCTTGTTAAAATATTTCCACCAGTGATATTGCCAGAAGCACTAAGCGAGGTTGGACTAAAAGTTCCCACGGTTAGGCTTCCAACCACGCTGATGTTGTTGCCAACAATGTTGCCTGATGCTGATATGCCAGTTGTGCCGTCTAATGATAGTGCCATTTTGTTGTCCTTGCTATATTTATGCTTATATTATGTTTAATGTGCTACCGGTGGGCACAAAAATGTTGTTGCTAGGGTCCACTGCTATGGGTCCAATCAACATGGAATTAATGTTGGGCCCAATTACCACGTTGCTAGTTATGTTTTTGGGATTAGAAAATACACCATAAACTGTGAGTTCTCCTGGGCTTACTTCTACAGTGTCCTGTCCAGCAGTGTGAATGTTTACATTTCCGTTGGCAGTGGCTATCACAACATTGGAAGTGCCGTTGCTGATGCTGTTTGACGAAGAAGAGATACCAGTCAGCTGACTACCGTTTCCTATAAAATAGTTTCCTGTGATGTTGCCGTTCGCGCTGATCAATCCAGCAGTTAAAATATTACCGCCAGTGACATTGCCAGATGCACTTGAAAATCCTGTGACCTCAAGGCCACCAGTGCTGAATTCTGCTACGTTGCTGGTTCCTCCAATGCCTACAGTGACATTGCCACCCGAACTGACAACATTGACATTACTAGTTCCATTGCTGATAGAGTTTACACTGATACCGGTCACTGCAATGGTCACAGTTTTGGTTGTGTTGTTGCCAGTGATCTGGATGTTGTCACCAGATGTCAATGTCAGCACATCGTCGACAGTATTGGCCAAAATTGCTGTGCCGTTGGCATAGATATTACCAAACGCATAAGCTGAATTTTGTTCAAAGGTCAGTGGCGTGGTGCCAATTATAATAGGATTGTTGGTGGTCAGCTTCCATTGTGTGTCTTTGTATACAGTGCCTTCGGTGACCATGACAATGGTTCCGGCCTCTAATTCACCGGTTTGGTTGGTGTCTATGCTTCGTATCCAGGTGCCGTTGCTACCTGTGCCCAGAGTTTGAACTTGATAAATGCCGTTTTCGTTGCCAGGATCCTGTGCTGTAACCAGCACACGATCGCCCACGCTTAGGTTCACTCCGTCTACTTGACTTGGAGCACCCCCGGCTAGTGTTGCAATATCAGTAACTGTGATAACACGCACTGCCTGTTTGTAGTCAATGTCTGATATCTGTTCGGCTCTAAGTCTAGTTAATCCCATGCGTTTATCCGTGTGTTAGATATTTAGCCAAAAAAATAGGACTGCTAACAGTCCTATTTTTGACTCAACGCCTGTCTTAAAGTCGTCCAACTACAACTTCGATTGTGCCTTCGATGCCATCGTGGTCGGCTAGAGCTTTTCCAATCACAGTGCCCACACGTGGATTTGCTTCGGCCCGTGCTTGTCCGTTGCCGGCTGACACCATCAAATCTCCCTTGCGCACTGTGCCGGTTACCCGGGTAGGAACGCGACCTGTTAGTGCTACCATGGCTGTGTGTTCGCTGACTAGGCCGTCATTCATTCTGTAACTAGGATTTGTTGATATAACGCCCGCTACTCTTGGACATGCGTCATTCACGCAAAGTGTGATTTCAGCACTGCCGCCAAACATTACAACTGTGCCTGGTTCGTAGTTGGTATCAGCAGTGTATTTCTCTGCCAAGTCAGCATATTGAGCACTTGTAGCCTTGGCAAACACAGTATTAAAGTAGGTAGTTGAGCTACCGATGTTGCCTACGCCATTGGCATTGGTGTTTACTATGTTTCCGCAACTGACATTACCGGTACTGACTGTAAGACTTGTTCCAGTCAAGGCTGCACCAGTGATGGCTCCGGTGGCTGAAATAAGACCAGCTGTTCTGATGTTGCCACCAGAAACGTTGCCCACAGCACTGACCTGTGTGCTTACTGTCACAATACCTGTGCCATTTGGAGCAAGTGCAATGTTGCTGTTAGAGGCAGAAGTTTGAATATCCAGTTGGGCAGAATCAATAATAGCCCCGCTTAACAGCAAGTTGCCTGCTGTGATGTTGCCGGTGCTTACTGTCAAACTTGTACCAGTCAAAGCAGCTCCAGTAATTGCTCCAGTGGCACTAATCAGACCACCTGTAAGCACGTTGCCGTGTATGCCGTTGCCAGTTGAACTCATTATACCAGCTGTGAGTATGTTAAGACCTGTCACGTTACCACTGGAGCTGATAGCGCCAGAATTCAATGACGTCAATGTTCCAACTGACGTGATATTGGTCTGTGCGGCTGTGGTCAATGTTCCTGAAATATTGGTTCCTGACAAGTTACCGCCAACTACGTTGCCTACGGCACTGAGTCCCACACTTGAAACCAAGCTATTAGCTGAGCTGTTGTACAAGAAAGTAACATATGGACTACCTTGTGGTCCTAGTTCAAAGCCGCCGTTGTTGGTCTGTGATATGTTGCCAGCATTGTTGGCCAAGTTGATAGCCAAGTCATTGATTGTGACCACATTTGAGTTGATGTAGGTAACGTTGCCGTTGACTGTTAGGTTGCCCGAAAACAAAGCATTGCCACCGAACACGTTGCCTGTGGCACTGATCAGTCCACCTGTGAGCAGGTTAGATCCGGTGACATTGCCCGAAGAGCTGATAGCACCTGAATTAAGAGATGTCAATGTGCCAACACTGGTAATATTTGTTTGTGCAGCCGTGGCCAGTGTGCCTGTTAGATTCGTAGCACTTACATTGCCTGCCGTGACGTTGCCACTGACACTGGCTGTGCCAGTGGTGATCGTGCCTGTGCTGGTCACGTTAAGCACGTTGGCCGTGCCACCTGCGCTGGTGGTGACATTGCCGTTGAGGAAAGTGCGCACATTGGCCGTTCCGTTTTGTATTGCTGTTGCATCAATTCCAGTGAGTTGGCTTCCATTGCCAACAAAGAAATTACCAGTGATATTACCAGTAGCACTGATCGTTCCTGCTGTGCGGATGTTACCACCGGTGATATTACCAGTGGCACTTACAATACCGCCTGTTAGGATATTACCACCTGTGACATTGCCTGTGGTGCTGACAGGACCTGTGCTGATCACATTGGCGATTATGTTGCCTGCTGTGATATTACCAGTAGCACTGATCGTTCCTGCTGTGCGGATGTTACCACCGGTGACATTACCCGTAGCACTTAATGTACCAGTTGATGTAAAGTTTTGACTGTCATCTATGACGGTGTTGCCATTAATTTTGATTGCCATCTTCGCTCTCCTTTATTGAACTCGGCTTATTTCTTCTTACCACGGCTTTTGCTCACCGTCTTCTTGAGATCTTGAATCTCAGTGCCCATTTGCTTGATGGTTTCAACCAGGAATGGTATGATCATCATGTAGTTGATGGCTTTGAGACCATCTGCACCTGTCTTGACAGCATTTGGCAACACCTTCTCAACTTCTTGAGCCAGGAATCCATAGCTGTGGCCTGAACCGTTCTTCCAGTCATATTCATAACCGTTGAGGCCAAACAACACGCTCTCTATACCACTGATAGGTTGGATGTTGGTCTTGAGTGTGACGTCTGACAAGCTGTTGACATCCTGTGCTGTGACATTGCCGGTAACAGATAAATTACCAGTAATAAACGCCCCTGTGCTTGTAAACACTGTCATGTTGTCTACTGCGCCCACGTCAATGTTTACGTTGCCACCCGATGTTGGAATCTGCACAGCACTGGTACCATTGTTGATCTGGTTGGTGGCCACGTTACCCGAAATGTTCACGTTGCCTGTTACACTCAAGTCACCTGTGACCAATACCGTTGGACCAGTATCACTGACCGACACGCTGGCATTACCAGAAGTATTGGTGATGCTGGTCACTGTGGTCGTTGTAGTAATCTGGCGCACATCAATCACGTCGCCAGCAGCCGGAGCTTCTGTAAATGTGAGTATGTTGCCGCCTGCTCCGCTCACAGCATAGGCCAAGGTTGGAATCTGGACCACACCATTGATGCTGATGATACAGCTATTGGTGGTTTGATCACCATTGGTCAAGGTAAACACCACCGTAGATCCGTCACCGTTGAACTGTTCGTCGGATATGACTGTGAACTCAGGCACACCCACTGCGGTCCATTGTGTGTTGTCATACACTTCAAAGTTGTTGTTTGTGGTGTTGAAACGCAACATACCTGTAACACCTGTGCCAGGGCGTTGTGCTGTGTTACCTACCGGCATCAACACTGAGTTGGTTGCATTGAATGCCACAATAGCATTTGTGGTCTGTGTAGAGCTACCAAAGCTGGCTGTGTTGGTACCTGCATCCACATAGAATACGTTGGCCAAACCACCGTTGACAGCAAAGTCTGCATCGGCAAGTGTGCTGTTAACTGTGAGTCGGCTGGCTGAAGTGTCTAAAGCAGCTCCTGCAAGAATCAAGTTACCACCGTAAATATTGCCTGTGGCCGTGATCAGGCCTGCGGTGTTGACATTGCCGCCTGTGACATTGCCAGTTGCAGTAACTAATCCTGCTGTGGATATATTGCCACCAATTACATCGCCAGTGGCTGTGACAACACCACCTGTGGTGATGTTACCGCCAACAACATTGGCCGCTGAAGTGATTGTGCTTGTAGCACTGATTAACCCGCCTGTAAGGATATTGCCACCAGTGATGTTGGCAGTGGCGCTTACAGAACCACCTGTAAACAGGTTAGCACCCGTGATGTTGCCGTTGGCTGTGACCACGTTGCCCACTGTGTTAAAGGTAAAGCCTGGACTTCCTGCCAACACATTATCATTATTAAATTGGATTTCGGTATTGGCTCCACCTGCGTCGATGTTGCCCGAAATATTGGCAAATATTGTGTCAGCAAAAATATTACCTGTTCCACTCACAATACCACTTCCGAACAACAGGTTTCCACCAGTGATATTAGCTGTAGTTGTAATGTTACCTACTGAACTAATGTTACCACCAGTGATGTTGCCAGTTGCGCTTACGGTGCCAGCTGTGTCTACATTACCGCCAGTAATAGTTCCAGTTGCACTTATAGTGCCAGCTGTAGTTACATTACCACCTGTGATGTTGCCTGTGGCGCTGATTGTGCCACCTGTGACAACATTTCCTAACGTAGCTGTGCCGGTTGAACTGATAACGCCAGATGTCAATACATTACCACCTAACACATTGCCAGTGGCACTAACTGTACCAGCTGTGTCAATGTTGCCACCTGTGATGTTACCAGTGGCTGTTACCAGTCCAGCTGTGTTGATGTTGGCGCCTGTGATGTTGCCTGTGGCGGTGATCAGGCCGCCAGTGTTGACGTTGCCACCTATAATGTTGCCGGTGGCTGTGACGTATCCGCCAGTTTCTAGGTTGCCTGTTACGGTATTGCCAACCACCGAAAGATTAGTCAAGTTACCTACAGTGGTCAGGCTGGAGAATGTAACGTTGCTACTTAAAGTGTTACCTGTAAGTGCATTGGCATCAACGCTAGAAGCGGTAACGCCTGTGAGTTGGCTACCATTACCAATAAAGTAATTGCCTGTTACATTGCCTGTGGCTGAAATCAAGCCCACTGTGGTTATGTTACCGCCTGCCAAGTTGCCAGTGGCAGTTACATAGCCACCTGTGAGTATATTGCCGCCTTCAATGTTGCCTGTGGCACTGAAACTTGAGCCTGTGGCCGCACCAATGTTTGGTGTTGTAAGATTAGCACCAGCTTTGACAATGATATTGCCACCACCATCAAAGGCTGTGGTATTGTTGTCAACCTTGGCCGAGAACACTGTGCCGGTCAAGCTCAAACCTGCGTTAGTATTGGCTGTGTAGACCTGGCTGGCACTGAACTGTGTGAATGTCAAGTTGTTGTAACCGATGATAAACGGACCTGTAGGAGCGGTCATCACATAGCTTTCACCTGCGCCCGTGTCGCCTGCTTGGACAAAGAAATATGATCCTTCGTCAAGACCCAGACTGTCATCAGGAATGTAAGTGTCGGTGTCGCTACTACGTGTTAGTACCCATGCTACGCTGGCATT
>JACCDG010860606.1_pt1 | contig 27241 bp, 22 predicted proteins | sample 7442471 | NCBI WGS metagenome assembly JACCDG01 (sample SAMN15323444, study PRJNA562643) | freshwater metagenome | isolation source: river surface water | place: USA:Blue River Watershed | collected 2017-08-17 | reverse complement strand
TACCTTCTGCCAAACAATCTGATATTAAAAATTTTACTCCTTATAACTGGATGCCAGCTTGATTATTTAAAATGATTTTAGCATTGGTTGTTCGTGGTTAGTAGACGTGGATAACCGGATGCTTACACATAATTAAATTATGGTATTAAAATGGATGCGTAGATCATACTATAGAGTTTTATCAAAGTAACTCTAATATTTTCTTATGAAGGTTAAATAAGGCAAAAGCGCTTGATATGCTGAATTGTTTTACGCTCTCTAGCACTTTGTATTCAAGGCTTTTTTTGGTGTTCAATTCAGGCAGCATTTCTTAAATTTTATTCCACTTCCACAGTAGCAAGGGTCATTACGACCAGTTTTAGGAGTTGAGCGAGTATAGGGAGAAGTATAATTCGACTTATTGTCATTCATATGTTGCAAATCTTGTTCATAATTCAGCTCATGATCAGGCAACTGTTTTGTGAAAGCACTCATCCAAGACATTTCTCGTTCAATATCATTAATTGGTAAATGAAAATGGTCGTCGTAAACATATTTAGCCAAACATTTTTCTTTACCTAAAGCCAAGATTTTTTTTATCCATGCTTTATTTATATCAAATGTGTCAACAAGTTCATTCTCAAAAGCCTTATTGATTTCTTCCATTAATTCTTCAGGGTAAATGTCGCAAGCAATTCCTACGAGACTTGTCACAAAGTCTTCATCATCAGCTAAAGGTGAATGAAATAATGTTTGAATATAATCAAGTAACTCATTGCGATTAAGTTTTTCGAGAGCAATCAGCCCTAGAAGGCTGTTTAGTGCTGCCCTACGAGACCATTCATTTAGATTTGGGTTCTCAATTATTTTTTTTATAGCTGCTAAATCATCGTTGAAAGTAGAAACAATAAATCTGGCTAAAGATTCTGTAATACAATCACCTAATAACTCTTCAGGCCAATCTTCAGGTAATGAAGCAAGCTCAAGGATATATGGAAACGCTCGTTTTTCTCTGAATTTTGATAACACATACAATGCAAAAGTGTAATCCATTGAATCATCCTCAATAGATTCAAAATTTGAAATTGTACTTTTTAAAATGGATAATAAATAAGGAGTAATTGCCTCCTGGTGTTCTAATGCTGAATTTACCGCCTCTTTCGGGAAGTTACCCTGAGGATTTTTAAAGTGACCTAGAATTTCTTCAATTTGCATATCTAGACTATTTTGAATGTACAGTTATTTTTAAATTCATTAGGGAGCACCTCATATAAATTATTATAATAGGTAATCATAATTTGGTTCTCCTTAGCTATTTTTATATTAAACCTACAGCTAAGCTCTTTTTCATTATTATGGTTAGAGTATGGGTTTGGTGTAATGGTGACTAAATTACCAGCGCCAGGCAAAAGCATAGTTTCTTCAGATAAATTTGGTTTTAAATCAAATCCTGGATAACCAGTGACAGCTAAATTTTTATCATATCTATTAATAACCGTTACACAGGCTAATTTTGAGTTGCGATCTACCACAGCATGATTGCATTCTGCATTGATATATATTGGCAAACAAAAAAGTAAAAATAATAGTTTGGATTTCATACTTAAACTTCACAATGGGTTTAATTTATAGTATTTTACTCATCTTATACTAAGTTGCAAGATGATCATGTCCTAGTTTCCCGGACAGTTAATATAAATAACTTATGGGAGACTCCAAATGTCCAGATCAGCAAATTATCCATCGGAATTTAAAGAAGAAGCTGTTAAGCTAGCGTTATCGTCAGACAAGCCAACAAGTCAGATAGCTGTTGGGTTAGGTATAAAGCAAAATACTTTATACAATTGGAAAGATAAAGCGATGAAATCAAAAATACCTGTACCTAAGAAATCCCCGTCTCAAAGTTACCAAGACTTGGAGCGTGAAAATAAACGATTGCAAAAAGAGTTAAAACGCGCAGAAATGGAGCGTGATATCTTAAAAAAAGCCGCGGCGTACTTTGCAAGCCTAGAGCTGTAAAGTGCGCGTTTATTAAAGATAATTCAGCGCAATACCCTGTTAGATTATTATGCAAAATGCTTAATATGCCTAAAAGCACTTATTATGACTGGCTTTATCAGCCGGTCTCTATACGTGCTAAAAAACAACAGGGATTAGATGAGATGATTAAAATAATTTTTATTGAACATAAGCGTCGCTACGGTGCCATATGTATTACCAAGGAGCTAAAAGCTAGAGGTATACCATGCACCAGAGGTAAAGTTTCAACACGTATGAAAGCATTAAAGCTAGTACCAAAAGCTACGCGCAAATTTAAGGTAACTACTGATTCTAATCATAAGAAACCTATTTCGCCAAATATATTGCAACAAGATTTTACTGCTCATCAGCCGAATCAGAAGTGGGTCACGGATATTACCTATATACCAACTAACGAAGGATGGTTATATCTCTGTGTGTTTATTGACCTTTACTCCAGGGCTGTAATCGGTTGGTCTATGAGTGACCGGTTAAAAGCTGAATTAGTTGAAAATGCATTTAGCATGGCTTTGTTTAAGCGTAAATTTCCTACAGCAGTAATTGTGCACTCTGATAGAGGAATGCAGTATTGTTCTAGCAGTTACCAGGCTTTACTGAATAATAATGGTCTTATATGCAGCATGAGCTCTGTAGGCTGTTGTTATGACAATGCAGCTATGGAATCATTTTTTCATACATTAAAAGTTGAGTTAGTACATGATGAACGGTATGAGACTAGAGAAATTGCAAAATCTTCTATTGTTGAATATATAGAGTGCTACTATAATCGTAAACGCATGCATTCAGCAATTAACTACATGACGCCAATTCAATTTGAGCTAATGCAGGATGTTGCATAAATTGTGTCCGAGAAACTAGTGCAAGATCAGTCTTGGAGTTAATGGCTCCCCGGGACGGGTTCGAACCGCCGACCAATTGATTAACAGTCAACTGCTCTACCGCTGAGCTACCGGGGAATGGTTGATATAATAATAAGTTATGTTGTTATGGTCAAGAATTATTTAAGAATTTTTCGATGCGAGATATGGCACCCTCTAAGTTTTTCATACTCGTAGCATAAGACAGCCTTAAGTAATTAGGGCTACCAAACGAGCTGCCGGCAACTAGCGCGACATTAGCTTTCTCTAATAATAACTCTGAAAACTCATAATCATCTTTGCAGTCGGTATGCTTTATAGCCTCTGAACAGTCGACAAAGCTATAAAACGCACCTTCAGCAGGTAAGACAGACAAAAGCTTTATATTATTAATAGCTTGGTAAATATAATCATGACGTTTTTTGAATTCTCCCGTCATCATTTTAATAAACTCAGAAGTTTTAGGGTTGGTTAAAGCTTCACATGCTGCAGCCTGAGCAATCGAACAGGGGTTAGAAGTAGACTGTGATTGCAGCTTTTGCATAGCATCAATAAGATCTTTATGGCCTGCAGCGTAGCCTATACGCCAGCCAGTCATAGAATAAGCTTTAGACACTCCATTGACGACTATAGTACGGTTATAAAGCTTGAGGTAATCTTCAGTGCTTAGGCTATCTTGGCAGGCGGTTAATAGATTATAAAATTTATATTCGGGCCAAACGATATGCTCGTAGATATCATCAGATAAAATATGAACATTAGGATGTTTCAATAAAACTTTTGCTAGCTCGACTAATTCTTGTTTAGTGTAAACTTTGCCTGACGGGTTAGACGGACTGTTTAAAATAAGTAATTTAGTTTTATCAGTAATATGTTTGGATAAAATTTCAGGAGTAAGTTTAAAGCTTTCTTGTTTTGTTGTATTAACGATAACAGGAGTAGCATCCGCCAGCTCAACCATAGCTGGATAAGAAACCCAGTAGGGCACCGGAATTAAAGCCTCATCGCCTTTTTCTAATAATACTTGTATTAAATTGTAAATGCTGTGTTTGGCACCTACGGAAACTAAAATTTGATTCGTATTATACTCTAGGTTATTTTCATTTTTGAATTTGGCCTGAATTGCTTTTCTTAATTCAAGCGTACCTTCGACCGCTGTATATTTAGTCTGGCCGTTATGAATAGCCCTGATAGCAGCTTCTTTAACGAAATCTGGAGTATCAAAGTCTGGCTCACCTGCACCAAGACCAATGATATCAATTCCCTGTGATTTTAAGAGATTAGTCTTAGAAGTTAAAGCTATAGTAGGCGAGCCTGGTATTCTTGTAATTCTTTGGGTAAGATTATTCATAATTTGCTTCACAACGTTAGATTTTAAGCCATATTATAAATATTCTATTAATGTTAAGCTAGTAAAATTATAAGTAAGTGTAATTCAAAGTCAATGGTAGATAAAAACAATCAATTTCAGCTAGCATCAAACTTTAAACCCTCGGGTGATCAGCCTGAAGCGATTAAAACATTGAGTGAGGGGCTCGAACACGGGCTACAGCACCAGGTTTTATTAGGCGTAACAGGTTCTGGTAAGACTTTTACTATTGCTAATGTAATTAAAAACGCAAATAGGCCGGCTTTAATTTTAGCACCTAATAAAACACTAGCTGCTCAATTATATGGCGAAATGAAAGAATTTTTTCCAAAAAATGCCGTTGAGTATTTTGTGTCTTACTATGATTATTATCAACCAGAAGCGTATGTGCCTGCTTCTGATACGTTTATTGAGAAAGATTCATCAATCAATGACCATATAGAGCAAATGCGTCTGTCAGCCACTAAAGCTATTATGGAGAGACGGGATGTTATTGTTGTTGCTAGCGTTTCAGCTATCTATGGCTTAGGTGATCCTAAATCTTATCTTAGTATGATTTTGCATTTAAGTCGTGGCGAAAAGATTGATCAGCAGGCTATCTTAAAACGCCTTGCTGAATTACAGTATAAACGTAATGATATTGATTTTGATCGGGCAACTTTTCGAGTACGTGGTGATGTTATAGACGTTTTTCCTGCCGAATCAGATGAGCTAGCAGTTCGTATAGAGTTATTTGATAATGTAATTGAAAACTTAAGTTTATTTGATCCTTTAACTGGGGCTGTAGCTCAAAAGTTGCCTCGAATTACTATATATCCGAAGAGTCATTATGTTACTCCTAGGGATACAGTGATTAAAGCTTTTGATCAGATAAAATTAGATTTACGGGAAAGATTAAATCAGTTGTATGATGACAATCAATTAGTCGCTGCACAAAGGCTAGAACAAAGAACTAAATTTGATTTAGAAATGATCAATGAGCTTGGTTATTGTTCAGGTATTGAAAATTATTCGCGCTATCTATCGGGTCGGAATCCAGGCGAGCCGCCACCGACGTTATTAGATTACTTTCCATCAGACGGAATTATAATTATAGATGAATCACATGTTACTGTGCCGCAATTAGGGGCGATGTATAAAGGCGATAGATCAAGAAAAGAGACCTTGGTTACCTACGGGTTTAGGTTACCTTCAGCGTTAGATAACCGCCCATTAAAGTTTGAGGAGTTTAAAAGTAGAACTGCGCAAATAATTTATATTTCCGCGACTCCAGGTGAATATGAATTAACCGCAGCTCAAGAGTTTGGTAATATTGCTGAGCAGTTTGTTCGACCAACCGGTTTAGTAGATCCAGAGATTATCATTCGCCCGGTTAATACTCAAGTCGATGATGTGTTATCAGAGATTAATATTCGTGCTGCAAGAGACGAACGGGTTTTGATAACAACCCTTACCAAAAGAATGGCTGAAGATCTTACAGAGTATTTGTCTGAGCATGGTGTTAGAGTAAAATATTTACATTCAGATATCGATACTGTTGAACGCATGGAATTAATTCGTGGTTTACGTATGGGTGACTTTGATGCTCTTGTGGGTATCAACTTGTTACGTGAAGGTCTAGACTTACCAGAAGTTTCTTTGGTTGCTATTTTAGATGCTGATAAACAAGGTTTCTTAAGATCTGAGCGTTCTTTGATTCAGACTATTGGTCGCGCTGCTCGTAACTTGCATGGAGTGGCAATCATGTATGCTAATAGTATTACTACAGCCATGGAAAAGGCTATTAATGAAACCAATCGCCGCCGCGAAAAACAAATAAATTTTAATAAAATAAATAATATAACGCCTGTAGGGATAAAAAGAAAAGTTGTTGATGTGCTAGAAGTTATTCCGGGTCAAAAGTTTAAAAATAAAGATAAACTAGATAAAAATATTAAGACTCTGGATGCTATTAAACAAAATATAGATAAAGATAGATTGCTGGATCCAAATTATTTCAAAAAAGTTATTAATAAATTAGATCAAGCAATGAAAAAAGCAGCGAAAGATTTGCAGTTTGAAGAAGCAGCTGCAATTAGAGATGAGATCCATATATTAAAACAAAAGTTTGTTTCAGAAGGATACCTATAAATGACGGAGCCTATTTCTTTAAACAGTATTGCTAGTGACATAGAATTTATCAAGGAAACAATTTTTAATTATTTGCCGTTTACAGTAGGAGTTATATTGTTTCTGGCTTTAGTTAATTTTATTAATAGAATGATCGGTGGGCGGTTATATATTTTGGGTATTGTTCCTAGACATCCTGTAGGTTTATTGGGAATAATTTGCTCACCTTTTATTCATGGTAGTTTTAATCATTTATTTTTTAATGCTATACCGCTATTTTTTTTAATGAACATGGTATTGATGTATGGCTTTAATGTGTTTCTTGCAGTTACGTTGAATATAATGGTCATAGCAGGTGGTTTAACTTGGTTATTTGGTCGGCATGCGTGTCATGTGGGCGCTAGTGGTGTAATTTTAGGCTATTTTGGTTTTTTAGTAATCATAGCCTATTTAGTACCAAGTTTTCTAAGTATCATGCTGTTAGTTTTGACGTTATATTATTTTGGAGGATTGGTCGCAAGTTTAGTGCCGATTCATACCCAAGGTGTTTCTGTAGAGGGGCACTTATTTGGCTTTGCAGCAGGCATAGCTACATATTTTTGTTTGCCGTATTTGCCGGTGTGATTAGTTGTCATTCTGAGCTTTGCGAGGAATCTCGAGAGGCGATCCTTCGCTTCGCTCGGGATCACAATCACCAAATCAAATTTTCCTTAACGTTACTATCAAAGCTTTTTAAAATAGAATCCATACCAAACTTAGCAATAGAAATAAATCTTTGACGGTCGAATTCAGTTTTGATATATCTTGGCAAAATTTCTATTACTGCTTCCCAGTGGCCGTCGTCGCCACCATCAAATTTTACGTGTGAATTCAAAAAGCGCATTGCTTTACCCGGGTCTTTGACTCCCCAAGAGCCAATTATTTTTTCTAGATTTTCTAATAAATCAGTACGGAAGTTTGCTGAGACACCTTCAGCTACAAACGGGCAGGCGAGTAAGAGTACAGGATCTTGATAAAAGCCTATCGTGCTTTCTTGCAAGGCCATAAAAGCTTTAGTTTTTATATTAGGTATGTAATATTTTTTCAAGTACTCAACATCTTCGCCTAACTGTTGTAAGTCTTTTTCGATTAAGATTTCGTGATTAATTTCACCTCTAAAGTGGTCAATATAATTATTTCTTAAAAACATATCATCGCTAAAAGCTATGGCGCGTGCACATAAGCGAGTAGTGTATTGTACATAGCTGTGTAGGTTATAAAGTGTAGAGATATATTGTCTTTTGGTAAGTGTTTTGTTATCAATTGCAGAACACCATGTGCTTTTGTTATATTTGTCATACCACCTGAAAAACATTTTATACATGTCTTTGACAAACTCATGTGTGATAAAATCTTCACTGTCTGCTGGCAGAGTTTCGCTGATTGATAATAAAATATAGTCAATTCGTTGGCCAACAAAAACATTTTTCTCATCAAAAGATTTAATTTCTATTCCCTTCATAAGTGTCATAATTGGAAAGGTCGTGTTTTTATTTTTAATAGTAATCAATATATCTTTGTTATAAATTCTTGCTGTTTTAGCTGTGATATATACTGCTAATGGCGCAATTGAGTTTAAACCCACATCGGGTGATAGCCATATTGAATCAATAAACCAACAATTACGTAGTTGTTTTTTTTCAAAGTTTTTTAGGACTTTTGCTTTGGACGCTGGATAAGAATTAATCACCGCTAATATTTTATTGTCTTTGTTTTTTAAAACGACTAGTTGATCGTTATTACTGTATTGATTGCCATTATTAATCACCCAGCCATTTTTATGAAGCTTGTTAAATTCTATGGATTCATTAGTAATCACATATTCAAGATTTGGTTGCAGCTCTTGAACGTTTGTTTGTGTTGTTAGAGTGGTTGACGCTGGTACTGACATAATACACCTCTTGTGATTAATGAATTTCAAATTTTTATAGTGGCACAATTCAAATCTAGGTAACAGAAAAAAAAAAGCAACCTTAAAATTTCTTATAACCAGCCAAAGTTTCTTTTATTTGTGTAAGTCGGAAGTTTAACCTAATGTATCTTATATGGACTTTAAAATTCGCCAGAAAATATGAGTAAACAGTTAACGTATCATCAATTTAAACAGATTGCCAAAACATTGGGTGATACAGTGACTAATGCAGAAGAACTTGCAAACGTATCAGGTTTGACTGATATGGACTATGACCTATTAGGCGAATACTTAAGAAAATGGAATGATGAAAAAAATAAGCAACCTCAGGTTGCCCCAGATGAGGCCGCACACGGCGCTGAAAATGATCCTGCTCATCAATTTGATAATCTTGAAAAGAAGAACTTATTAGCCTTATTCAGATCGACGTTGGAGTCCTCTGGCGACGGGATTTTGATTATAGATAACAACGGTAAGTTAATTGATTGGAATGATAAGTTTTTTGAAATTGCTAAAATTCCTCGAGAGGCACTAGAAGAAGCTTCTGAGCAGACAGGGTTAGAGCATATTTTTAATCAGGTTAAAGACCCTCAAAAATTGATGATTGAATTGGGGCAGCTTGAAGAAGAAAATAGCCTGAAAGGTGATTTCGGTGAAGTAGAGTTTTTGGATGGGAGAACCATTGAGCGTTATACACAACCATTAATTCTAGATAACAAACCTATGGGTAGGGTCTGGTGCTTTAAAGACATCACTGAAGAAAAAGAACAAAAAAACAGGATAAATATTTTAACTAGCGCTATACAGTCTGCTACGCAAGGTATTCTAGTATTAGATGATGATGAAATTATTTATATAAATGATTATTTACGAAGTATCTTAAAGCTAGGGTCTATTGATAGCAAAAACAATAAAATACCGCTGTTGAATAATCAGGGGTTATCAATGTTGTATAGTAATATTTGTGATCAGTTAGCTGGTTCTGGACAAAAAAGTCAATTAAATATAAAAGTTGATAACGCCAACAAATGGTTTGAACTGGCAACATTTAAATCTACTTATAACGATAAAAGTTATACGTTGGGTTTCATCAGTGATGTTACTCAAAGCAAAGTGCTGCAAGGACAGTTGACATATAACGCCTATCACGATCTGTTAACTGGCTTGGCTAACAGAACAAGTCTTATTGAACAGATGAAACAAAAAATTATTAAAAGAGAACAATTTGCGGTTTATTTTATAGATTTAGACAATTTTAAACTTATCAATGATAGCTTGGGCCACCATATAGGTGATTTGATGTTAAAGAAAATAGGGCAGAAATTACTGAAGTCTATGGTACCTAATTGTTCAGTAGGGCGCCTCGGTGGAGATGAGTTTATCATTATTGCGAGCGGTATTGGATCTCCTGAAGAATGCGATAAACATATCAATATAGTTAAAAATATTGTCGCCCACCCAGTTAAAGTACAAGACTACGAGTTTAATATTACTGTATCTATGGGGATATCATTATATCCATATGATGCTGCCACCCCTTTAGACTTAATCAAAAACGCTGATTCTGCAATGTATCAAAAAAAATTAAGCGGTAAAAATGGTATCGCATTTTACGACAGTACGATTAGAACCAAAAATATGCGTAAGATGACTATAGCTAATAAGATTTATAAGGCTATAGAAAATAATGAACTATCTTTGCATTACCAGCCAATCATTGATCTTAAAACAAAAAAAATCAGTGCTGTTGAAACTTTATTGCGCTGGAATAATAAAGAACTTGGCGGGTTTGTGCCGCCAGATGAATTTATTGCTATAACTGAAGAGGTTGGTTTTATTGATACGTTGACGAATTGGGTATTCGAAAATTCTTTAGCGCAATTAAAACGTTGGTATGCAGCTGGTTATGAAGATTTAAGGATTACAATTAATCTATCCGGAGCTTTATTATATACGCCTAGCATGGCTAGTAATATTTATAGAATTTTAAGTTCATCAGGTGTGCCAGCTGAAGCTATTACTATTGAGCTTACTGAAAATGTATTTATCAATGACAGTGGTGATATTACTAAGATGTTGAATCGTATGAAAGAATTAGGTTTAAAAATAGCTATTGATGACTTTGGTACGGGTTATTCTTCTTATGCTTATTTACAAAAGTTGCCTATTGATGTAATTAAAATAGATAAGATGTTTACCCAAACTTTATCTGATGAAACTGCTAAGCAAAATAAAGCAATAGTATTATCTATAATTGAGCTTGGTAAACATGCTGGCTATGATATCGTCGCTGAGGGTGTTGAGACTATTAATCAGATGAATTTCTTAAAAGATTATAATTGTAAATTTGGTCAGGGTTATTATTTTAGTCGGCCTATTCCTGCAGTTGATATGGAAAGGCTATTGTACGAAAATTCTTTACACAACAAGTAAAAAGTTCATAGGGGTAGCAAATACCCCTACGAAATTATAATCACACGCTTAATTACATAGACACACCAAAACCAAAACCAACACCAGCAACTTTAACTTTCACTGTTTGAGCATCACCAACTGAGAGTTCATTAACTCCTTTCATGGTCTGAGCAGGTATATATGTTAAGAAAGTGTTCAGGACATATCCTGGCATTACTTTGCTATATCCTGCGCTAGTAATTAACCTAGCTGCAGCGCCAGGGGCCAAAGTATTAACAACGATGTCTGATCTATGGCCGATTCGGTTACCGTAAGAAAAACCTAGCCTTACAGCTTCTTTAGAATTGATTTTGTATTCAGCACCAGTTTTTAGAATGGTTTGATTGTCCCAACCAAAGCCTGGGCCATTTTTTGAACCTAAGCAGACAGATGGATCTAAAGTTGGAGAGCCAGGTGCACATCTGCCATCAAATATAGCACGTGAATTATGACCATAAGTACCGACATCTTCATTTAAGATTCTTACTATGTCGACAACAACACTAAGTTGCTCATCAGGTGTTATGCTCAATCCTATGGAATATTTAGCAGGGATATCAAGCTCACCATGATTAACTAACAAATCTTTATAATCATGCAATTTTGTCATTCTAACTTTTGGTGTGCCAGATGCAGCAACGGAAAGTTCTTTGCTAAATTTATATAAAGCACCAAGCGTTGCCATCGCACCGTAGTTATAATCCACGCCATTATTAGACAACTTTGTTGGAGTGGCGCCTGTAGACAAGAAAGTTTGCGTATATGCAGCTAGACCTTGAGAGCCTGCAGATTTAAAAGCTTGCACGTAATAACTAGCAGTTAGCCCTAAACTTAATGTTGGCATAACAAAATAGTTATAACTAGCATTTAACGAACCAATTTTTAGATCAGAAATAATGGTGCCATTACCAAGAACACCATCTTGTGTAGCAGGAGCACCAAGAACAGATGCTAATTTATTAGTTGAATACTTAGTGCCAAAGCCACCAATAGAGTTAATTGAAACGCCAAAATGATTTTGTCTATCATGATGATAAAGATAGCCTAGGTCTGGCATGACAAACACTTTTGTTTGGCTATGAAAAGTACCTTCTGGTGCAGCTAGGGCATCTGTAGGAAAAGCAGAGGTGCCAGCGCCCCATTTGCTATACATCATCGGAAAGTAAATAGCTGCACCGCCGTCAAGCTTATGATTTACTAAACCTATACCGGCTGGATTGATAACAGGAGCATAAGCATCTTGCGGTAATGCTACCCCGGCGCCACCCATGCCGCGATTGATTTGACCCATGCCATAATCAAATACGCCATTGATACCATAAGAGTTCATCGCGATGAGCGATGCCAGAATGGTAGATTGATAAATTGGAAATTTCATGATTGTCCTTAATATGGTTGATGTTTTTCGGCTAACTACAGGTTAAACAACTGCACTGTGTTTATATTCAATTATAAGCATAAGATTTGATAAGTTTCTATTGATAGCTTGATTTTATGATTGGAAAAGATTTTATAATGGCAGAAGTAAAAAATTAACGTCTATAATTTTAGTTATTCTAAATATTACTATTTGATATATGTCTGCTGATATTCAAAATAAAAAAATTAACAATAAATCTAACAAAATAGATGGGTTGAACTGTTATGTATTGCCTGGTCATATCCGAGATTGCAAAGCTGAGTATTTGGAACTCTATAATAAGGCTTATAACTTTTGGTATCATTTTATGGGCGCAGAAATGCGTTTAGAAAAACTCGAAGATATAGAAACTAAGTTATCAAGTGATGCTTATATGCTTTTTGAGGATATTTTTATTTTGACTCATCCTGATGAGCAAGATGAGTTACAAATAGTAGGGATGTTTTGCTTTGACACTAAAGATGTTACGAGTAAAGCTATCTTAGGTCAAAGTTCTTTTAAAGCTTATCCAGCAGATATAATGAATCAATATATTCTCCAGTCTAAAACTATCATGACAATAGGCCATCTATTAGTACATCCAGAATGGCGTCGTAGTAAAATTGGCATTGGTTTGTCTGATATATTAGTTTGGTTTATGCATAAACGTTTTACTCAATCGGGAACAGATTTGATGATCTATTTTACCCGTAACAATAGAGGGACTGATGATCTAGGTATCAAGTTTGGCGGTAAAGTAATATTAGAGCATTATAATTATGGAGGATTAGATGCTCATATAATAGCTACTAAGATTGCTGATGTGGTTCTGGATTGTGGTGACACAGCGGTGAATGCTTTAAGCCAGTCATTATGGGATGAGAGGGTGATAAGTAAACAAGAAAACTAGGGTCCGTATGAATATAATTATTAGCAGGTAAGGCCAAGTCTGTAACCATTGCAATTATACTGATAGGTACCATTTTTTCAGATATGTCTTAAGCACTATATCAACACAATAGGACTGTAAAGCATATGTTGACATAACCTTGATGCTAAAAGTATACTAAATAACTTTTTGGTTATAAAGTAAACTTGAGTTAAGAATATGTTAGGCGATGACGATGCCCACCCGTTATTACAAGCAGCAATAGACGGCGACTTCGATAAAATCAAAGAGTTACACGCAAGCGGCGTAAATTTAAACATTCGTTATATTCAAGGGCAGACTGCATTACACTTTGCTGCTGAGCACGGTCATCAAGAGATTGTAGACTATTTATGTGGGCAAGGTATTGATATCAATGCCCAAGATAGCTCCGGTAGAACTGCACTGTATATGGCGGCAGAGGGAGAGCATCTTGGTATTATTTCAATCTTACATGGCTATAATGCTGAGCTTGAAGCGGGTGATAGTTATAATCGCACAGCGCTACATATGGCGATATCTGGAAATAAAGAGCTCTCCATTAAGTGTTTACTAGAACTCGGCGCTAAGCCATCTGCAAAGGATAAAAGTGGTGAAACTGCTCTACATTATGCGGTAAATACCGAAGACCTTAATCTTATAGAAGTTATTTATAATAGTGACCAAACGCTACTTAATATCCCTGACGAATATGGTACTACTCCCTTACATTTAGCTGTTGAGGGTGACGCTGATGAAGTCATTGACTTCTTGTGTGCTTTAGGTGCTGATATGTATACAAAAAATAGTAATGGCGACAGCCCTTTGCATGGGGCGGCTGGTAGTGGTTGTTATGATGCTGTGTGTTCATTATTAGCCAATGGTTTTGATGTCAACTATAAAAATAAAGATGGTCAGACTGCATTGTTTTTTGCAGCAGAGTCTGCCGAATACCGTATATTCCAATTGTTGTATAGACATAAAGGCGTAGAACTCGATACTAGGGACAAGCACGAAAATACTGTATTGCATATTGTTGCAAGGAGGGTCCACCTGAGTGTAATAGAAGAAATTGCTAGAGATTGCTTGGATATTAGTAAATATGATGATGAGACCAAACTATATGCCAAAATAATAAAATTATTAATCAAAGAAAAGTCTGGGTTAAAACTTGATGATGAAGATAGTCATGGTCGAACAGCCTATCATTTAGCCGGTGAGTATAGCAGAGAACAACAAGACTTAGAGAAACTTGAAAGTAGCATTGAGAAAACTGAGTGGCGTAAACTAGGTAGCCTTATTTTGCAATGTGATAATCCTGCGTTATTTTTAACATGGATAAAAGATGGTGATTTTAATAGAGAAGGGCTTATTGAGTTTTTATTAAGAAAAATAGTTGCAAACAAACAAACTATTGATGCTATATTGCATTTAAGCTTAGCTATAGCTGCTTGGAAGAAGCTTTCTTTTGACTCTCTTCAAGCATCTCCTGAATTAATTCAATCTTTGCCAGACAAGTTTGAGTTTACCGAGTTGTTAAGAGAATATCTTGAATATGAGATCATTATCGATGAGCCTGATGAAAAAAGACAAGTTATTGATAAAATTATTAAAGAGCTTGAAGAACATATTTCTGACTGGATACAAAAGAAAAAAAAGTTATTAGAAGTAAAATTTGATAAAGATCATAGCAAACCACAGGTAGTAACAGATAAGGAAGCAGAGTTGCAGGCTAAACAGAAACTAAAAGCAATGTCTGTGTTTAGCTCAGAAGTAAGATACACACAGATAGCAGAGGAGGATTGCACACTTGGAATTGAAGAGTTTAACAAACTGCCGAGCTCTGGTTTTATAAATCCCTATAGATTGCGTACCGCCCAAGGTGGTATTAATAAAGCTTTTAGTGATGGAACCTCATTAGATACAATGCGTCAAAGCTTAATTGCTGATCCTGGATATACAAAGTATGTACAACCTATTGAAATAGGTGTTTATAATGGACGTGTTTTTAGTTTTGATACACGCAGACTAGTAGTTCATCAACAGGCACGTGAAAAAAATGCTGATGTAATGATAAAATATAAAAAAATTGACGGTGACTATTTAGAGCAGCGAATCAAAGAGATATTTTCACCAAGACCTTGGAATGGTTTTGTGACAGCAATCAGACATGGTGGTAAAGGCTCTGCATCAGTAGCGTATATAAACCCGGCAGTACGCATGCAACTTGAGCAAGCGGTAGAAAAAAATTTCAAACCCTACCCAAGTACACGTTTAGATTTATTTGATGATCCAAATGGATTTCCTCAAGAAAAACTTCATGCTAAGCGTATTTATACCGCATTAATTAAAGATCGAGCAAATGGCTTAAAATATGCAGCTACTATCCTAAAAGACGCTAAACAAGAATTAGACAAGAATGGTGAATATGCTTTCTATCAATATTTAATTAATAGGCAAAGATCAATTGAGGACTCAACAGAGCTAACAGAAGCTTCTTCAATAGATGTTGCTTCAGTAGTGAATGCCGAAGTCGATCATTTCGAGTTTGTTCACAGAAGGTTAGTATTAACGAAGTATTGTTCAATAAGAAAAGAGTATAAAGTGTTTTCTGGTTATGAAGCTGAAGATCTTATAATACAGGGTAAAAGGTTGGATCTATGAGCAGACATCTCTAATACCTCTAGCAAACTATTTTAAATCATGGTATCTTAGCTTCTTTTACTTGTAGGCACGTAGCTCAGTTGGTTAGAGCACCACCTTGACATGGTGGGGGTCGTTGGTTCGAGTCCAATCGCGCCTACCAATTAATACGCTGGAGTAAGTATGCCTTGTGTCGTTTTACCTGATGGCAGCAAGAAAGTATTTGATAAGAACATTTCAGTATTCCAAGTGGCAGAGTCAATTGGCTCTGGTTTAGCGAAAGCTGCATTAGCTGCTAAAGTAAACGACGATTTAGTTGATGTTAGCTATACTATTAATCAAGATACTAATTTACAGATTATTACATCCAAAGATGAGCTCGGTCTTGAAGTCATAAGGCATTCAACCGCACATTTATTAGCTCAAGCTGTTAAAAGATTATTCCCCTCTGCACAAGTTACTATAGGCCCAGTTATCACTGATGGCTTTTATTATGACTTTGCTTTTGAGCGGGCGTTTACGACAGAAGATTTAGTTGCCATTGAAGATGAGATGACTAAAATTGTTAATGAGAATCATCTTGTCGAAAGAATAGTAAAAACTCGTGATGAAGCTATAGAGTTTTTTACTAAAATAGGCGAAGTCTATAAAGCTGAAATCATTCGTGATATCCCGGCGACGGAAACGTTAACTCTGTATAGACAGGGCGAGTTTACTGATTTATGTCGAGGCCCCCATGTACCGCGTACAGGTCTATTAAAAGCCTTTAAATTAACTAAAGTTGCTGGTGCCTATTGGCGTGGTAACTCTGATAATGAAATGTTACAGCGCATCTACGGCACAGCTTGGGGCGATCAAAAGCAGTTAAAAGAGTATCTAGTACGTATTGAAGAGGCTTTGAAAAGAGATCATCGTAAGTTAGGTAAGCAATTTGATTTATTTCATTTGCAAGAAGAAGCCCCAGGGATGGTCTTTTGGCATCCTAAAGGGTGGGCAATTTATCAGAACCTTGTTAAGTACATGCGTCAAACCTGGATTGAACATGGTTATTTAGAGGTTAATACACCTCAGATCGTGGATCGCACACTATGGGAAAAGTCAGGGCATTGGGATCAGTATGCGGATTACATGTTTACCTCGAGTACTGAAGATCGAGATTTTGCTGTTAAACCAATGAATTGCCCTTGTCATGTGCAGATTTTCAATAATTCATTAAAGAGTTATAGAGATTTACCATTAAGATTAGCTGAATTCGGTAGCTGTCATCGCAAAGAGCCATCGGGGACTTTACACGGTTTACTTAGAGTTCGTGCTTTTGCACAAGATGATGCCCATATATTCTGTACCAGAGATCAGATTGTCTCTGAAGCTGAAAAGTTTATTGATTTGGTCTTCAAAGTGTATGCTGATTTTGGCTTTACTGATGTTGCTTTAAAGCTTTCAACGAGACCTGATAAAAGAATAGGTGATGAGTCTTTATGGGATCAAGCCGAAGAAGCTTTAACTTATGTTTTAAATAAGACTGGCAAGAAGTGGGAATTGCAGCCGGGTGATGGCGCGTTTTATGGTCCTAAAATTGAATATCCTGTTAAAGACTGTATAGGCCGGGAATGGACTTTAGGAACATTGCAATTAGATTTTTCTACTCCAGAGAGGCTTGGGGCGCAGTATATTGCTGAAGATGGTTCAAGACAAATCCCAGTAATGTTGCATAGGGCTATTTTTGGTTCTCTAGAAAGATTTACGGGAGTGTTGATAGAGCATTACGCTGGTAAGTTCCCGGTTTGGCTGGCGCCGGTGCAGGCTGTGGTAATAAACATTTCTGAAAAACAAAGTGATTACGCACAAGAATTACATAATCAATTGTTAAAAGCTTCAGTTAGAAGCCAAATAGATCTTAGAAATGAAAAAATAGGCTTTAAAATTCGAGAACATACTTTACAAAAGGTGCCTTTCTTACTTATAGTAGGAGATCAAGAGGTCGCTTCGAACAAGGTCGCCGTACGGAGTCAATCTGGCGAAGACTTGGGTTCTATGGATTTAGCAGATTTCGTCGCTAAAATCCAAGAAGAGAGTAGAAATCTACGTTAAAAATAGATAACAACAATGTATTTTGATTATATTTAGGAGTAAAAATTATTAGCAGCAATAGACCCGGTGGTACTAGTAGTAACCAAAATAGCAGTAACAGTAATTCCAGCAAGAAGAATGTTCGTTTAAATGATCATATTCGTGCACCTGAGGTGCGATTGATTGGCGTTGAAGGCGAGGCTTTGGGCATCGTTACTATTGATGAGGCAAAATCCAGAGCTAAAGAAGTTGATTTGGATTTAGTTGAAATCTCTCCAACTGCTAAACCTCCAGTTTGCCGCATAATGGATTACAATAAGTTTTTGTACCAGCAGCAGAAAAAATTAGCGCTTGCACGCAAGAAGCAAAAACAAGTTCAAGTCAAGGAACTAACATTTAGACCAGGGACCGAAGAGGGTGATCTCAAAGTCAAGTTAAGAAAAATGACTGAGTTCCTGCAAAATGGGGATAAAGTTAAAATTAGTGTTCGTTTACGTGGTCGTGAAATGGCCCATAAGGACCTTGTTAGAGGCTTATTTGAGCGTATTGAGAAGCACGTAGAAGAATTTGCAATTGTTGAGCTGCCACCTAAGTATGAAGACCGTCAATTGGCTCCAGCTCGTAAAATTATGCAAATTATTATGGTACTGGCACCAAAAAAGACTAAATAAAGTCAAATAAACTTTTAATATACTCAAAATTTGATATAATCTATTGGTTTTAAAGTGGCTGTAAAACTGCTGCTTTATTATTTAATAAAAATGCTATAAACAACAACAGCATTCCCTAACAGAGTAATTTTAATTTTATTTCTAGTTAGAGGCTAAAGAGGTAAAAATGTCTAAAAAAGTAAAAGTTAAGCTTAAAACGCATAGAGGCGCAGCCAAGCGTTTTATCAAAACCGGTGGTGATCGTATTAAGCGTAAACAAGCGTTTAAAAATCATATTCTTACCAAAAAAGCTCAAAAGCGCAAACGCCAGTTGAAGAGTGTGTCTCAAGTGAGCCACAGTGATATGGGCAGAGTAAGCCAGCTTTTAGAAGGGCTTGGGGTCTAATCAATATTTAAGAGGTTGTAATAAAAGAATATGGCAAGAGTAAAACGTGGTGTTACGGCAAGAGCCCGTCACAAAAAAGTATTAAAATTAGCAAAAGGTTATTACGGCGCACGTAGTCGTGTCTACCGAGTAGCTAAACAAGCAGTTATCAAAGCTGGTCAATATGCCTACAGAGATCGCAAGCAAAAGAAACGTCAGTTCAGAGCATTATGGATTGTCCGTATTAATGCTGCTGCTCGTGAATTTGGTATGTCTTACAGCCAATTTATGAACGGTTTAGCAAAAGCTATGATTGAAGTAGATAGAAAAGTTCTTGCTGATCTAGCTGTTCATGATAAAGTTGCTTTTGGCAAATTAGTTGAACAAGCTAAAGCTAGTTTACCGCAAGTTGCTAACGCTCAGTAGTATTGGTTTCGTCTAACGCAGGTTAGACTAACAAAATTAAAAAAGGCGACTTAAGTCGCCTTTTTTGTAGCAAAAATTTATTATCTTAATAGACTAGGGCATGCGCGCATTATGGATGTCGAAAATATAATTTCAGAAGCTGTAACTAAAATTGAACAAGAACAAGATCTAAGAAACCTTGAACAAATCAGAGTAGACTATTTGGGTAAAAAAGGTGAATTAACATCTTTACTTAAAAATCTTGGCCAATTGTCGCCTGAAGAGCGTCCAAAAGTAGGTGAAATTGTTAATATAGCTAAGCAAAAAATACAAGAGCAATTAAATAAGCAAAAAGCTAAACTAGAGCAAGAGCTAATTAATAATCAATTAAGTTCTGAGAAAATTGATGTTACTCTACCTGGGCGGGCCATATTAACGGGTAATAAGCATCCGATCACGTTAACGATTGATAGATTTGCCAAGTTATTTGCTTCTATAGGATTTACCTTAAGACAAGGCCCTGAGGTTGAAGATGAATTCTATAATTTCTCTGCGCTCAACACTCCAGAAAACCATCCAGCGCGTGCCATGCATGACACTTTTTATTTAGAAGATATCTTTGCTAAAAAAATGTTATTACGCAGTCATACTTCGCCAGTACAGATTAGAACGATGGAAAACGAAAAGCCGCCTTTGCGTATTTTAGCGCCTGGTAAAGCCTATCGTTGTGATTCTGATTTAACTCACACGCCAATGTTTCATCAAATAGAAGGCTTGATGGTTGATGAATTTACCACTTTTGCTGATCTAAAAGGCGTCATTGTTCAATTTCTTAAAAACTTCTTTGAGCGCGATCTGGCCGTAAGATTTAGGCCATCTTTTTTCCCATTTACTGAGCCGTCCGCAGAAGTTGATATTGCTTGCATAAAGTGTCAGTCTAAAGGTTGTCGTATTTGTAAACAAACTGGCTGGCTAGAAGTAATGGGTTGTGGTGTAGTTCATCCTAATGTACTTTCTGCCGTGAATATTGATCCTGAAAAATACACAGGCTTTGCCTTTGGTGCTGGTATAGAACGTTTTGCAATGTTGTACTATGGGATACCTGATATTAGATTAAATTACGAAAATGATGTTAGATTCTTAAAACAGTTTAAGTAGAGAGTAGAGGTTTTAATGAAGTTTAGTATAAATTGGCTACGTGAGTTTGTTAATCCTGCTATTACTAATATAGAATTGATGGATCAATTAACTATGGCGGGACTTGAGGTAGAAAGCATCAGCTCTGCAGCAAAGAAGTTTTCTAATGTTTTTACCGCAGAGGTATTAGAGGTAAATAAACATCCTGATGCTGAACGCCTAAAGGTTTGTAATGTTAGATATAATAATCAAATTTTGAATATTGTCTGTGGTGCGCCGAATGTTAGGGCTGGTTTAAAAGTAGCTCTGGCTGTAAATGGTGCAAGCCTACAAAATGGTGCGATAAAAATCAAAAACTCTAAAATTAGAGGTGTTGAATCACAAGGGATGTTATGTTCGCAATCTGAACTTGGCTTTGAAGAGAGTACAAATGCTGGTATTTGGGAGTTAGATTCTAGTACGCCATTAGATCAAGATCTGTATCAATATTTACAATTAGATGATGAAGTTTTAGAGCTATCTATAACCCCTAATCGTGGTGATTGCTTGAGTATTCGTGGTATAGCTCGCGAGGTTGCAGCTATAAATAACCTTAGCGATGCAGAGATTAAACCATTTGATCAAAGCGCTCAGTCTCAGCACAAAATAGATCCAAAATTAAAACTGCCAATAAGTATTTTAGAAAAACAAGCTTGCCCTAGATATAGCGGTCGCGTTATTAAAAACTTAGATGCTAAGGCAGTTACGCCGATGTGGATGCAAGAAAGATTACGTCGTGCAGGCGTAAGAAGCATTTATCCATTAGTTGATGTGACTAATTATGTAATGTTAGAGCTTGGTCAACCTATGCATGCTTTTGACCTCAATAAGATAGACAGTGAAATTATAGTAAGGTTTGCTAAATCGGCAGAAATTTTGACTTTACTAGATGGCACTGAACTAAAATTGGGAACAACAGATTTAGTAATTTGCGATAAAAATAAGCCTTTAGCATTAGCTGGTATCAAGGGCGGTTTAGAGTCTGCTATATCTAGTGATACAACAGATGTTTTCTTAGAGAGTGCTTTCTTTACGCCAGATGCAGTTACTGGTAAAGCAAGATTATACAATATCTCTTCTGATGGCTCGCAAAGGTGGGAGCGTGGTGTTGATCCTTTATTAAATAAATGGGCTCTAGAACGAGCGACTAGTTTATTGCTAGAAATAGCTGGTACTGCCAATACCGTCGTTAGTGAGATCCAAACAGCAGTAGATGCAGAATATGTTACGCAAAAAAATATTAAGCTTCGTCATGCTCGAATTAAAAGAGTTTTGGGTATAGAGCTAGATAGCAATACAGTGATCAATATTTTGACGAGCTTAGGTCTTGAGCTTTTAAGTCATGTTGATGCAACTTATAGCTTTTCGATACCTAGTTATAGATTTGATCTTAATATAGAAGAAGATTTATTAGAAGAAATAGCTAGATGTCACGGTTATAACAATATTCCTAATAATACGCCAGTAAGAAGTTTAGATTTAATAGGTATTACTCCAGAAGCTAATTTACATAGTAATATTCGCAATTTATTAATGGGACGAGGGTATCTAGAAACTATTAATTATAGTTTTATTGATAATAGCTTACAGGCGGATTTTAACCCACATAATTACAAAAATGCTCAGCGTAGTGTTTTAAAGATACAAAACCCGATCTCTAACGAGATGTCGGAGCTTCGACAAAGTTTGTGTCCAGGGCTATTAAAAACAATTGAATATAATTTTAATCATCAGGTAGATAGTTTAAAAATTTATGAGATTGGTAAATGTTTTTATCTAAACGCTGATAATACTATTAGTGAAGAAACAAAATTAGCTGGAGCTATAGCGGGAAGTGCGAACACGCAAAACTGGCACGGTAAATCAGCTAAAGTCGATTTCTTTGATGCCAAGGGTGATCTTGAGGTATTATTTGCTGAGTTGAACCTACCGCATGTCAGCTTCTGTTCATTAGATTGGGTAGAACAACATCTGCAGAAAGAAAAAATGATCAATATTGGCTATACAACATGCAGTGGCATTCATCCGGGCCAATCGGCTTTAATAATAGCTAATAATATGGTTGTAGGTTGGGTAGGCAAATTACATCCTCAGGTTAGTAAAAAAACTGATATTGATAATTCAGTGATTTTATTTGAATTATCTTTGGAAGAGTTAGAAATGCCCAGCTATAATTGTTATAAAGAAATTTCTAAAATGCCGAGTATAAAACGAGATTTCGCGTTTTTATTAGAAGATTCGGTAACTGCTCAGCAGTTAATGGATGTAGTAAAGAACACAGCCGGCGATTTATTGAAGAAAATGGAAATTTTTGATATTTATCAGGGTAGCTCGATACAAAAAGGCTTTAAGAGCGTTGCATTTAGTGTAACGTTACAAGAAGCAAATAAGACTCTGGTAGATAATGAAATAATTGAGATAACCAATCAAGTAGTAGATGCAGTAACAAACAAGTTAGGTGGCCAGTTAAGGGAATAAACAACGAGGATATACTATGAATGCTGTCACGAAAGCAGAAATTGCTGATCATTTATCAGAAAAGCTTGGCATTATGAATAAAAGGGAAGCGAAGGATTTTGTTGATGTTTTTTTTGAAAAAATTCGTGCAGCACTTGAAGATGGTGAACAAGTAAAATTATCAGGGTTTGGTAATTTTGACTTAAGAGACAAAAAGCCACGTCCAGGTCGCAATCCTAAGACGGGTAAAGAAGTAACAGTAACTGCTAGACGCGTCGTTACTTTTAAGTCTGGGCAAAAGTTAAAGTCGAAAGTCGAAAGCTATAAAGCCCCTGAAAAAACTAAATAGTCTTGAAACAAAGATTTAAGTTTATAAGTTTATAAGTTTATAAGTTAATAAATGAATAACTCGAAGACGAAGTTACCACAAATTCCTAATAAGCGTTACTTTACCATTGGTGAAGTTGCTTTTTTATGTGCGGTAAAGCCACATGTCTTACGTTATTGGGAGCAAGAGTTTCCGCAACTTCGTCCATCTAAACGTCGCGGTAATCGTCGTTATTACCAAAGAGAGGACGTCGTGATGGTAAGACATATCCGAGAATTATTATATGATGAAGGTTATACAATAATTGGTGCTAGAATCCAATTAGATCAATTATTAAAACAACCTAAGACTTCGAAACCACAATCAGAGTTTACTAATGAGATTAGTTTTGTTGTTGAGCCTGAGCCATTTGAGCAATTTGATCAAATAGATCAATATGATTATAAAAGTTTTGATCAACAAAAAGCTTTTAATAGATCACATGATAACGCACAAAGTATTTTTAATCCGGCAGAGTTTTTAGAAAATCACGGTCCGAATGCTGATAATTCACAAGAATATTGCACCTTAACAGAGTTAGAGCAAATAGCTGAGCAGTTAAAACTTGAACAAGTTCATTTAACTAAATTAAATAATACTAAAATTCGAAATTATAAATTGACCATGGATGAAATTGTTTTTGAATTAAAAGAGATCTTGTCTGATATTAGAACCAATAAAGATCTCTTGGTTGAGGCTTAAGAATTATTTATAAGATTTCTTCTGCGCCGTCATTTAATAAATAGTAGTAATCATAAGTCATGTAGAAATCTCCATTCTCACCAGCTTCTGTACCCCAAGAGTTTCTGACTTTAAAGACTCGATTAGTGTCATCATAACCAGTGATTATAATTTCGTGACCATCTCCTATGTCAGTGTTTTCGAGTTGATCAATAAAACTTTTAAGTTTTTCAGCTGTTGGTAGCTTCCATAGGCCGTTAGAATATGTAGCATTAATCGCATCACCATTAGCATTATTTGTATCAAGAAGAATACCACAAACTATTCTGTGTCCAGAGCGAAGTATGTTCTTAATGTTGTTAATTGCCTCAGTTCCACTAGGGTCACTAGATTTATCACTCTGAGTAACAGGTTTCCAATTAATTTCATTTGTCCAGGTAGATTTACTGTAAACTGAGTATTCATCTGGAGTCATAGCAAGTTGTTCATCTCCATAGGCGTGAGGACATAATTGGTTACTAACGACACCATATTTTTTTAATCTACTTAAAACAACATCATTTCCATTATAACCGTCCCAACCGGATAAATAAGGATCAGCTTGATCATCCTCTTTATTAACTTTATGCTCATTAAAATAATTTTTTTCAATATCAACCCCTAGTTCTAGTGTACACTGCTGACTAATAAAATCACCTGCGTTCATTTTAGCATCTAATGCCGCTGTGGTAGCAAAAGTAGCACATGTGCCATGTTGCCCCTGATCAAAAACTTTAACATTAGCCATACCAAGATCAAATTTAGAAGTATCAGAGAGTGATTGACCAGCAGTAAAACTATAATCTGAAACTGTTTTAGGTTCAGAATCTTTTGTTTGTGCATCGTTAAGTTTAGCTAATATTTTTTTTGTCTTGTTACGTAAATGGTCTTTAAAATTGTCACTTAATTGCAACTTAATCATGTTCACAATTTTGTTTTGGCCGGTTAACGGATCTACAATTTTATTTAAAGTTACACTCTCCTGGCCTAAATATTTAACACCTGTCATAGAGGTTTTATTATGCTCTTTTAAGTTAGAAGTTTGAACTTGATAATCTAAACTGTTATTTAATTCACTAGGTGATCCGCCCATCATTCCATCAATTTTTTGAGTTCCCTGGCTATTAGAAGATGATATGTTGTTATCACTAATAATTTGTGGCCTAGTTATATTAGGTAAAATTTGATGTTGTTCTATGCTATAAATTTTACTAGTTGAGCTAGTTTCAAATTTATGGTGTTCCGAATTATTAAAAAATTTTGTTAAAAATAGAGTGATTAATACCAATGAAACAATTAATTTTGGCTTATTATTCATAAAGAACCCATGTATATTTATAAGATTTAAGTCTTATATTACTGGAATAGTATTATCTAAACCTTAACGGTTAAATATTTCATAATTAATTGATTTATAGATAGATTTCAGCTTTCCATTCTTCGCGTTTGGTTGAGATGACAAGTTAGAGGGTTAAGTGGAGAAAGTCCTGTTTTTAGAAGATCCCGGCTCTTCAGCCGGGCTGGTAGGAGTTTTGCGTAAGTCCTGACAGCGTTTCAGTGTTGTAGCAAAAGTACGATTTGATATAAGCACAAATAAAAAGTTATTAATTAAAGCGTGATTGATTGATAATTACAATATCTCTTGTGTATCCATACTCATTTGTAAATAATAATCATAAGTCATGTAGAAATCCCCATCTTCTCCAGGAGTAGTTCCCCAAGAATTTCTTATTTTAAATAATTGTTTACTATCATCATAGCCGGTAATTATCACAGCATGCCCGCTTGCGTTGTTACTGGCAAATAGTTCTTTGATGTAAGATTCCAATAAAAAAGCTGGCGGTAGTTTCCATAAACCATTAGGATGGTTGGCATCAATCATATCACCAGCCCCTTTTCTAATGTCTAAAAATGCACCTAAAACTATTCGATGACCTGAATCTAAAGCTTTTTTAATTTTACCCAGCTCAGTTGTTGGACTGAAGTGTTCAGGAACTTCAGGAATCATTTTCCAATTTATTTTATCGGACCATAAAGACTGAGTATAGGTCAAGTACTCGCTAGGACTCATGAAAGCAGTAGTATTACCATAGGTATGTGGGCATAGTTCATTTTTAAATACCCCGTATTTATTGAGTCGTCCTAAAACATTATCAGGCATAGCACCATCCCAACCAGATAACTCTTCAGGATTATTTTTTTGTAAATAGACGCCAAGCTCAAGGGTGCATTGTTGACTAATAAAATCACCTGCATTCATTCTAGCATCTAAAGCAGCAGTAGCAGCAAAAGTAGCACAGGTGCCATATTGTCCTTGATCTAAAACAGGAACATTGGCCATGCCCAGATCAACTTTACGCTCGACTTTAGGCTCAACTTTAGGAGCTGTAGCTAAGATTATATTAGTATCAGTATAATTTTTTTCAGATTTAATCGAAACAGATCCGCTGAATTCAGCTCGGGTGGTATTTGCTTTAGCAATAATTTGTTTGGCTCTATTCTGTAAGGCTTGTTTATAGTTATTGTCGATTTCTAAGTTCATTACGCTTACAACTTTATTTTTACCTGTAGTTGGGTCGATGATATCTAATTTTATCTGCTTTTCACCTATATATTTCACGCCGTTTTTAAAATTAACGGACTTTGGATTCTTCTTAAGCTCGTAGGTCTTCTGGTTATTACTATTGTTGGTTGATTGATTATCTGAGTCTTGTTCGTTTGACCCTTTTTTAGTAACTGCTGAGTTTGGATTGGTGTAAGTTACAGCTGCAGACTTTTCGGGGGTAGCAACGGAGCTGGAGTCAATTTGATTCTTTACTAGAATAGCACCAGGATAACCAAAAACTTTTGCTGGTAAAGGTTTAACTTCTTGATTATTGAAATATAGCCCAGCTGAAATTAGTGAAACGACTAAAAAAAGGCTTAAGATTACTTTGTTTTTCATAATATATAGTTACTGGAATAGTTTGAAGCAATCTTACAGACTAAATATTAAGGAAGCCTTAAGGTTTAGAAATTTTTGTGGAACCACTTGGAAAATGTCCTATCTTAGACCTCTTGGAAAGTGTCGTCCCTTGATTCCATAATCTCATATATTGGCTTAAGTAATTCTTAATGACTTTGTATAGTTTGTGGAACCACTTGGAAAATGTAAATGTTCACGCAGGGGCTAGAGGTCCGTCATCAACTATGTTGTTAAAGTGATACTTCCAGGCGCTCACATAGCTTTTGCTAGGTCTTCTTTAATCTTAGCATTAGCTATTACAATAATTTTTCTCATAACAGCAACAAGAGCACACATCT
>JACCDG010712308.1_pt1 | contig 27242 bp, 37 predicted proteins | sample 7442471 | NCBI WGS metagenome assembly JACCDG01 (sample SAMN15323444, study PRJNA562643) | freshwater metagenome | isolation source: river surface water | place: USA:Blue River Watershed | collected 2017-08-17 | reverse complement strand
GTAGAGTGCGTGGTTCATTTCGCGTGGGGGCCACCCGTAGGTAAGCCGGGGAGCCGGTTCGGGTTCCGGCTGAAACAGCGCCGCAAACTTTTTGATTGACAATCCTACAAGTGGAGTTGTAGATTCTCGCTCGTTCAGGGTTAAATGCTTGTCAGGACAAAACGGCTACTTGCCGTCTTTTTCCTGACGGAAAGGGAGTGTAGCTAATGAACTTGAAGAAGCAAGAGCCAGCCAAGCGCTTACCGATTTTTGTTGAGAATACCGAATTGGGAGCGCTGGCGATGAAGCGGGGATTTGGGACGGTGAAGCAGTTGGCCAAAGCGGTCGGCAAGCATCACAAAACAGTTACCGAGGTTTTACGAGGGGAGAACGAAAAACCTATCGCTGAAAAAGCCATTGCACAGGCATTAGGCGTTTCAGTCGAAAAGCTGCGCGTGCTGCGTACACCGCCGCAATCAAAAGCCGCCTAGAGTTCACGCACCAATCCAGCGCTTGGCGGCGCGTGCCAAGCATCCTCCGACACGCGCCGCATTTTTCCCTTACGAGGTTTTCATGAAATCGGAAGAAATAGAAAAACAAGACAAGAAGAACGAAACCACTGACAGGATTTTAAGGTTGCTTGAACAGCTTAACGCACAGGCATCAGAAATGATGAAGCCGCGTAATTTTCTAAATGAGATGGTCGAGCCTGTCATTCTTTGCGATGTCTCATTGGTTGAGGTGCCAAAACTGCGTTCCGACATCAGCGAGCACCTTACGGCTGGCTGGCGGTTTGTCGGTTCTCCGATCTTAATCGGAGAGCAAGTCTTGCTGGTTTACACCAAATACGAGCATCCAAAGATCACACCTGAAACCAACCTGATTTAATTGATTTACTTCTACTCCTTTTTGTCTCTTGCGGCGCGTGACTACGCACCACAGACACGCGCCGCGTTTTTTACAGAATGAAACACGTTTTACTTATCGCAAATAGTTATCAAGACCTGGAATCCAAGGTTACGCGGTTAGCTGACCTTGGCTGGGAAATCGTAGCGGGCACAACCTACTTTGTCAGTCTGGCCAAAGCGCCGGACCAGTGGAACCCGCCAGCGAGTGCGACGGGCTTGGCTTATGAACATTTCTTTTCAGTCGCAATGAGGCAACGGGAAGAACCAAAGAACGCCAAATGACTAAACAAATTGAAATCGAAGAAGAACCGGAAGTTGCCGAGCGCAATTTTGAACTTATCAGCGCCAGCGCCGAAGAGTCTGAAACCGCTGACGAGTTCATTGTTGAGTTGCAGCTTGAAACATTCAACGGCGCTTCAGCGCATACGCTGCGCCTGACCGAAGACGAAGCACGCGACCTGTTGATTGAACTAACCGTTGCGCTCCAAGCGATAGACGCAGCCAAGGTTTAGACAGAGGTGAAGGGCATGGACGTGGTGTTGATTACAACCGAAGACGAATTGATTACTACAGGACGCTTGCGCGCCTTCGATGTTGCGCCGGGCGTGCTGTATTGGCAGGGAAGTTGTTTTCGTTATTCCCACGATGAAGGCAAGCGCCGCGTGTACGTGCTGTGCGCGGTCCATGTCGTGATTGAGTTTTAGTTTGGCCTGTCGGCGCGTTCCACGTACTAGCGAGAGCGCCACGGCCACGAACGCGGGCCACATCCCCGCCCGCGTGTTTGAAAAGCAATGCAACGTCGCCGCTCAAAAAAGGTCACTGCGTTTCAGTCGGTCGAGTGGGACAGGCTGCGGCAAATCGTGAAGGTGTTGGAACCGTGCGAGGTTTGCGACGTAGCGCGGGCCGCGCGTGATCTTCGAGTACCACGAATTGAAGAACAGTTGACGCTGATGTGTCGCGTCAAGGATTTGAAAATGCACCGCGTGACAGCGCAACCGGTAGACCGCTTTGTTTATACCTTGCCGGATTCTGATTTTGATCTTTGAGAGTTGTACGAGTTTTCAGGCGCACGCATCAGCCGCTTACCTCCTGGCACGGAAGCAAGCCGCTCGCTCTCGCTTTAGTGCGTGCGCCTGTCCAAGGTTGGCAGTTCTGGTTTACTGCCAACGCACCAAACAACAGAACCAACCACAACGCATTTCAAGCTGCGTTGTGGTGAAGCCAGAGCGCAGGAATGAAGCTCTTTTGGGGAAAAGACCACGCGAAGGCGTTCTGGCTTCACCACAACGCAGCAACGTTGAGCATTTATGCAGATTCACATCTCCAATTTAATTATAGCCTTGCGCGTTGCTATAGCCGTACAGGAACAGCTTGAAAAAACAGCTGGCTACACAACGGACTCTGCAATGTTGGCTGGCTGGCGGCAGTTTGTTGACGATCTTCAAGTTGTATCTGACTGCAAGGCGACTATTACGATTACAGCAGTCATTACACGTGGCGGTTTTTTTTTGACGGTGGTACGGGTAGCGTCTAATGCCGAAAAGTACACGAACAATCAGAACCGCTTGCGAGCTGCCAGACGGCGCGCTGATTCAAATCCACGAGCTGGCGGAATGGATTCGTGTGCCGGTTAAGACCATCTACAACGGCGGACAGGGAACCAGCACCTTGCCGTGCGTCTTTCTGGATGCTGAAAAGAAACGGCATCGCCGTTGGCGCGTAGGTGCGGTGCGTGCGTGGTTACTGCGCCACGAAGTGACCGCAGCGCTAACGCCTGCACCAAGCGAAGCCAAGGTGGTTTCCATTGGTAAGCGTCGCAAGGCAAAGAGCGACGAGTTACCAGAAGCAGATGTTTTATGGTTTCAACAAGGCTTAGCGAAAGCTAGGGCCAGACTTAGTCAGCAATCGTAAGTGCCCGCCAGCCTCATCCTACACTGGCGGTTTTGAAGAGGTACGAAATGGCCAAAGCAAAGACAGCGAAAGTTGCAGCAGACTGGCGCGATATGGGTTGTGTGCTTTGCACCGACGAGCGCAACGAGCTGATTCGACGTCACCAGGAACGGCACGTAGGCAAAAGGCCCGACAATAGCGAATTGCCTTTTGTGTACATGGCCACGGCGCAATGCCGCGCCTGGGTGAATCCGTTGCCTGACCAGGAAGGGCGTGAACACCTGATTGGCATTTGCGACAGGCACAAGGTCAAACACGGGTGCGTGGTGATGTGTACAGCTTGCGCAGGCGTCGAAGCTTCAGCGCCGGTCAAGGCAGTGAAACCACAGCAAGCCAGCTTATTGGAATTTTGCGAAAGCGCAGCGGCTTAACCCCCCGACCGGGCGCGCGCGCCGGTGGATGGCGAATGGCAAAAGAGCAAATCGGAACAATTACGGAATTGGGTGTTGCGTTCATTCCCAGCGCAACAGTCGAAGTCAACGGGCGCACTTATGCAGTTGGCACTACGCCAACCGGTGCGCCCGTTGTGCGCAGTGAAGCCAGTCAACGCGATTGGCGCATACAAGCGGAAGAGTTGGTGGCGCTGGCAGTCCGCGCCGGAATAGATAGGGCAGGGTAGGAGTAACGCAGCAATGGCTAAGGACCTTGAAACACTTGTACAACTTCACTCAGAAGCTACAGCTAACGCTTATTCAGTTTTGCTGATAATTGCTGAGCAAGGCGCATCAACAGGCTTTGCAGTGGTGCCTAACAAGATTATTGAGGAACGCAGCCGCCTAAGCCCCAGCACTGTTTACCGTGCAACTCGTTCTCTTGTTCGATTGGGCGAATTGACAGTGATTGACCAGCGCGACAAAGGATTGCCGAATTTGTACCAGATACGCATTGAGGCTTTGCTGAAAAAGCCCAAACGCCTTTCGATTTCAGCGCTGGAAATGACGCCGGAACTCAGTCAGGCACTGAAAGACCAGGAGAATAGTACACAAGGGGGGCATGTCAATTTGACCGGAGGGGGGCATGTCAATTTGACCGGAGGGGCATGTCAATCTGACATGGGGTCAACGCCCGCGCCTAATAAGGAACACGCGCACGCGCGCGCAGTCTCTGAATTAATTCAATATTCTGAATTGAATGAATTGAATTCAGCGAAAAAGATTTCCACAGGAAAGCCGCGCAAGTCGAACCCGTTCGAGTCGAACGCCAGCAAAGCAGCCAGTTTCAATTTGACCGAAGAGCTGCGGCAATGGGCTGAAACAAAGTGTCCGTTAGTGCCCGTCGAAGAAACAACCAACCGCTGGCGCGAATTCGTCGCCACCCAAATGCAAGACAAAGTTCAAAAGCCCGTTGCTCATTGGCGCAACTTTATGCGCCAGCAACAAACGTGGCGCGAAGAAGAAGCCAAAGAACGCGCAAATGGTTTGGTAGGTGCTGGCCAAACTTACGCGCCACCAGTTCGCGCCAGTGTGGAAACTGGCGCAGCAAACGGCGCAGCGGGGAGCGTTGTGGGGACTCCGCAAACCGCTGCGCCGGGAGTTCGCGTCTTGTCCGACGAAGAAGCGCAAGTCTTCGCGCAGATGTTGATTGAGGATCGCAGTTTTGAACAGCTCCGCGCCTTTGTCGCGGGCACTTATCCCAATATCGCCGCACCTGTCCACGGCCAATGGCGCGCAATGGCAGAAGCGGCTTTGCAATAGTGAGAGGTTTTATGTCCGAAGTTGAAATCATCCCAGTTCCCCAACTGGCCGAAGTCAAAGAAAACGCGCTGGCACTCATTGAGCAACGCGCCAGCCTAAAGCCTGAATTTTTGCGCGAGTTGTCAACGGCACAGCTCCGCACTTTCCAGCGGGAGTTTTATCAACGTGCGCAAAACTCATCACTTTTGCGCACGTTGAAAGAAGCGGTCGCGGCCTGCGGCACGTTGGACGCTACGCGGGCGGCAAAGGTCTGGCGCGTGGGCGAGGTTGAAGCCGCGTTGGACACTTACGCCGGATTGACGGTTACGGTCAGCGGTCGCGCCGTTTGTGATGATCGGCCTTCAGTCTTGCCGCGTGTGATCTTCCTGCCTGATGCGGCGTGGATTCTGCCGCTGCTTGAGGCTTACGAAGAAACGCAATTCGTCGCCGCGCAAACGCGAGCGCTGGCAGAGGACGCAGAACGCATCGCGCTGATTAGTGCGTTGAGCAAGTGAGGTGTTCGATGTCCAGCCTGATTGTGGCCGTGTATTGCGATGGCGGCGTGATCAAGAAAAACCCTTCAGAGATTGGCGGCACGTGGGCTTGGTGTGGCGTCAATGCGGACGGTGCGCGCGTGGTCGAGTTTGGCGGCGTAGTGCCTGCGCCGCAGGGTCGCAAGATCACCAACAACCACACCGAACAAATCGCCATTTGCAAAGCGTTGGAATGGTTGCCGGAAGGTTGGTCAGGCACGGTCTACAGTGATTCACAGGTTGCGCTTGGTCGCGTGTTTCTGAATTGGGCCACATTCAATTTGCCCGCGAATATCGCGCAGCGTTGCAACGCGGCAAGGCTACGGCTGGGTAAATTGCAGTTTCGTTTGTTGCAAGGGCATCCAACCAAAGCCGAGCTGGCCACGGGTTGGGGTAACAAGCGGGACTTGCCTGTTTCAATTCATAACGTGTGGTGTGACGCCGAGTGTGGGCGGCAAGCCAAAGCCTACTTGGAGCAATTGACCAATGAACAGAACGGACGCAATCAGCAAAGTGCGCAAGCTGCGTAATCTGGCAGAAAGCGAATACAAACTTGGCAACACAGCGGCGGGCCGGGCCGCGACGGTGAAAGCGCGGGAGTTGATGGACGCGCACAAGATCACCGATGCACAGCTTGTCCGTGAAATTACGCCGACGGCGCAACGAGTGCCAACGCCTGCGCCGACTCCAAGCCAGACACGCAGCGGCGTGTTTGAAATAAAAAACGGCAAGGTTTTCTACAACGGCCAGCCGGTTGAAAACGAAACGGACGCTGTTCGCACAGTAGCGGCAACGTTCCTGGAAGACTGGTTTGCGCAGATGTTTGGTTTTTCAAAATAACGTTTTTGAACTGGTGCCCCAGGAGCAAGAGCGATGCCCCCTAAATTACCACTTCCCTTGCCCGGTGAAACCGTTGGCAAATGGCGAGTGATCGAACGCAGCGGAGACTACACGCGCAGCGATGGCAATACGGTCGCCCAGTTTCGCGCGCAATGTGTGGCGTGCGGGAAAGAGCTGGTTTTGAAAATTTGGGAGTTGAGCAAACGTAACTGCGTGCATTGCCTGCGTGCGCAGGAAAGCGTTAGCAACGGATTAAGCGCGGCTGAGCTGACTGCGCGGATTGAATACGCTTATGAGGTCCATAAAACCGCGTGCGCCGCCTTGCGGATCGCGCCGGAACCGTTGGCCAAATTTGAGACTGATTTACGCGCTGATCCTTCAAGTCTGTTAGAAGCGCCGCCGCTTAAAACGGTGGCAGATTATGAACAACGCAACTACTTGCCGCATTACAGCGCGGCAAAATGAAAGGAACCAATGAACGCACAACCACAACCACAGAAACCACAAAACACGCTTTTTGTTTTGGTGGTCAACGGAATCGAAATCAACACGGTGATGGCTGGCTTGGCTGAGCTGCCCGCGAAACACTCCGAAGCGTTGCGCGCGAACATTACGCAGCAAGCACAGAATCAAACTTCGGTACTTAGCGAAGTGCAACGGCTGGCCGTACAGCAACAGGAGGCTGACAAAAGCACTCCTGACGCGGTGGCAACAGTTGAGGCAACGCCGGAACCGCAACCGCCAAGCGCGCCGGTCACGGAAAAAGTCACGACGTTAAAAACGCGCAGACGCGGCAACTAACCGAGGCTGACGACGATGAACAGGCACAGCGAAGAGCGATTAAAAAAAGTGCATCCTGAGTTAGCGCGCCGCGTGCGGCTGATCGTCGCGCGGTTAGCTAAGGATAACTACACCATTGAAGTGGTGCAGGGGTTGCGCACCTACGCGGAGCAAGACGCGCTGTATGCCCAAGGGCGAACGCTCACAGGCAAAAAAGTGACCAATGCGCGCGGCGGGCAAAGCAATCACAATTTTGGACTTGCTGTAGACCTGTGCCCTTTCATTGACGGCCAACCATTTTGGGAAGCCTCCAACTTGATTTGGCAACGCATTGGTGATGAAGCCGAACGCGTTGGCCTGGAATGGGGCGGCAATTGGAAATGCGTGGATAAGCCGCACGTGCAGCTTTCAACAATGTCGGTGCCGCAATGTCGTGAGCTGTTCCAACGCGGTGGCTTGCCGCTGGTATGGAAACGCGCCAGTGAGGCGTTGGCAATCGTCGAAGCGCCGCCCGCTTCGACGATTGCCAACACGCCCCCAACGCCTGCGCCTGCGCCTGTGCCATCGCTGGTGCAACCAGCGCCGAAGCACATCTTCATCGGCGCGGCGGGCGAACGCTGCAACGTTTGCGGCAATGCGCAATCGGCTGCGGTCCATCGTTTGGAACCGGGTGAATTAATGCCCTTCCCTGACACCTGGTCAGTCACAGTGCCGCCGTTAAATCGTGCGCCGGGCCGCGACTCAATCAAGGCGGCTTACACGGTTGGATTCACGGCAATCGCCCAGGCTTACGCAAGTGTTTTTGCTTGGTGGCAAGGCGTGGGGATGCGGTGGATTTACGTGGGGCTGATGGTCGGGCTGACAGTGTTAGCGCTGGCGTATCTCTACAGACAAACAGTCATGGGAAAAGTAAGAGCAAGTAAATAAATCTTCAAAGGAGCGAACATGGCAGAAATCGAAGCAGGTTTTCAGGAATGGGCAATTGTCGAATTGATGGGACACGTGAGAATGGCCGGGCGTGTTACCGAAGTTGAAATGTTTGGTGCCAAACTTGGAAGGGTTGATATTCCAAATAGCGAAGGATTTTCAACGCAAATCTTTAACGGTTCGAGCTTGTATCGTCTGACGCCTACCACAGAGGAAATAGCGCGCGCAGTGGCGAAGAGCAATCAACCTGAGCCTGTTTATCGCTGGGAGTTGCGAGAAGTAAAACAGCTTGCACAGGTAAGCGAACCTCCTGATAGTCCTGAAGACATTTTCTAAACGCAATGCGGCGGCTGTTACTTTTTCGAGGAGCCACAGCCGCCGCACTGAATCACCACACGCCGAAGCGTGCAGGCTTTTTATCCTACCGCTTCGGTTTTCTGAAAGAAAGGAAAACTGATGGCTACCACTGCAAATCAATTAAACGCGGTTCCTGATCCGAAACGGCGCACCTTTGACAACATGCTGCGCGCCTTACTTACGGCGTTGTTTGTCTTCACGGGCGTGGCGGGATTTCTCATGATGTGGATGCAGCTTGCGCATCTGCACTGGTTCGTGCGCGGCCTGCTTTCGCTGATTTACGTTGGTGCGTGCGAATTGCTGGTCGGAATCATGATCTACGGTTTGAAGCACGTCTTTTCGACGTTGCCGGAAATCGTGTTAGGGGTCACTACCCTGCTGGTGATGGTCGCGGTGGTTTCGGTCAACGTGATTTGTCACTTTCGCGCGGCTGTGTTTGGTCACGTCAACAATGCCATGCTGATGCAATGGCTGACTTGGGGCGCAGCCTTGGTGCCGGTCTTTGGGATTATCATCGGCGTTTTACTGGTGCTTGTTTCTCCGCTAATCCGCCGAATGCGCATGGATCGTCGGCAAGTCGGCAAGCAATTTGATTGGACAATGCAGGCGCGCAGAGACGCCTACGATAGCACGCCGATGGATGACGCGCGCGAGATTGTCGCCACGATGATGGCGAAGGCTGAAGCGCTGCAAAACCTGACCGCAATGCGCGCCAACATCCCTGCTTCCCTGCATGCCGAATTTGACCGAATGACCGCCGAGAAATTTGGCACGGCCAAACCCGCGACAGAGCCAGCCAAGGAAACTGTGGTTTGGCGTGGTGGCGAAAAAGTGGGCAACGGCAAGACGAGCTGGCCAGAGGGTGTAAGGGGAAACTGACAGCGCCGGTGATGACGCCCCCGCCATTGCCTGAGAATGGCGCATCACTGGCGAATGAACAGCAAGCGGAAATACCCTCCGGTAGCGGGTCCGCTGAATTACCCTCCGGTAGCGGGTTGCCTGAACTTACGGGAATTCAATGGGAGCATAAACCCGATGGAAGCATTGAAGCGTGGCTTGCGCCAGTCGGGAACAACGCACCACGAAAAACAAAAACCTATTTGGCGCGTGTCGGGGTGCGATTGCTCAAACAGTGGAATGAGCTGCCACCGCCAGAGCGACACCAAGCGGTTGCAGACTGGGTTGCAATAAAGCGCAAAATGAAAGCCAAGACAGTGTGGAAACAAACCAGCGACACTTTGAAACCAACACGGGCCAAGGTGCCGGTCAGTCGGAAACTGTAACAGGCTCGCCCGCTGCGCAAGTCGTGGCGGGCGAGTTGTAAACCACGAGGGAAACAAACATGGCAGACGCATTGACGGAATTTCAAGAGCGACTAAAGGAACGAGTTAAAGGCGACATCGGGGAACTGATGCCGGATTCAGTTATCAAGGAACTGATTGAACAGACAATTACCAAAGAATTTTTGGAACCGTATACCACCAGGGAAGGGGAAGGCTGGTACGCTCGGCCAGTGCATCATCCGTCGCGGCTGATGCAATACTTCAAGCCGCACATTGAAACCGCCATGCTGCGGTATGTGGCGGACTGGTCTGCTGCCAATCCTGGTAAACTTGAAGCCGTTGTAAAAGAGGCAATAGGCGAAAACGTAGAAGAGTTTTTTGGCAAAGCAGTGCGTGCGTATTTCAAAAACCAATTTGAGCAATTCCAATTCAACTTACTTAATCAAATAAACCATCCACAAAAATAATATGCCGACAAATGAACGCGTTCTTGATTTAGTCAAAAAGTTGCTGGCGCACGAACAGAGCGCGCGCGAGATTGGGTCAATTGCGGAAGCTGACGCCTTCGCGGCGAAAATTCAAACGCTGTGCGATGAATATCGCGTCGGCCTGACTGATTTAGCACCTGATGAAATGGCGCAGTCTATGGCCTATGTACACTGGACCTGGAAAGACGCGGGGTTAAAGACAGTCAGGCGCGCTGAACGATGGATGACACTATTAGCGGGTGCGGTGGCAATAGGACACGAATGTCAAGAAACGCGCTTATCAGTACCAGGGGGAACAATCGGCTTTGGTTTTCTGGGATTGCCAGCGGATGCGCATGTAGCCTCCGCAATGTTTGGAGTCTTGCTGCGGTCAGGGCTGACCGCGTGGGGGAAGGTCACTGACAAACGGTTTAAGCGAAGCAGTTTTCTTTGGGGATTCGCGCTGGCAATAAACGGACGCTATCGAGAGCGCCGCAAGGCGAAGGTAGAGCAGAGCAATGCAGCGCAAGCGCTAGTGCGCACGATTGACCAAGCGCGCAAGCAGTTTTTAGAACAGCCGCGTTTCAAAGCTGCGCGAGCGCTCGAAGCTCCGCGCGCAAATCGTTCAATGATGATGGGTTTTCAAGCAGGGCAGGCAACCAGTTTGGACAGCAAGACGCTGGCATCGGCTGCGGCGCAATTGAAAGCGTGACGGCGCAGCGGTCGAGAATTGCAGCTCAGTCACAAAGGCAGATTATGCGGGAAATGTTCCAGTGCGAAGTTTGCGGCAGTGTCTACGCTGACCGAGCGATTGCCGACAGGTGCGAGAAATACGAATTGCCACCGCCGCCAGTCGAGGCAGGCGGGCAAATTACGGTAATTACGCGGTACAGCGGAGACGTACCAGACAAGGTGCTTGAATGGCGAATTGCGCCTTCCAGCTTGGCAGACATTCTGACGGAAGGCGGAGCAGTTAAACTTTTAGACTCTGACGAGTTTTACCAATGGGTGGCAATCGTTGCAGGGTTTCACCAGATTGGCCGAGAGCATTGGAGCAGTGAAATTCTTTCATGCTGTATCAGGGAACTGCATACCGCCGAATAAGTGGTTAAAATGGCGCAGAAAGCGCGAATAGACCACAAGGGGTTGTGGTGTCCAGCTTTTGCTTGTTTCACGCGATTTAGGGCCAAATGCGCCACCAGCGCAGCCACTAGGGATTGTGGTGTGACGCGGTTTCCGTTGAGGTTGTCCAGCTTTCGAGTCCGATAAGACACATTAGGTGTTTTATCGGAAAACTGAAGGGAAAAATAGGGGAAGAATAGGGGAAAAATAGGGGAAAAATTAAGAGGTACAGGGAAGGTTGACAGCCGCGAAAAGTCGGATTAAATTTTGCTCAACTCGCAGCGGAAATACCCTAATGGCTGAGGACGCTGCGGAACCTTTGGGAGTCTAACGACTCCCTTTAATTTTTCAGAAAGACACTCATGCCTGAGTACATAAAAATACCATCAAGATTCGCAATCTATATGCACCTGTCAGTGCGCGGTGCAAGGGGTCAGGAATTGGCCCGACTAAATCCAATCTGCGAACTGGCAGAGATTTCACTTCCTGCCTACCTGTCAGCGGTCGAAGCGCTGCCCGATGAACTGCGGCAGTATTTTGAACTGGCAGAGGACGCGCCTGATACGGTGACGGGATGTGACAACTGCGGCGGAACAGTCTGGCGCATGGGTAGCTGGTTCCAATGCGAAGTTTGCGGCGCTCTAAGCACTCAGTGGGGCGGGTGCTACCCTTGCGCACCTGATGAAGAGAAATAAAAATGCTCGAGGAAAAATGCTCGAGGAAAACAAAACGCCCGCCAGTAAATTGGCGGGCGTTTTGCTTTGTCGGTGTGACGGTCCGGGCTTCGTTGCTCCTGGCTTTGTCACGAAGGCGGCCAGCGCATCGTGTCGCGGTTGCGCGGCTGTGGTTCGGGCGTGTTGACGTAGGCTGCGCCGCCTGTGATCGCGGCCAATACGCTGGTCAGGATAATCGGCACGGCCTGCTTGGTGCTGCCGCCAGCGGCAATCTGTGCGCCTGCGGTAAGTGCGCCGTTGAGCAAGCCGCCCCAACTGAAAGATTTCTTTTTGGCCAGATTGAGCACGGGCAACGGTGCGCCTTGCGTTTCTACCTCGTTGTACTTCGAGGGCACGAAGACTTGCGCCAGCGTGACCAGCGCCGTAGTCAGTACACCATAGGCCGTTACTTTCCAATCCAGCGGCTGGCCTTGGGCGACGCTACCAAAGGCACCTGCGAGGGTTGAGAGCACCGCCGCGATTAAGGCAAAGAGCCAAGCTCGTGATGCAAACATATTACTCCTTTTGACGCGTTGCGAGTTCGCGCCGGATGGCTGCCAATTCGTCGTCTACGTGCTTACTGTGCAAGTCGAAGACTTTTTGGCTGACAAATTTTTGTTCCATCAATTCCCGCAGCGCGCTGAGCTGGTTCGCAACGAATAAGCGTAGATACGCCGTTGCCAGTACCAGCAAGCCAGTGATCGCCGTGAGGATGACGCCAACAGCTTCCCAGTTCATAAAAACCGTTCAAGTAAGGGGCACCAACTTTGAACAGCAACTAGCCGTTACTGTGATTAAGCAAACGTAGCCGCTCCTGTTTGATCGCCGTACCAGAGGGAGGCCGAAACGGCAACGAGACGAATGCGCGAGCCAACCGCATCCAAGGTCACAGAACCGCCTAGCGATGTGGTAGAGCTGCCAATTTTGATAGTTTGGCCGGGATCGGCCTGGATGATAACCGTCTGATTGGCGTCGCGTACAAACTCGTAAGTAAAGCCGCCCACGGCCAGCGGTGGCAGGGTAAAGGTCACAGAACCCGCCGCGCCTGAGTTCGTAAAGAAGGTGTTTGACTCGCCAGTTGAAACGCTATAGTTGGCAGTTTTGGCCGTGACCTGTCGGCCAGTTATCACGGCATTATTGCCAATAACCACAGGTAACGCGCCGCTTTCGCTGTAGAAATACCAGCGCGAATCACCCGCCGCAAAATCTTTGGCTACTAATTGAACTGTGTCGGCTGGATAGGTGGTCGGTGCGGTGCCATTGAGCAGGGCAAACCCGCCCGCCATCGAAGTCCCAAACGTTGAAGTAAAAATGCCGACATTGCCGTTAAAGCGGAGTCTGCGGTTATCGAATTCGCCGTAAATTAATCCCGTCGTTCCTGCGTCAGAATATGTCGGATTGGACTCGATGACTAAAGAGCTGTTTCTGTTTAGATTAAAGCCCGCCCGTTTTCCAATGAGGATTGAATACACAGCATTGGTTGAATTATAGCCAGCGTAAGCACCAATCAAGGTGGCGCTCGTCGCATTCGTGGCGTTATAGCCAGCCTGAAATCCTGCAATGAAAGCATTTTCACCGTTGGTACACTCTCTGCCCGCTTGTGCGCCGATGAATACCGCTGACTGATTATTCAACCCGTTGGTAACAGCTTCATATCCCACGATGACCGAGCTGAAGGTACGATGAGCTGCGTTCTGTGTAGGATTGCGCCCTGCTAAATGACCGATTTGCACAGCCGCATTTGCATCGTAAGCGTATTGACCAGCAGCATGGCCCACCATGACTGAGTTATCACCCACGGCAAATGCGCCAGCGTGCCTGCCTACGAAAACGCCAGACGCGCTGCTTGTCGTGGTACTTCCATTTGCTGCAAATCCTATTCTGACTGAATCGCTAGCCGGGGTAAAAGCGCCAGCTCCGTTGCCAATTACTACACCGTTATCATTGCCAAGGTGTGACCATAAGCCCGCGCTGAATTTCACTAGGAAAGCCGAATTGATTGTGCCCGTTCCCTTGGCTGCAAGATTGAAATTCTCGTTTGCTCCAGAGCTGATCGCCGCCAGCGTAACGCCTGCGCCAGCCGCCGCGCCGGTGGCCTTCAGTCCTGTGGCAACACTGGCGGTTGCGGCGTCTACCTGCCAAACAGGATTGGTTGCGCCATTCGCGCCGATTACGAAGGCTGCCGCGTTATTGCTGGTCAGGACCAATGAGCCAGAGGTAAAGGTTAAGGCCGCGCTGCCGCCTATCGTATTGCTACCACTGCCAACGGCAACCTGATTAGCTGCGATGCTGCCGCCAATGCTGCCCGCCGCTGATAATGTCCCACCGCTAAGTGTTAGATTGCTGCCAATGGAAATTTCCTGTGGAACGCCCGCGCTGCCTGCGCTGCGTCCTAACAGTCGCACATCGGTGATGCTGGGTAATTGCGCAAGCGTACTCAATTGGCCAACGGTGATGATGCCGCCTTGCTCTACGCGGAAAACATCTGAGAACGCGCCGCTATCAATGGACTGCCGCAAGCGCCAGTAGCCCGCTTGCCCATCCGTCGAGCCTGCGCCAGCCATTGCGCGAAATTGCACATCGTGCGCCGAACCATCGTTCATTCGTGCGCGCCACGTCATGAAAGCGCTTTCACGAATCACACCAGCGCCGGGCGCGTTGGTGTCGAAGATGACCGCGTTGCTAGGCGTGTTGCCACGGTTGAAAGTGTAGGTGCCCGCGATAGTTGGATTGAATGAATTGCTGACATCAAAGGCGGTTGTGTAGCTACCTGCGCCGATGGTTTCAGTAATACCAGCACCAACGCCAATAACGAGGCCATTGGGCAAGGCTCCATCGGCTGCGCCTAATAAATACTGCGCTGTGGTTGGAGCGCCACCGCCACCGCCGCCGGGCGTCGTTGCGCGAATCACTTTTCCTGTAGTCGGATCGTAGCCCAGATAATGCGTCGAAGTGCCGGGCGATGTTGAATTGCCCATGCCGCGCAGCCGCAAGCCAGAATCATCCACCGCAGCGCTGACGTCTAATTTAGTCGTCGGGGAATTCGTGCCGACGCCTAAACCCGTAGACGTGAAGCGCGCCAGCTCACTGCCACCAATGCCAAACAGGATTGGCGTTGCGCCGTCTTTGGCTTCGATGACGAACTGAGACACGCCGGGATTCGCGGCCAGATAAACTTGATTTGAGCGACGCAAGCCAACTTGCGTAAAGTTGGCGGACGTTGCGCCGAATTGGCCAGAGATTGCGCTTGCCGAGGCCGTAAAGTTCACTTCAGCCAGCCCGGTGTTTGACAGGTTTTGCGCCAGCACGCCGGAGGCGTTGTCCAGGTTGGCCGTCGTGGTGAGCGAGCCAGCTGCCCACACAAAATTATTGCTGCCGGTGGCTTGGTCGGTTGCCGAACCTACCAGCACTTGTGTGGCTGCGCAGGTAATCAGCTTTGACCAACCGAGCGCGATAGTTGCGCCAACAGTTGCGGCAATCAGCGCTTGGCCAGCGGTGGGAAGGGGATCGGGCCAATAGATCGTGCGATTAGCGGCGGGTTGATTCGCGGCGTAGTTCCAGAAATTGCCGTTGGTTCCAAACAGGCGGAGCTGGCCGGGATTGATGCCGGAACCGTTCAAAGCCAGCACGCCGTTGGCGCTGTCTACAGTAAACGCCGCATTACCACCGAAGACACCGCCCATGTTGTACTGCACCGCATTGGTTGGGCCTGCGGGAGTGCCACCGCCACCACTGCCAAACGCTGTCCAGGTGGTGCCGTCCGAGCTGAATTCCCACACGCCTGTAGCTACGTTGTGGCGTAGGCCGGGCGGGTTGTCGTTATTGCCAACGTAAAGCCCGATAGTGTCCGTTGCGCTGTTGCTCTGCAAGCCGAGGAAGATGTTGTTCATCGGCAATTGGAGCGGGTCGCTGTCATATTGGCCGGGTGCATCGGGTGGCGTTTGGTTTTGCGAAGCCCGATAAAACTCGTTCCATTCCGTGATTTCCTTCCACGTGGTTTGCGAATTGGGAATTCGTAATTGAAAAGGGTTCAAGCTGTCGAGCGTCGTAACCACACGCCCCAACGAGTCTACCAACTCCGCTTTGTATTGGGCTTCGCGTGTCGTCTGGTCGGGTGCGTCCCATGTCGTGTAAAGCGTGATCTGTGGCAACACAATTGAAACGCCTTGCGCTGTCACTGCGGCATTCGCCACCACACCAGCGCCGGGACCGCCAGCGGTCGCCAAGCTACGGTCTACACTGACGCGCAGATTGGCGATGTTACCTTTCACCAGCGCAATACGCGCCGAACGTACAATTATGCTTGCCATGATTGCTTACCTCGAAACAGCCAACGCTACCAACACGAGCGCGGCAAAAATCATCAATTTGTCAGGTGTAGACGGCGGACGCGGCGTAGTCGTAAGCGCCGCTGCATTGCTGGCACTGACCAATACATTGCCCGCGCGTTGCAGGATTCCCGTGTAATACGCCGTCGTTTTGGGATTGCCTGCGGGATTGCGCAACACGCCAGCAACGGCGTCTGGTCCAGCGTGGTAGCCAATCAACGCCTTAGCGTGGTCGCCGTTGAATCGGCGTAATAGGTCGCGCATAAATCGCCCCCAAGCGTCCAGGTTGGCTTCCACGTCGAAAGGGTTGCGCCTTTGGCCGTATTGCTCCCACGTTCCAGGCAGGAACTGCCCCAAGCCCATTGCGCCAATGCTGTTGCGGATCGCCGGATTGAAGCCGCTTTCGGTGCGAATCTGTTCAACGCCAACAGCCGGGTCTATGCCGTATTTGCTGGCATAAAACTGGACTCGTTGAATAATTTCATTGCGTGTCATAGCGCGGCTTTGCGTAACCTGGTCAGTCACAAAAACAAAACTGGCGGCGTGACGGTGCGACCGCACACGCCGCCAGTTTTGACACGGGGAGGGAAGGCTTATTGGACCGGGCGGAATTCAATGCCGTCGAGAATGATTCTGATTTGAAAATCCTCAGTGGCAATAAATGGCACGTCGCAATACAACCGCACGTTGACGTTATCGAGGCTGCGCAAGTCGCGCGGGAAAACCAATTCCTCTTCGCGGCCAAAGCCGTTTTGGACAAACGTGTTATCAATCGTGCTGGAACCGTTGCCCGCCGAACCGCTGACGCCGTAGGACGTGGGAAAGAAGAGCAGCAAGCCCTCTTCGCTGCGTTTCTCTGTGACGAACTCCGTTTCCAACGTGATCGTGTTCAGGATCGCTTGCAGCAAGCGCGGCGATTGCGTGATCGCGCCCGCCGCCGTGGTGCCAATCGGGCCGCCGGGCTGAATGTCCAGCGTCACGTTGTTGCCCGTGCCAGTGGTCGCGGGCAAGTTGCCGAGCGTGAGCACTTGCGCCTGGATCGAGAGGATGCGGAAGGCGTAACCGCTCTTGATGACGTTCGGGCCGTTTTGCGAACAGTCAAAGCGGCGTTTTTGGTATTGCGCCGTGGGGTCATTCGCTACCGCTGTGGTCTGGCCAACGGGCACCTGGAACAGTTCGATGGTGTTGGACGGCATCGCAATGCCCGCCTTGAAGCGCGCGGTATCGAACAGTTGCCGACGCCGCACGTCTTGCATTTGATTGGTCGGCACTGCCGCAACCGGGTAGCCGCCTTGGAAGGTGGCCTGTTTGCCGGGCACGTTGATTCCGCCAAGGGCGCGTTGCAATTTCTGATTACCTGATAATTGTTTCGGGTTCATAGTCTCTTTTCTCCTGCTGCTGTGAAAATTCTCAGCCTCTGTCCGTTGCCGTTAAGAGACTGTGTAAAGCTGGCGTTAATTCACGCTCAGCTCACTGGAATTCGGCACGACTGTTTGCATGGCTTCGAGCCGCGCCGCGTGCTCCGGCAACGTCAGATAGCCGGAAAAAATAAAGCTCATTGAAAACTGGCCGGGCGTGATCGCTGGCCCGCCGTTGTATAGCCAAAAGCGCGCCAGTTCCGTGGGCGGAAACACGCGCAACAATCCGCCTTTGCTGACCGCAAAGTAGGGCGTGTTCTGGTCGGTTACGATGTCGTCATTGATTGCAAAATAACCAAACAACGAACCCCAGTTCAGTACCTCGCTGGTCGGTTGCGGATTACCGGGCGTCGCGCCGGTGTAGGGATTCGCAACCCAGCTTTGAACGTCCGTTAAAACCAAGCTGTAACCTTTGGGCACTTTGTACGAAAGCACGCGCACCGTTCCGTTTATCGCAAAGGTGGGGCGTTCAAGTGCGACGCCTGCGCGCCAGTGGCGAAAGTCGCGCACAGGGGCGGAGGCAATCGCCGCCAAATGGTGCAAGTCTCCTGGTACGCTGTTGTTCATGAGGTTTTCTCCAAGCGGATTCCTTCCAACACCAGGAAACCGGTGTTGTTTACCAATCCGCCAACATTCGCCCGGTAGCGAATTTCTAAGCTGTAAGGCCGATGCGCTCGCACAATCAGCGGCGTTGCGAATTGCCAGCGCCGCCGCTCGCTGGTCACGTTTGCCACCATTGCCGCCAGCGCCGTGTTGTCTGGACTCAGCGTGTCGTCGGCGTCCATCAGCCGCATTAACGACAAATCCAGGTTAGTAGCTGCGCCAGTCACTAGCACATCGAAATGCACGCCGGGCACACGCAACGCATAGGCTGAATTGTCCACGGGCGGCGATGACGCCGTTTGCGGATTGCGCAAGTCTACGCGCAGCCAAAACGGTCGGCGTTCGCGTGCCAAACGTTGCAACACCTCTGGCGTGTAGCGTTCGGTGTCGTTGAGATACCGAAAACTGCCAAAGCCGGGAACGGTTGGAATTGATGTCAGCAAAGTGCCTTGCATCATTGGTTACACCAAAGAAATTGCCGTGAAGTACAGCGCGCCGTCTGGCTCAAGCGTTCCGCTTCCTGGTGCAGTTTCACGCAGGATTGCTTCGGCTTGAATCACGGTATTGCCCGGTACGTACAAGAAGGTTTGCCAGTCGTAGGGCGCGCGATATTGCCCCGCGATGTAGCCAGTGAAAGCACCAATCGGGATTGGCTGCGTTGAAAAAAAGTCCTCGCCGCTTTCCTGTTTCAAGCGTACTTCTGACCAAACCAAACCTGACTGACAGCCTACAATCAGCGTGTCAAAGCGTCGTTGCTGTGTCTGCGCGTCGTCAATGCGTTGCCCCAGGGTGCGCGTGGCTGGCCAGCGCAGCGGCAAGGGCAACCAAAAAGGTTTGCGTTTGGCCAGCAGCTTCAAAACTTCGGGGTCGAGCGGATCAATGATCTGCACGCCCTTGGCGTTGCTGGCCGTAATTGCTGTGGGTTGCTGTGGCATTGGGTGCCTCGTAGTAAATCGTTAAGCTTGCACCGTCACGAGCTGAAGCTACGGTTAAGCGCCAGCTCGTGACGGCAGACCTGCCGCCGCGTCAGCTTCAGGCAGTCCACTGACCAACGCGCCCGTCATAAGGCAGACTGTCAATCACGTCGCCCATGAGTTCATCCACGACGATGTCACTAACCTGCCCATCGGTGGCTTGTGCTACCACAACAGCCGCGTCACTGGTCGGAACAAAGATAGTGCGCAGCGACGGCACGAAATTGCGCATAGTGTCAGCCATTGCCGTACCTGCGCCGCCCGCTGTTACGGCCACCGCGTGCGGCTTGGTAAAGCTGATCTTGCTCGCACCGTAGCCCAGGCTTCCCGCAATCAAACCTTTGGCAACGCCGTTCATCAGCTTGTTAGTCGGTAAGGGCAGCATGTTGGCAACCAAAGTGGTGGCGATTGCGCCGACGCCTGCGGCCACCAACGTGGACACAAACAGCATCACGTCGGGATTTTTCATCCGCGACGGATTCTTGCGGGACTTGGCCGGTTTGCCGTAAGGATTCACCAGCGCAAGCGAAGGGTTCACGCGCTTAGCCGGGTTGTGCGCTTTTACTAATTTGGACATGGTTGTTTTCTCCTACTTGATCCCGCTTGCGCGGTGTTATTGGTTGCAAATCGTTCGTTAGTTGACGATGCCTCTGTCTTCAATCCAGTAAGCACCATCTCTGAAGATAAGGCGGCCTTCTTTATCCACGCGCAGCACAGGCGGTTCGCCTGTCTCTTCGCCTAAGTCGTGGTAGTAGACGCGCGGCGCGTCGTCGCCCAGGTGCAGCTTTTGCGCACGGTATTCAATTCGCACGATGTAGCCGTGATCGCCGGGCGGCATATCCAGCACGAAATCGCCAAGGGCATACAGCGTGTCGGAACCTTCCTTGTTACGGCTCACGCCCAGTAGGGCAGGAATGCCGTTCTTTTCGAGTTCGACGCTGTATTTCTTCCCGTCCCAATCCACCCACTTGAAGCGCAGGAACTGACCGAGCTGGTCCACGTTCGCGGGTGCTCCGTTCGGTGCGCTGACGAGGTCGAAGCCCGTTGAAGGCGCGCCGGTGAATAACTCGTAAAGCTCGCCCGCTTCAGGATTGCGTTTGACGGTCTTTTTGCTCGCCGCTTTCTTGACCGTCTTTTTGGCTTGCTGTGCGCGGGCCTTGGCTGCTAACGCTCGCCCGCCGATGAAATCTTGCTGCGCCACTTTGGTGGCTTTGAATTTTTTGACGCCTTTGTAAATCGTCTTGGCGCGCGCGGTCGCCTTCGTCGCGTTGTCGGCAACGAGAATGCCCAGCTCGCGGCCATCGCCTTCGACCAGATAGCGCGGGTTTTTGCTGGCGCGTTCACGCAAACGGGCCACACCCTTGGCTTGCCGTTCGAGCGCAGTCAGCGCGCCCTTGGCGTACTCTTTGTCACTGCGGCTGCCATTCGCCAGCATGCGTTTGTAATAGGCCGTTTCAGTCGCAATGCGTTTTGCTTCAGCATCGGCCAGCTTCAGCGCCCGCGCGTCAGGATTCTTGCTAGCGGCTAACGACTTCAGTTTTTTCAACTCTGCCAGCGACGGCGGACGCCCACCGGGTAAGGCCCGATAGTATTTGCCGACAAATGCCGCTTGCTTGCGGTTTGGACTCGCCGCGCGTTTATGGCTCTTGACTGCCGCTGGCGTTGACTTCGTAAAGGCTGCCGCGTTTTGTTTAGCGGCTTTCTTTTTGGCTGGCTTTGCTGCGTTCCGTTTTGCCGCAACTTTGCCTTTCGCTTTGCGTTGCGCCAACACCTTGGAAGCCGCTGCGCCGTAAAGCGTCTTGGTTTCACCGTTGCGCCGGATGGTGCATTTGGCCGCGTTTTTCTTAGCCTTCGTTTTACTTTTGGCCTTCGCGGCCTTCTTGATTGCTGCCATCGTAAAAACTCCTAGCGGCGGGCAATGACGATAATGAACGCCGCGCCTGCCAATAACGCCCAAGGCGTTGAAAGCCCCAGACCGTTCAAAAACGAATCAAAGCCCGTGCCCTGATTGCCGCTGCTTTTGTAGGCTTCGACGGGCAAGCCGCCTTGTGTGCCGTTTGCGCCCTGGCGCATCACGGCCAAATTATTTCGCGCCGGATTTGGATCAACAGATAAACCCGCCTGCGCCGCGAGCTGTCCCAGGTCATAGAGCAAGTCCGCCTTCAATCGCCGGTTAAATGGCGTGGTCATTTCCGCCACAAAAACGCCGGGGTACTGCTTAAAGGCGACATAGGAAGCCGTATCAAAACTGCTGCGGATCACTTGCACCGATTGCAAGCCAGCGCTTTCCATCAAACGGCGCAGCGCGTCTGTCTTTTCCGCGTAGACCGAACCGGGCAGGGAAAGCCGGAATTGATCGAAGCCGGACAAACCCAGGGCGACAGACCATTGCAGCCGCGCACCTGCTACCAGTTCATCATTGGTCAACATCGCGCCAGCCGTATTGACGGGCTTCAACAAGGCTTTCACCGTTGCGCCGGGCGTTTTCTTGGTTGTAGTTGTGCGCGGCTTCGTTGAACGCGCAGCCAACGCGGCGTTTAAGTCGTCGGTAAAATCACCAAGTTGTGCCCATTCGTTGAACATAAAACCTACCGGGCCAGCTACGGCCTTGGAGCGCATCCCTACTCGTTTGGCCTTCCCTCAGTTAAGAGCGCGGCCCGCTTGCTACTTTTTGAAATAGAGAAAAGCGCCGAGCGCAACCAGCGCAATCCACGCCAGCGACACGTTGCCACTGACACGCGCGCCGCCTTCACTGACGCCAACGCTTACACCGACATCGCCCATCAAGCCGCTGGTGTCCACCACGTCATTCATCAAGCCACTGGTATCAACCACGTCGCCAAATCCGTTGCCGTACATTGCTCACGCTCCTTTGCGGAAAAACAGGTAATAGACCAGCAAGGCCGCCGCACTGTTTACGAGCAAGTCACGCGCGATGGAATTACTGCCGCCTTTGCAGTAGACCAGCACGGGCACTTGCACCACACGCACCGCCTGCGCCGCTTGTTGGCATTCGTCGCATCCCATCGCTACTTCTTGCCTTTGAAATTCGACATCACGTAAAGCAGCAACAACGCGCCGCCGCCGAGCAACGCCAGCATCATCGGCGTGATCGTCACGCCCGCGATGGTCCAGCCACTTTTCTCTTCCACAGGTTTCGCCGTCGGCGCAGTCGCCACGGGCGCAGGCAGGTTTACTTGTGCTTGCGCTTGTGCTTTTGCGGCTTCCTGCGGCACGGCCAAACGCGGCTTCCATTGCACGGGCCGCAAGACCTGATAACCATTCCGTTTACCGCGCCAATTCCGAAAGCCCGTTCCGTATGGATCAACAGGCACCGCGACTGGTTGCACGCTCACTGGTGTCACAACTTCAGGTGCTAGCGTGTTGACCTGCGGCACGTTTACATCCGTTGGCAGTGGCGTCCATTCGTTATTGATTGGCATAAATTCGTCATTCAGTTGCCATTCGTTGAACATTGACATTGCAAGCGCTCCTATCTGCGGCGAGGCGGTTCTTTGAACAGTAAAAACAAACCGAGGCCAATAGCCGCCAGCATCGGAACGGATAACGTAGTCCCGCCGCCTAAGCGCAGCCCTTCACCTGTCCAGGCAATCGAAGCGTTCGCTTGTGCCGGTTCTTCGTATTGCGGAACCTGCTGCGGGTATTGCTGCGGGTACTGTTGCGGGTAATACGCCGGGACCGCTGCGGGCGCGTAAGGCGTCGTTGCCTGTGGCTGTGGCCGTGCCATCGCTGACGTGATCTGTCCCGCCGCTGTCAGTCCGGCGCCTAGAATTTGCTGCCAAACGGAAGGCTGGCCAGCGCCGGGCGGAACTTTCAGCGCGTTAATTGCGTCGCTGGCAATGCCGTTTAAGCTGTAGCTTGTTTCGTTAAACATAATCACTTGCCCCTCAGTAAGAGCAGCGCTCCGAAGGCCAGCGCTCCAAGAATCAAAGGATTTTTCAATAAATCCGCATAAGTGCCGTTGCTTTGCTGTACGGCCTGCACCGTTGCCGCTGCCTGTTGCGCCTGGATTTGCGCCGCTGCCGCCGCTGCCGCCGCTGGCGTAGCCGTTGGCGTTGGTGCCGTCGTCGTCGTCACCGCTGGCGCAGTCGTTGCCGCTGGTGCCGCTGGCGCGCTGTATTCCGGTGCCGCGTATTCAGTCGCGGGCGACTGGATCGGCATGCCAGATTCGTCATAAGCGGGCGTATCCACCACGGCTCATTTCCTCGACAAGAACACAGCTCCGCCCACAATCAACGCCGCCAGCAATGCCGGATTGCTGGTTAATGCGTTCATCGTGCCGCCTTGATTGCTGGCGGCTTGTAGGTTTGCTTGTGCCTGTTGTTTTTGTAGCGCGGCCTGGACCTGCGCTTTGATTTCCGCGTCTTTCTTCGCTTGTTCGGCTTCAGCAATCTTTCGAGCCTCTTCCGTGGCTTCACGTTCGAGTATGGCTTTGCACGCGCCTGACGGTTCCTCAATCTTCGCATCGCCGGGCAGGTTGCCCGTGTAGCGTCTCTGAATAATCGAGCTGGCCGACGCCGCCGCTGCGCTGCTAATCGTCAACGCTGTGCCCGCTGCGCCTGTCAGCGCCAGCGAACCGCCAGCGGTGAAGGGAGCCAACGCAATCGGCGCAACCATCAACGCGTATTTACCAACCGTTTTGAACGCGCGGCCAATCTTGCAGAAGAAACCACACTTCTTTTTTTCGAGCGTGCATTTATCGCCGCTCTGCTTCCATTCGTAAGTGTCCGCGCCTAAGCCTTCGTCAGTGTCGCAATCGTTCAAAAACTTGCCGCACTGACAAGCTTTGCGGTTGGCTAGGTATGCCGCCAGTTGTGGCTGTGAAGAAAAAGCAGCAACGGGCAAACGTGTTGCCCGTTGCTTAGAGTAGCCAGCCTCACTCTGCCTACACACAGGCTGACGGATCACTTTCAATGAGCTGGCCACATTGGGCCAAATTTCAAAAACCGCTTTGACAGGTGCCTGTTGTTCCCAGCCGGGAATTGCTCTTTCGGGCGTCGGATCAAGCGCCAACCAGCCGCGCTTGGTCTGCACTTCCACATAAACGTGGTTCCACTTGCCGACCGCTGGACCAGTCACGACGAACCGCGAACGATGTCCAACTGCAGCGAGCAGGGAAACGAGCAACGTGCTTTTGTCGTCGCAATCGCCCGTGCCGAATTGCAGCGTGCGTAATGCATCCTGCACGCGTTCAACCTGGACCGGATCGCGCCGATAGCGAATGTTTCGCACGAAAAAAAACAGCGCGTTGATTTCGTTTTGGAAGTCGTGGCCAGGAACGTGGCCAATGATGTCTAGTGCAATGTCGCGCAGCTCCTGGCTTGCTGCATCACGACGGCAAAAGAACGCCATCGCGCGCAACGTGCGCAGCGTACCGCGCCAGCCAGTGGCCAGCGGTCGCGTGATGTTCCAGTTGTTGGCGATTGCACCTTGCATCATTGGGTTTCCAATTCGAGCAAGGCAGGCAAGAAAAAAAGCGGGCAAGGCCAGTTTTCGCACCTGCCTTGCCCGCAGTTGACGGGCAAACTCTAAGCGTACAAGCTTTTTGCACGCAAGCACTTTTTTAGAAAATTTAGTTTGCGTGCATAAAACACTTGGCCTGACAATGGTACTTGACCGGACAAAGTATCGGTTGCAGGTTGGTGGTATCGGAGCTTTTTGCTGGCGTCCTTTCGGTCGTCAGCGTCAAAAAAAAACAATTTCCGCGCCGTCGCTGCACTCATTCAAACCAAGGAGCGCTTTCAATGGCCCGTAAACCAAGGCTGCCAATTGTGAATTCAGAACCCGAAGACTCCGAAGACTATGAGGAAATTGGGCAAGAGCTGCCCGAATTACCGGAGTATTCGCCACCTACGCCGCCCGCAATGGCACAAGTCAGCGTGCGTACAACTATCCCTGTCGAAAACTTGGCGCGCTTGGCCGCGCCTGAGCCTGCGCCGCCCGCTTACGATTATCCACCAAGCGGAGCTGCGCCGATTCCTGAACCCGCGCGGGTCGAACCTGACCGCAATGCGCAATACCTGGAAGAGGTCAAACGTGAAAACCAGCTACGCGCCTATATCTACGGCATTCCTAACCGCCTTCCTCTTTTCAACCTGCCCGAGCGTTTGCCCAAAGATCGCCGTGGCTGGGTTATGTATGGAAGCATCGCTTTCAACCCCGATTCCTACGAAGAGGACATTCAGTCACAATTCCCGCCCGGAAATTACTGGGTGGACATCCGCAAGCAAGGTCAATTTCAGGCGAAAGAGATTGTTTCAGTTGCAGCCAATCCATTGCAGCAACCTGAGCAGTCCACTGCAACGCCGCCGCCAGCGCCAGTTACAATAGCCACTACTGTGGAGCCTTCGCCTGTGGGAGCAGATAAACAATTCAAATCCGTGCTTGATATGGCTGAGCGCATTTTACGATTGCAGCAGCCTGCACAGGCTGCACCTTCGCTGACTGAACGATTGGAAGAGCTGAAGACATTGCAAAAAGTCTTAGCACCGCCGCCGCCACCGCCGCCCAGCAATCCGCTGGAAGAGCTGGTCAAGATGGTGCAGTCGGAAGCCTTCGGACAGGTCAAGAAGTTACTGCGCAATCCCGACGCCGCGCCCGTTGCGACTGTCAACCCGTGGGCCGATGTATTAAAAGAGGCGTTGCCCTACGTGCTGCCCGCCATTGCGCCGCTGCTGTCCTATGCCGCACAGAACGCTGCGCAGAACCTTGCGCGCCAGCAACAAACCGCACCGCCCGCGCCGCGCCCCGCTTCGCCGCCAGCACCAAAACCAGCACCTACGCCACAACCAACACAATCAACACAACCCGCACCGCCTGCGCCACTGCCTGCGCCAGCGATGCCTACACCTGAAAGCGAAGAAGAAGACATGGAACCCTTGAACCCAATCCAGCAACTGGTGCAAGACTTGGCCGAGAATCGCCCCGTCGCTGAATCCGTCGAAGACATCACCAGCGCTGCCGCTGGCAATCCGCTTATCACTGCACAGATTCGCATGATGATGAAAATTTCAAATGATCGCGTGTGGGAATCTTTGGCAATGCTTGGCGTACCTGCTGAAGTGTTAGCCGGAATTGAATGGCGGGAAACCTGGCTTAACCAACTACGTACAGAGCTGGAACGCGCGGGCTTCTAAAATCGCCCAGGATTGCGCCGGGACCTGGAACCCTGCCCGTGATACCCGAATCCGTTGGGCAACGCCTACGTCGTCAACGCAGGCGTTGCCAACGCTATTTTATTCTCCCCTATGACTCTTAAAAAGGCCGCCAAGCTTAAAAAACCGTCTCGCCGTCGCTGTGCCGGGTGTAACGATTGGTTTCAGCCGCGCCGTAATAATCAAACCAACTGCAAAGCCGCCTGTCGGTATAAACGCTTTGCCAGCAAAGTGCAGCGCGTGCGCTTAAAAGTCTTACCACTCGAAAGCATGCCTATCTGGCATGCTGTGCAAAGCAGTGACCAGCCCAAGCCGCTGGCACTCTTTGAAGTCCGCGAACACGCTGACGCTTTTGCGCGTTACTTGCGACGCCGACAACGCAAAGAAAACCCTGCCGCGCGCGTCCGCGTGTCAGTCGGCATGACCTTTTCACCTGATACACAGCCCGTCAAAAACTCGACGGGCAAACCAAAACCGAAATAGTTAATTCGAGAAAATTTGCGGATTTAGGCAGAAATAGCAAGAACTGCCAAGCAAATCTAAATCGTGTTTGGTTAAACGGCGCAAGCGGCGCAGAATCAATACTGACAGCCGTTTTGGCCGTTTTTAGCCGAATTGGTATTCCCTAGGGAGTGCCAAAATTGACGGGTTTTCCTGATGCGTCCCGTCATAATCCCGACAAGCAAGCCAGAACGTTTCAAGTGTCTGCATTGCCTGTTTGATTAACCCTGGCGTGGCGTGCAGGTAGGTGAACGTGGCGCTTTTGGATTTGCCTGTTTGGTGTCCCAATACATAAGCGATGCCCATGAATGGCACGCCGCTGTGGTGCATCACCGTGGCTGCGGTGTGGCGCAGGTCGTGGAATACCCAGCCGCCTGGAATGTTGCTGCCGAAGATCACGCCCGCGTGATCGCTGACGCGCTTTAGATGCCGGTGCTGCGTGGCTAAATCGGGCCGAATTGGAAACGGCTTGGTTGGGTAGAGCGTTTGACGTTGCCGCAGGATCGCCTCAACCGAAGGCGTCATGGGCAGTGTGCGGCGGGTTTGGGTTTTGCTTTGCAGCGTGATCGTCTTCCAATCGAAGTTGACCGCCGCCCAACTGGTCATGCCGTACCAATCTTCTTGCCGGGTGCCGCAAAGCAGGCTTAGCGCGAACAAGTCAGCCAAGTGTTTGTGCCGCTGAAACGCCTTCGAGTCGTTTTTGAATCTCAG
>JACCDG011070351.1_pt1 | contig 27248 bp, 25 predicted proteins | sample 7442471 | NCBI WGS metagenome assembly JACCDG01 (sample SAMN15323444, study PRJNA562643) | freshwater metagenome | isolation source: river surface water | place: USA:Blue River Watershed | collected 2017-08-17 | reverse complement strand
CCCAAGGGTGATGGCCTTTTACTTTATGGCTTATTTAAGCCATATTTTTTATATTTTACATTTATAATTGTATTTTTACTTGACAATATTACACTAGTATGATAGGCTTATACCAGATGAACCTTGAAGTCACCTTGTTTTACTACAGGTGGAGGGTAGTCTAGTGCACCACAACGTGCCGCACTCAACAAATAACAAAATATACACATACCAAATCGGTGTAGTGTATACTGCCAAATGCGCCGAAAGGAGGTGGGTGACGAGTCACCCGAGTAAGCTACAAGGCTCTCGGGCCCGCAGACAACTAGAAAAACATATATACTTAGCCGCTAAATACTAAGTATATAGAGAACAAGAACCTCAAAAAGAAACAAAAAAAGAAGCCCCTCCCTGAGGGGAAATGGAGGTAAAAAGACTGAGTACCCAAAAAGGTGACTTACACAAGATGCTTAAGCTTATTGTATAAGTAGGCCAGTGGGCTGGTGGCGAAACATTGGATTGGTTATTATGCCAAATCCAGTAGTAGCCTTAAAAAATAAAATAAAGGATTCGCCCGGCGCACACACTGCGCCGGGCTTTTACTTTATATATAACCTTATACACAACACTGAAAACATTTGTTTAAATAGCATTGAATACACACACAGCTACTATTGGACATAATACGGCTTGCTTTATAAACACATTCATGCTATTATCTCAAAACAATGCTTACAACAAAACAGAAGGAAAAAGTAATAAAGCTTGCAGCAATACACGATAAGGACACTGGCTCTCCAGAGGTTCAAATATCTATTTTAACAAAAAAGATCAACGAATTAGCTCTACATTTGAAGAAACACAAGAAAGATAACCACTCAAGAAGAGGTTTGCTAGCTATGGTTTCTGATAGACAAGCTCATATGAATTATCTAAAGAGAAAGAATCCAAAGAGATATTCATCTATTGCAAAAAAGTTAGATCTTAAGAAATAAATATATTTTCTATATAGTGCTATACTATATATAGTTTTTAATAAGTATTTTTAATAGTTTAATAAGTCATTTAATTTAGTATTTTTTAATTTTATAAGTAATTTTTAATTTTCATGTCAGTAATAAAACATAAAGAACAGCGTGTAGGTATTTTTATAGATACACAAAACATATATCATAGTGGGAAAAATTTATACCACTCAAAGGTAAACTTCGGTCAAATAGTAAAAGATGCTTTGGAAAATCGCTCACTAATACGTGCAGTAGCATATGTAATAACAACAGAAGCAGGAGATGAAAAGGGTTTCTTTGATGCTCTTACAAAAATGGGTATAGAAACAAAGACAAAAGATCTACAAATATTTGGAAGCGGAGCAAAAAAGGCAGATTGGGATGTCGGTCTAGCTATAGATGCTGTAAAGATGGCCCCAAAACTTGATGCAGTAATACTTGTAACAGGGGATGGAGACTTCGTTCCTCTAGTAGAATATTTACAAATGAATGAAGGCTGTCAGGTAGAGGTTGTTTCATTTAAAAAATCTACTTCAGCAAAACTTATAGAGTCAGCGGATGATTTTAAAGATCTAGATATAGATCCACAAAAATACCTTATAAATAATAAAAGTAATTTTAATGTTAAAGGGAAAGCAGGTAAACATAGTTTCAAAAAAAGAGGTTCTAATATGTCGCAGATGAACGACGACTCAGAAGACTCAGAAAAAAATATTGCAGATATTTCTGCCGATCTATCAGGACAAGAGTAATTAAAATAAAACCGGAATTTATCCGGTTTTATTTTGCATATAATAGCTCTATTTATACATATTTGTTAAAATTAACACATGAACTCTAAACAATACTCAATAGATATTGGTGGTAAAACTTTAATCGCAGAATTTAACAATCTAGCAGAACAAGCACATGGTTCAGTAATGCTTAAATATGGTAACACTGTAGTTCTCGCTACTGCAGTAATGGGAAAATTACAAAGAGATATAGATTTTTTTCCATTAACTGTTGAATATGAGGAAAGATTTTATGCTTCAGGAAAAATACTTGGAAGTAGATTTATACGTAGAGAAGGAAAACCTAGTGATGAAGCTATACTCTCTGGAAGAATAGTAGATAGAACTATAAGACCGCTTTTTGATCATCATATAAGAAATGAAGTACAAGTTGTTCTGACCGTACTATCTATTGATGAAGATGATCCTGATGTTATATCTGTAATCGGAGCATCCCTAGCGCTTGGCACATCTAACATACCATGGAATGGTCCTGTTTCTGCGGTTAGAATCGGTCACAATAATGGTTTCCACATTAACCCTAGTTATTCTGAAAGAAAAAAGGCAGATATAAGTCTCGATCTAGTAGCGTGCGGTAAAGATGGAAACATAAACATGATAGAAGTAGCAGGCAAAGAGTGCAGTGAAGATGAAGTAAATATGGCACTAAAAAAAGCTAGCGAAGAAATAGAGAAGATACAAAAGTGGCAAATAAAGATAATTGAAGAAATTGGAAAAACAAAAAAGATAATCGAAAAACCAGAAATTCCAGTTGAGATGGAGGAATTATTTAATAAAAACATATCGACAATTCTAAAAGATGCAGTGTTCAACAAAAAAGAGGGTGAGAATGAAATAAGTATTGAGGAAATTAAAAAGGATTGGTTAAAAATATTTCAAGAAAAATACCCTGAAGAAAACAAGAGTATTGCAGAAAAATACCTAGAGGAGAAAATAAATGAAATAATCCACAATGAAGCAATCGACAATAATAAAAGAGTAGACGGCAGGGGAATGGATGAAATAAGACCTCTTTATGCAAAAGCAGGTGGTATTTCACCAATATTACATGGTTCAGGAACATTTTATCGTGGAAGAACTCATGTGTTATCTGTACTTACTCTAGGTGGGCCAGGTGATGCGCAGGTTTTAGACGGTATAGAAATTGCACAAGACAAAAGATTTATGCATCACTATAACTTTCCACCATTTTCAACTGGAGAAACAGGAAGAATAGGTGGTACAAATAGAAGAATGGTGGGGCATGGTGCATTGGCAGAAAAAGCACTCTTACCTGTTATTCCATCAAAAGAAGTATTTCCATATACCATACGTATAGTATCTGAAGCATTTTCTTCAAATGGGTCTACATCTATGGGATCAGTATGTGGAAGTACAATTGCCCTTATGGATGGGGGTGTTCCAATAAAAGCCGCAGTTGCTGGTATAGCATCTGGTCTTATGATGAGAGAAACAAAATCTGGAATTATAGGAAAAATATTTGGTAATAAAAAATATGAATATAAAATCCTTACTGATATACAAGGACCAGAAGATCATCATGGTGATATGGATTTTAAGGTAGCAGGAACAAGAGAGGGTATAACTGCAGTACAAATGGATGTTAAAGTTAGCGGAATACCTATTCCGATACTTATTGAAGCATTCGAAAAAGCTAAAATTGCACGTTATAAAATACTAGATGTTATAGAAAAAGAAATATCAAAACCTAGAACAGATATATCAAACAATGCACCAAAGATAATAACGACAGTCATAAATAAAGATAAAATTGGCCTAGTTATAGGAACAGGTGGAAAAACAATAAAAGAAATAAAAGAAAAAACTGGTGTTGAGGAAATAAATATCGAGGACGATGGAACTGTATTTATAACTGGTAAAAATGGAAGTGCAGAAAAGGCAAAAGAAATAATAAAGATAATAACCACAGATAGAGTAGGGGAAAACCCAAATCCTAGATATAATAATAGAAATGAACGAAGAACATCCCCTTAATATTCTTGCTGAACAAGCTGAAAAGCAAGAGAAAGTACAAAGAATATTAGACCAAGATCTCAATCTTGGTTCAAAGAAGTATGTTCAGGAACCGATAAGAACATACGAAAGTGATGTTGCAAAAATTATGGCAAGTAATAGAACATCGAAAGCATCTATGGTTCTTGCTGAAACAAAGAAAAGAGAGGAGCTTAGAAATTCTAATGCAGAAAATAATGAAGCTATTTCAAATAAGAATAAGGTTGCATTGCCTGTAAAAAAGATACTCTCAATTATTCTAGGTATAGTATTTATACTTGGTGGATTTTATGCAGGATTTTATTTTTATAATAAAAGTGTACTTGCAAATCCACCGGCTCCGGAGGTAAAAAAAGTAATACCAAGTATCATATCTGCTGATTCACAAAAATTATTATCAATAGACGGAATGAATGGTAAAGAGATATTGCAAAGTATAAATTCAAATATAACAAAATCAAAACTGGGTACAGGAAAGATTCATGAAATTATACTTACAACAAAATCTGGTGATGTAGTAAACGCTGTAAAAGCTCCTTTATTTCTTGAAAAGACAAATATAGAGGCACCGAACCAATTAACAAGATCACTTTCAAACAGAATGATGGTTGGGGCTATAAAGGATAATAAGGATGAAAATATAAACTTTTTAGTATTTACAACTGAATTTTTCCAAAATAGCTATGCTGGAATGCTATTTTGGGAAAAAGATATGGCAAATGAACTTGAGGACATAATGAATTATAGAATGAAAATAGATAAAATAAATGAGAACGCTTCTTCTACTATAAATAATTACTTTGGAATAAGAGGAAAATTCATCGACAAACAGATAAAAAACAGGGATATAAGAGAATTTATACATGAAAGCGGTGAGCCTATGTTCTTATACTCATTTATTGATAAAAACACTCTTATAATCACTGAAAATGAGGACGCCTTCTCGAAACTGATAGATAAGATTGAAAAACAAACGTATATAAGATAAAATTCTTATATGAATAAAAAAGATATACAATATTTCAAAGATAAGCTAGAAAAAGAAAAGCAGGTATTGTTGAGCGAATTGGAATCTATAGGTAAAAAGGATACACACACTGTGGGGGGTTGGGATGCAACAGCTGGCAAGATGGAGGTGGATTCTGCAGATGAAAATGAACTAGCAGACAAATTTGAAGAACTAGAAGACAATGAAAGTATAGTAGAGCAGTTAGACAAACAGCTTGAAGAAGTAAATAGCGCTTTATATAGAATAACAGAAGGTAAATACGGTATATGTGAAGTGTCTGGTGAGGAAATAGAAAAAACTAGACTGGAAGCAATACCATCTGCTAGAACTTGCATGAAGCATATGAAATAAACAAAAACACCCTTATCAAAAGGGTGTTTTTGTTTTGTAACATATTTTTTATCATAATTTCATAACTTTTTTATAATTTCTTTATTAGTCTTTGATATTTTGTATACATGGCAATATCAAAGATATATAGTGCTCAACTGGTGGGTTTGGATGGTTTTATAGTTACCATTGAAACTGACTTATCAAACGGTCTTCATTCATTTTCTATTGTAGGATTACCAGACAAAGCAGTAGAGGAGGCAAAAGACCGTATTTCATCAGCTATTAAAAATAGTGGTTATGTTTCACCAAAACAAAAAAATCAGAAAGTTGTTATATCCCTAGCTCCAGCAGATATAAAAAAAGAGGGTACTGCATTTGATCTTGGTATGGCTCTGGGGTATCTGTGTGCAAGTGGGGATATAGATTTTGATCCAGAAAATAAAATATTTCTAGGTGAACTTTCATTAGGAGGAAAAATAAGGAAAATAAATGGTGTTTTACCGATAGTTAAAAGCGCTAAAGATAAAGGATTTAAAGAAATATACTTGCCTAAAGAAAATGTTATTGAAGCAAGTCTCATAGATGATATAAAGATATTTGGTGTAGAGGATTTAAATAGTTTTATTTATCACATAAAAAGTGTGCAGGGATTTAGAATAAAAAATAGTAAAAAAACAAAAATTGATTATATAGAAAATGATTATGATATAGATTTCTCCCAAGTCCAAGGTCAAAATACAGCAAAAAGAGGACTATTGATATCCGCATCTGGCGGTCATAACATGGCTATGTATGGCCCACCAGGAACTGGCAAAACAATGCTTGCAAAAGCTTTTATAGGAATACTACCTCAACTTACAAAAGAAGAGATACTTGAAGTTACAAGTATATACTCCATATCAAAACTGTTAGATAGACCATTTATAACAAACCCTCCATTCAGATCTCCACATCACACATCCTCATACGCCTCATTGGTAGGTGGAGGAAACTTCCCACAACCAGGGGAGATTACACTTTCACACAGAGGAGTGCTTTTCCTAGATGAATTTATAGAATTTGAAAGAGGGGTTATAGATGCTCTGAGACAACCACTTGAAGATGGGGTTATAACCATATCTAGAGCAAAAGGTAAGATAACTTTTCCTGCAAAATGTATACTACTTGCTTCAATGAATCCATGCTCATGCGGTTATGCAGGAAATAAAGGCTGTACCTGCTCAATAAAAGAATTGCAACAATATAAAAAGAAATTATCTGGACCTATAATTGACAGGATAGATATATGGTCATCAGTACACAAAGTTGAATATGAAAGTCTAGCCAATCCAGATAAAAGTAATACTACATCCAAAGAAATGAGAGAATTGGTAAAAACAGTTAGAAAAATACAACTTGATAGATATCATCTGTTTGGTATTAAGAATAAATCATTGAATAGTGATATGAGTGTACAAGATATAAATACAATAATAAAACTTACTTCGAGTGTTAAAAATATATTATCCAAATCAGCAGAAAGACTAGGTATGTCTGGTAGGGCATATCACAGAACTTTAAAAGTTGCTCGAACAATTGCTGATCTAGAATATAAACAGGATATAAATGAAGAACACATACTTGAAGCCCTTCAATATAGACAGAAAGACTTTTGATTAGAAAGGATTCTTAGCTCCTCTTATTTCGAAGTGAACATGGGGACCTGTAGCGTGTCCTGTTGAACCAACCTTAGCTATAACATCACCTTGTTCCACAGTATCTCCAGCTTTTACTAGATTTTTTGAATTATGTGAATATAGCGTTTGAGTACCATTATCATGTGAAATGATTATAAAATTACCATAACCACCATTCCATCCACCTACGATACTTATCAAAACCTTACCCTTAGCAGAAGCCATTATCGATGTGCCAACAGGTGCTGCAATATCAACAGCATTGTATCCATGCAATCCCTGACTTCTAGTACCACCAGTTACAGGACGTATATAATATCCAGGATAAGAAGGACCATTAGCATCATGCAGAGGATTGTTTGTTGCCATACTACCCTTAACCTGCTTTGTCTTTATAGGGACAACCAATTCACCATCAGGAATTATTACTATCGAACCGAGCTTTAATTTTGTATTTAAAGTAATGTCATTATATTTCAATACTTCATCTAAATCTGCTTTGTATTTTGATACCATACTGTTTATATTATCTCCAGACTTTACTATATGGCGTATACCAGATATAGGTAATATAACTAGATTTTGACCTTCTTTTAGATCACTGTTTTTATTTAAATTATTTGCCCAAAGTATAGTATTTACAGAAACATCAAATAGATCGGCTATACCAGACAAACTATCCCCCTTTCTCACTGTATATACACTTATTTGTGTATTTATAGGCTCTTCAACATCTGCTGAAGTTCCAAGTGGTCCGATTTCTGCTATAAGAGCATTCTGCGAAACTGGTGCAGGTTCTAGTGTTGAGATATTGGACTTCGGATCATTGTTTATTACCGCTTTCAGAACAAGCATGTTCTGAGAATTCTTTACTCCTGGATCATCCATAACTTTTGCATTTACTTCATCACCTAGTAGACCGTATATTATAGAAGATATACTTGCAGACGCTTTGTGAGGGAAAAAACTAAAGAAAGTTGCTATAAAAACAGAAAATGCCACCACCCTAGTGATAATATATTTTGATATTGAATTGTTTTTGTTGAAACGTGTAGAAAATAACATAATGAAAATGGCGTTTCGGCAATAGTCTTTCGAGGTTTTTTAGGCCTTTCTTTGAGTTCGGAATGTCGGTAAATGGCTATGTTGAGCCATCTTTATACCAATATTTTGCTTGGTACCATAGAAGCCTACTTTAGCCATAAACAAAAGTCAACATCTTGTCTTTTCCATGATATAGTGGTCATAATGAATGAAAATATTCACTCAAATCTAAATTCTGAGCAAAAAAAAGCAGTTCAAACACTTCAAGGTCCTTTGCTTATACTTGCTGGTGCCGGAGCAGGTAAGACAAAGACCATAACTCATAGGATTTTGAACTTGATAAAGAGTGGAGTAGCACCTAGAAACATACTAGCTATTACATTTACAAACAAAGCAGCAAAAGAAATGCGCGATAGGGTTATGAATCTTATCACTAACGATAAAAGTCTAAACATCCCAATATCTTTTAATGAAAAGCCATTTGTAAGCACATTTCACTCTCTTGGTGTACATATTTTAAAAGAAAACTGCCAAATACTTGGTTTGCCTAGACATTTCACCATATTTGATCGCTCAGACTCAAAGAGAGCTGTTAAAGAGGCTTTGGAAGCGTGCAATATCAACCCCAAAGAGTTTGACCCTGGATCAATTTTAAACGCTATATCAAGAGAGAAGGGTGAATCAGTAACAGTTGAGCAGTACAAAGAGTCAAAAAAGGAGTATTTTCAAAGTATAGTTTGTCAGGTTTGGGAAAAATATGAAAATATTTTAAATAAAGAGAAAGCTTTGGATTTTGATGATCTTTTATTAAAAACGGCAAAGCTATTGAAGAATAATAAAGAAATAAGACACAAATATAATTCTATATGGAAATATATTCACATAGATGAATATCAGGACACAAATAGGGTTCAGTACGAAATCGCAACTCTGCTAGCAGAAGAAAATAGAAACATATGTGTTGTTGGAGATGCTGACCAAACAATATATACATGGAGAGGAGCTAATATTGAAAATATATTAAATTTTGAAAAAGAATATACCGAGGCTGTTGTAGTAGTACTAGAAGAAAATTATAGATCAACCCAAAACATACTTGCTGCTGCAAATAATGTTATTAAGAAAAATATATTGAGAAAAGATAAAAACCTTTTTACAAGAAATGGTGAGGGGGAGAAGCTCGAGTTAAATATGTCTACAAGTGAACACGATGAAGCAAGTATGATAGCAGAAAAATGTAGAGATCTTATAAAAAACAAAGTTGATCCAAAGGAAATTGCGGTACTTTATAGAACAAATTTCCAGTCTAGAGTGATAGAAGAAGCTTTTCTAAAAAAGAATGTTGCGTATCAGGTCTTGGGGGTAAAGTTTTTTGATAGAAAAGAAGTGAAAGATGTAATTTCTTTTATCAGGGCAAGCTTAAACAGAGATAGTAGTGGCGACCTAGTGAGGATAATAAATGTTCCACCAAGAGGTATAGGTAAAACAAGTATACTCAAAATAATTAGCAATCAGGATGAAAATCTAAACTCTGGAATTAAGCTTAAGATTAGCCATTTCTTCGCTATGCTAGAGAGAATAAATAGTTTTGCAAAAGCAAATACACCAAGTGAAACTATAAAATATATTTTAAAGGAAACTGGGATGGAAAAAATGTATAAAGATGGTTCGAACGAAGATCAAGAAAAATTGGAAAACATGAGGGAATTGGTTTCGGTAGCAGCACAATATGATCAACTAGGTAACGAACAGGGCATGGAAGCATTTCTAGAAAACGCAGCTCTTGCAACTGATCAGGATGAATTAAATGAAAATAGAGATGCGGTAAAACTAATGACAGTTCACGCAGCAAAAGGTCTTGAGTTTGATTATGTTTTTATAGCTGGTCTTGAGAATAATCTATTCCCACACATGAGAATAAATGAAGATGAAATATCTAGATCTGAAGAAGAAGAGGAGAGAAGATTGTTTTATGTTGCAATCACAAGAGCAAGAAAAAAAGTATACTTGAGTTATGCATGTATAAGATCTATTTATGGTAGAGAACAGGTAAATACTCCATCAGAATTTATAACTGATATTGGCGATGAACTCATAAATGAGGTAGAGTATGAAAAACCAACAGGTGTAAAAGCTATATTTATTGATTTTTAATATGAAAGAAATAATATACGAGGAAAATACAAACGATAATACAGAAGAGGGTACAGAAGAAAATACAGAAGAAGATATAAGAGAAAATTCTGAAGAACATATAGAAGAAAATAACTCAGATCAAAACACACGGGAATCTGATTCAAATTTTTCTGCTAAAAAATCTTTGGGTCAAAACTTTTTACACTCACCGCAAGCTATATCTGCAATGGTTTTTGCTACAGATATAAAAAAGGGGGATGTCATACTAGAAATTGGCCCCGGAAAAGGTGCATTAACAGTAAAACTACTTGAATCGGGCGCAAAAGTTATAGCTTTTGAAAAGGATGATAGGGCAATTCCATTTTTACGTAAAAAATTCCCAGATGAAATAAAAAAAGGTGATTTAACAATAGTTCATGAGGATATATTGAAACTAGATATTGAAAATAATCCTTATTTTAAGGCTTCAAAATACAAAATATCGGCGAATATACCGTATTATATAACTGGAGAACTACTGAGAAAGTTTCTAGAGAGTAACAATCAGCCAGAAAAAATGGTTCTTATGCTACAAAAAGAGGTTGCAAGGAGGATTGTAGGTGAAGAAAGCAAAAAAACCGATAAAAATGGGGTTAAAATCAAAAAAGAGAGCATATTATCTATATCTGTAAAGGCATATGGCACTCCAAAATACATAACTACAGTTTCAAGAAAGTTTTTTAGACCGGTACCAAACGTAGATTCAGCGATTTTAGCTATAAATAACATATCCAAAGACTTTTTCTATGAAAAAGATATGAAAATTGATGAAAATAAGTTTTTTGAAGTGGTAAAAGCAGGATTTGCACACAAAAGAAAGATAGTTGTCAAAAATCTTGAAGAAATAATTGATAAAGAGACTCTAAAAAGGGTGTGGATTGAACTTAAAATAGATACCAATGTCCGAGCTGAAGAACTTTCTTTGTCTGATTGGAAAAATATAGCTTTGAATACAAATTGTTTTCCACAGAAATCGCTATAAAAAAGCATATTTTACTTAATTTTTTGATATAATTTAGGGAGTATGCCGAATACTACCCAAATTAGAATTGGTCTAATGATTTTTTCTGCCATAATTATAGTTACAGGTGCTTTCTTTTTGGCAGAATACAAAAATAAAAAAACAGAAAAGTTGGCATATTCGTCTGTAATAGCAACTTCATCTGAAGAGATATTTCAAAACCAAGATGCAGATAGTGATAATGATGGTTTAAAGGATTGGGAAGAGATTCTACTAGGCACAAATCCAAATGACTCTGACACTGATAAAGATGGCACAAATGATGGTAAAGAAGTTTCTCTAAGAAGAAATCCTTTAGTAAAAGGACCAAAAGATAGTGAAAAAGATGTTACTGCAACTGGTGACAAAAAGGTTGAATTAGCCCCAATAGATTTGTTTGCTAGAAACTTCTTTGCAAGATATATGGAATTAAAACAAGCTGGAGTTTCACAAGATAAAACTAGTCAGCAAGAATTGGCAAACATGGTTATCCAACAAGGTGTTGTACTAGCTCTTCCCAAAACATATACAATGAAAGATATTCAAACATCTAGCAACATTTCAAAAGAATATATTTCGAACTATGTAGATGAAGTAAATCAAATATTTTTAAATAATCAAAATAAAGGTAGAGATGAAAGTGCTATAGCAAAAGAAAGTATAGAAAAAGAAAATCCAGATATATTAAAAGAAATCGATCCTATCATAGCTACATACAAGAGGGTAATAGCAGGTCTACTCAAGGTAAAAGCACCTTATAATCTCTCAGAAAATCATTTAAATATAGTGAATGCAATGAGTGGTTTCTTATTTGTTGCAGAATCACTTAGAAAATCTGATAAAGATGCACTAGTGGCTTTACAAGGTGCATCTAGACAACTGGATTCAGCAAAAGCATTGAATGCTAGCCTTTCACTAATGAGAAGTTATAAAAAGTAATGAGAAATATATTTCAAAAAATAATATTAAGTTTTGTAACAATCATTATTGTATTGTCTCCTTTACTTATTGCTCCAAAAACAAGTTTCGCTGTACTTGGCGCAGGAGATACAGTTATAGAAGTTGGACCAAGTCTATATCAACAGATAGCAAACACAGCAAATAGCACAGCTACATCATTTTCAACATATTCCGTTCAATTTAAGGAATTCGTACTCGATGGTCTAGCAGTTGCCTTAACAAAACAAATAATCAGGCAATTAACATCTAGTATTGTTAATTGGATAAATTCTGGATTCGAAGGTAGTCCATCTTTCATATCTGATCCTGGATCATTCTTTCTAGATGTTGCAGATCAAGTAACTGGAGCATTTCTATCAAAATACGGTGGACCACTAGTAGATCTTTGTTCACCTTTTAGTATAGACATACGTTTGGCTTTAGCATTTAAATACAGACCATATAATCCAAAAAGATATACTTGTACCTTAAATACAATAATAAAAAATAGTAAAAATGCAGTAAATGGAGCTAGTATAAATGGTTTTACAGCGGGAGATTTTAAACAGGGTGGATGGCCAGCTTTTGTAACTATGACTACAGAACCTCAGAACAATCAGATAGGTGCTTATCTAGAAGCCGATAATGAACTATCTATAAAGGTTGCAAATGCACAAATAGAAAAGAAACAGGAAGTTAATCAGGGTAGAGGATTCTTGTCATGGAAAGAATGTAAAACTGTACCTCCAGCAAATCAGATACAAGGTGCAAATCAAGGAACAGGAGAGGGTACAGTTACTGCGGATGATTCTGCTGGTAGTGGTGAAGTAAGTCAAAATACAACCAGTTCGACAGGCCAAGCACAAGTCTCTGCTGGTACAAAAGTATGTACAACAAAAACTCCTGGATCAGTTATAGAGGGACAATTACAACATAGTCTTGGCGGACCGTTGCGTGAACTTGAACTTGCTGATGAAATAAATGAAATTGTAAACGCTCTGTTTGCTCAGCTTGTAACTCAAGTTCTACAGAAGGGATTGTCTGGTGTAAGTGGAAGTGGTTCAGGGGATAATGGTTCATACATAAATCAGATACAGAAAGAAGCAAATGATTCAAAGATAAATGATCAATTAATGCCAATAAAGACTGAGCTTTTGAAAAATATAGAAACTTATATCCAAAATACAGTTCAATATAGAGATTGGAGAAATAAAACATTTGACCTATTCTCAAATGTCACAAAAACATATGAATCAGCAAAAGCTTGTTATGCTACAAAAATTGCCGATCCGAACTTACAATTATCTATAACACAAAAGTCTGCAGCACAGGGAATGATAGATTATATAAGTGGAATTCAAAATGAAATAAGACCAGAAATAGGTAAAAGCTTATCACAAAAGACAACCGAACTACTCGACAAAGCAAAACAGTCTGACGATAGACTAAATAAATTAAATGAAATAAAGACAAAAGCAAACAATGCTACAACTGTAAATGAAATAAATGAACCAAGCAGACTTTATGGTGAAATGTTACAGAGTCAGAGTTTAACATCAGCAAAGGATATAATAGAGGCACAACAGGAATACGATACGCTTATAAATTTTGCAAGCCCTTTCCAACAAGATGCAAACAGGAGAGTACAGGAATGTGGAATATTCCCAACAAATATAAGATAAATGATTAATAAAAATAAAAAATCAATACTTATAATATTATGTGTGGTGATACTAGCCATAATAGTATTGCCTCATTTTGCGATAGCACAAGAAGTAAAACTTGATCAAGGAGTAGCCATAGGACTTATACCAAGAAGTGTAATAAACAATATATTGAGTTGGATATCATATATGATACTAACTTTTACATCAAATCTAGTTACTATAAGTGGAACACTTTTGAGTCTTTCCATAAAACTAACTTTAAACATAAAGAGTATATACACTGGGGTTAGTAGTATAGAAACACTCTGGAGAACAATTAGGGATTTATCTAGTATGTTTATTATTTTTATACTACTTTTTGAATCAATAAAAATGATTCTTGGTATGAAAGGTGTTGGTTTTAGTCAGACAGTCGTAAAGATCTTTATTGCTGGAATACTGATAAACTTTAGTCTTTTCTTCTGCAAAATAATCATTGATGCTTCCAATCTAGTTTCTATACAATTTTACAATGCCATTACACCAACAACATCTCAGACACTGAGTGTCCAATCTGTATTTGAAGACGGAGGTCTATCAAACACTTTTATGCAGAGTTTAAAAATACCAACTATATATAGCACGGTAAAATTTGCTAAGGGTGCAGATGTTAGTGCTGGAATAATAGTAGCAACAATAGGTGGAGTAATAATGATGATAACAGCATCATTGAGTTTCTTTGCGGCAAGTATTGCATTTATAATCAGGACAGGACTACTCTTATTTGTAATGACACTTTCTCCATTGTATTTTGCCGGAATGATATTCCCTGAGATAAAAAAGAAAGTATCCGAACGAATACTAGGCATGCTTATCAATCAGTGTTTGTTCATGCCTGTATATCTATTTCTACTTTATATTGCATTAAAGATAATTACTGATAGTAATTTCATGAATATATTTAACACTACGGGACAAGCACAAAGTAGTAGTTTCGGAACTATAACTATAGGTATAGCGATCCAGTACATAATCGCACTTATGTTTATAAATGCACCACTAGTAGCTGCTATAGAATTTGGAGGAATGGGAATGAAGTGGGCACCACAGCTTGATAAGATAAGCAAGTCATTTGGTGGAATGTTGGGTAGAAATACTATTGGTAAATGGAGTGGTAGCTTAGGTTCAAAATTTGATAACATGGCTGCTGTGGCACAAGGATCGAAGGTCGGTAGGGGAGCAAGTACAGTTCTTAGAACTCTTGGAATCAGTCAAGCTGTAAGAGGTGGTCTAAGTAGTATGGAGAAAAACAAATATGGCAGTACACAAAGCTATGGTGATGTAAAAAAAGAGAATAAAGATAGAGCAAAAGAAGTTGCTGGTGTTCAGAGAACTAGATTACAAAATTCATATCTTGCACCAGGTCTAGGATCAAAAACACCACATATAACTCCACCACTTTTGACTAGTGAACAGAAAAAGAATTTTGTTACTGCAGTTGGTAAAATGGGAGGTAAAGATTTTGAAAATTCAGAGCTAGAAACGCTGATTGATCCATATTTTGTAAGACATTTAAATTCGAAACAAGTTGATTCTATTTTGGATGCAGACTACCTATTACCTGAGGAAAAAGATAAGTTTAGAAAAGCAAGAATGGATAATGTGATACTAACACTAGATAGTGGGGTATTGGATGATATAAAGGACGTTATGAAAGGTATATCTGGTAAAGAACTTTCAAAACTAACTACGTCAAAATATGAAAAGGGTGGCTTGGTTGTCAATGGTTCAGATGTAATTACTAAGGATGATGTTATCGATCAACTAACTACAAGCCAACTTCAAGAAATGAGAGATATAAGTGGTGATATAAAAGCCAAAATTGGTAAAAGAATAGGGGGATTACCGGCTGGAGCAAAACATAAAGCATCTGGTTTTATTAAAAAGAATCTCGTTGAATGGTCATAAAATTATATGAATGAAAATATATACAAACAAATACCAGAAGACATAATGAAAGCAATAAATAGCTCAGATGTCTATACTGCCTTAGAAAAAATAGGTGATGATTTTGATTTGAATATCGATCAGATTGGTCAATTAAATTATTTAACTGAACAGGTAATGATAGGTATACTAAAATCTGACAAGTATATTGATACTGTTTCGGAAGAGCTTGAAATAAATCGTAGTAAAGCTCGTGATGTTGCTGAGTCGGTAAATAAAATGATTTTTCTACCTATAAGAGAGTCGATGAGGAGGATGCAGGATATATCGAACGGTGATGTGACACCCCCACCTCCAAGACCTGTTATAAAAGCTCCTGCTATCACAACAGAACCTTCAACTTCAGCACAGATCAAAAAAGAAGAAGTTATTTTGCCTAATAAACAAGAAGTAGTTTTTAGTACAAATACTGCAGATGCTAAAAGTGGTGTAGATATTCAAAACAATATAGATCCACAAATTAATATAAATACTCAAAACAATACTGAAACATCTAGAAAGGAAATAGGGGAGATAGAAAAAATGGGTAACTTCACTATTGATAAACACGATATCAATGAACCACAATTTGACGATACCTCATCTGATCAAAATATAGCAAAAGAAGATATGCTAAAGGTGATAGAAGAACCAGAAAAAATAGTTGAGCATTTATTACCAAGTGGTTCAGATAAAAAAGAACCTATAGTAATAAAAACAGTACCGGGACATAGGGACGATCCATATAGAGAGCCTTTAATATAATGCTATAATATACACATGCGTTTTCAAGTTCCACAATTTATCGAAGTTGAGGACAAGATCTTCGGACCACTTACTTTGAAACAATTCATATATCTTGCAGGAGGTGCAGGTATATCGTTTGCAATATACAGACTATTTTCTTCATTTTTATATTCAGCTCTACCTATAATATTGATAATGGGATTTTCTTTTGCTTTAGCTTTTTATAAAATAAACAATAAGCCTTTTATATTTGTAGTTGAAGCTGCATTCAAATACTTTTTTTCTTCGAAACTATACATCTGGAGAAAAGTCGAAGTGAAGAAAGGGGACAGTGAAGAAAAGAAAGATGCAAAAGAATATGCATCTATTATGGTTCCAAAAATCTCAGATAGTAAATTGAAAGATTTAACTTGGAGTTTGGATATAAAAGAAAGTATGTATACAAATAAAAATCAAAAATAATGGCACAAGAAACAAAAACAACACAAGAGTTCGTACCTATTCAGGAAATAAGAGATGGGGTAGTTATACTGAAAGATGGATCTATGAGATCTTTAGTATTGGCATCATCTCTAAACTTTGCTCTAAAATCCCTAGATGAGCAGAACTCTATAATATTTCAATTTCAAAACTTTTTGAACTCTCTAGATTTCTCTGTGCAGATATTTGTTCAATCAAAAAGACTAGATATAAGGCCATATATAGCTCTTCTAGAAGAAAGATACAAGGAGCAGATGACAGAACTTATGAAAATCCAAACTAGAGAATATATAGAATTTATAAAAACTTTTGTCGAAAATTCAAACATCATGACAAAAAGCTTTTTTATAGTAATTCCATACAATCCTCCAGTTATAAGTTCAAAAAATAATCCATTGAGAAACTTCGTCGGCAATAAAGATGGAGGAAAGATCCTTGAAAATAGCGAATTTGATGAATATAGAAGCCAACTAGAGCAGAGAGTAGGGGTTGTAGAACAAGGACTAGTGAGATGTGGAATAAGAGTTGCTGAGCTTGGAACAGAAGAGGTGGTAGAATTGTATTATAAGATATTCAATCCAGGTGAAACTGAGAAACCTATTCAAATAAATTAAATAAAAATATGAGCTTTTTTAGTAAAATACTTGGTAAAAAAGAAGAAAAGGATCCAATAGTGTCTCTTATGCCACAAGAGATATATGAAGCTGGCGTCCTAGAACTAAAAGATGTTATAGCTCCATCGGCACTTAAGATAAGCCCAAAAGAAATAAACCTTGGTGAAAAAGTAGCTAGAACATTCTTTGTGATTTCATATCCTAGATTTTTATCAGAAAGTTGGTTTGCTCCTATCATAAATCTAGATAAAATATTTAACATTTCTATTTTTATACACCCTGTCGATACAGCAAAAGTACTTAGACATTTCCAAAAGAAAGTTGCTGAGGTTCAAAGTCAGATATCACAAAGGGAAGAGAAGGGTCTAGTTCGTGACCCTATGCTTGATACTGCATATCAAGACCTTGAGGCACTCAGAGATAACCTAATGCAAGCTCAAGAAAAAATATTTGATGTTGGAGTTTATATAACCATATATGGAGACACAAGTGCAGAATTGGATAAATTGGAATCAGAAATTAAATCTATATTGGAATCAAAATTGGTATATTTGAAACCAGCTCTATTTCAACAAGAAAGCGGATACAAGAGTGTTCTTCCTATTGCAGACGATCAACTATCTGTACACTCAAAACTCAATTCATCTCCATTATCATCACTATTTCCCTTTGTATCATTTGACCTAACTTCAGACAAAGGAATACTCTATGGAATAAATAGACACAATTCTTCACTAGTACTTTTTGATAGATTTCTTCTAGAAAATTACAATTCTGTGACTTTTGCAAAAGCTGGTGCAGGTAAGTCATATTGTACAAAGCTCGAAATACTTAGAACACTGATGTTTGATACAGAAGTAATAGTTATTGACCCTGAAAAAGAGTATGAATATATGGCTGAAGCAACAGGTGGTAAGTATTTTAATATTTCTCTAAATTCAGAACATCATATAAATCCGTTTGATCTTCCTATTGCTAGAGAAGACGAGTCTCCAGCTGATGTATTGAGATCAAATATCATAAACTTGGTCGGATTGTTTAGAATAATGCTTGGTGGATTGACTCAAGAAGAGGATGCGATCATAGATAGAGCAATTACAGAAACATATGCGCTAAAAGATATTACTGCAGAATCAAACTTCAAGAATGTTGAGCCACCACTTCTATCAGATTTCGAACTTGTACTAGCAGGTATGGAGGGGGCTCAGTCACTAGTAGATAGACTTAGCAAATATACAAAGGGAACATGGTCTGGCTTTATAAACCGACCTTCAAATGTAGATATAAATAAAAAGTTTGTAGTATTTTCACTTAGAGATATGGAGGATGAATTGAAACCTGTGGCTATGTATATAGTTACACATTATATATGGAATGCTGTTAGAAAAAATCTAAAGAAAAGACTTCTAGTGATAGATGAGGCTTGGTGGATGATGAAATCCGAAGACACAGCTTCTTTCTTACTAGGTCTTGCAAAAAGAGGTAGAAAATACTATTTGGGACTAGCAACTATCACACAAGACGTAGATGATTTCTTGAAATCTCCATATGGTTTACCGATAATTACAAACTCATCTATTCAAATTCTTTTGAAACAGTCTCCATCATCAATAGATAATATTCAAAAAACATTCAATCTTACAGATGAAGAAAAATACCTATTGCTAGAATCGGATGTAGGGGAGGGTATATTCTTTGTTGGTCTAAAACACGTTGCTTTAAAAATAGTAGCTTCATATACAGAAGATCAGATCATTACAACAAACCCAGCCCAAGTATTGGCCATAAAAAGAGCAAAGAAAGATTTGGAAGAAAGTGAATCAGCAACACTTGCGGAGGGAAATAGGATAAAATAGGTACATGGAAGATAATGGTAATAAAAAAGGAGATTTGGGTACTAAAGAGAGTATATTTTTAATCCTATTAGCTTTAGTTGCCGATTTGTCTACCCTTATTCCGCTTGTAGGGGATTTTGTTGGTCCATTATTTTGGACTTTTATAACAGTGTACTTTTGGAAAAAAGGTATGGGTATTATCAATTGGAGGAGATTTGCTCCATCTATAGTGTCTTTTATTGCTGAACTTATACCCATAATACAATCTCTACCATCTATTGTTGTTTGTATGGTTATTATTGTATTTTTAACAAAAATAGAGAAGAAAACTGGTATTTCTGTTACAAATATTGTAAATAAAAAGATAATACCAAAAAGACCTATTGCTAGAATACCTTTAAATATAGACGGTTCTAGACCTCCAAGACTAACAGAGTAATAAAATTGAGGAAATCCACTCATTTATTGAGTATAAATATGATAAAATATAATAGATGAACTTCTTCATAAGACAATTTATATTTATAGTATTTTTATTGATTATGGTTTTTCCAGTGATAGGAAAAGCTCAGGCTCCAAACCCTATAGATAGTGTAAGTATTAGTATCGACCCTGAAACACCCGTACCAGGTAAAAACGCGATTATAAAACTCGTTAGCTACAATATAGACCTAAATTCTTCAAACATAGTCTGGCAAGTTGGAGGTAAAACTGTATCTAAAGGTGTTGGTATAAATAAGCTAAATATCATAGCCCCACCTATAGGCAAGGTTTCAAATATAATAGCTATAATATCTACAGTAGATGGTAGAGAGATAAAAAAGGGTATAAATGTAAAATCAAGTGACACAGATCTAGTGTGGGAAACAGATGGTTTTATACCTCCATTTTATGAAGGTAAATCACTCTTTTCATATCAAAACACAATAAAGATAATAGCGATTCCCCACATGCAAGGAAACCAGGGTAGAGAGGCTGATCCTAAGTCTCTCTCATATAAGTGGACTGTAAACAACAGGGTGATGCAGGATCAATCTGGATATGGCAAACAAACATTATTAATAAAAGATGAATTGCCTGTAGATTTGAATATAGAAGTAGAAATATTGAGCAGAGATGGTAACCAAAAGAGTGTTTCAACTATAGCACTTGCACCGGGTGATCCTAGTATTTCACTATACGAAGAAGATCCTCTATATGGTGTTTATTATAATAGTGCACTATCAGACAATAAAGTACTTAAAAATAATGAATTGAGTGTATTGTCTGTTCCTTACTATTTTAATAAAAAAAAGAATTCTGATGTTTCTAGAATTTGGAGTATAAACAGTATAGAACAAACTGATTTGAAAAATAATGATAATATAACACTTAGGACAAACCAAAATTCTGAAGGAAGATCGAGTATATCTTTGGAAATAAGAGGGGTAGACAATATTCTTCAAGGAGCAAAGAAACAGATTGATGTATTTTTCAATAAATCAAAAAGTGAAAATAACATAACATTTTAAATATGAAAAAAATACTAGTATTTATAATAGCTATAACAATTCTACTCTTGGGAGTAAGTGATGTTCAAGCAAAAATAGTTGAGGATTATAAACTCCTCGAACCTTTGCCATGTATAGAAGGTGGTGGTACAAATTGTATAAGTACAACAATAGAAACAATACCTTTTGATGGGTATGTAGGATATGTATATAGATTTTCCATAGCTCTAGCTGTATTTTTAACTGTAGTAATGATGATAATTGGAGGATTTGAATATATGTTTGCAGAATCTTTTACAAGCAAGAGCTCTGCAAAAGATAAAATGAAAAATGCAGCACTAGGTCTAGGAGGTGTCTTGGTATCGTATCTAGTATTACAAACTATAGACCCTAGACTAGTACAACTCGGTGTCGATATAGAACCTATAAATGTACAAAACCTAAAGGCTGAGAATGTCGATGAATTTAAAAACCAGTTAGCGAGCGATATGGAAAAAATCTCGCTAGAATCGCTTAGAAACATAGGTACTATACAAGACAATAAAGATAAAAAAAATGTAGCCATTGCAGATTTGGAACAAAAAATAAAGGATACTACTGACCCAGAAGAACTTTATCAATTAAAAACAGATTTAGAAAAATTGAAAGTTGAATCAAAAGCTCTAGAATCAGAGCAAAGTAAAGAGATATACAGAGCAATAGCGCTTTCTAGTTTTAAAAATTCAATATCAATAATTGACGATTCAAATAATTATAAAAAATCCGCACTAAATTCTTTGGCAACTTTCAACGCTGATGATGAATTAAAACAAACCTTATTACCCATAAGTGAAACATACAGTAAATATACACCGAAAATGGGAATAGAAGACAAGCAAAGTATAGATAAAGAAAATAAGTTTTTTAACGACCAAATAAAAAAAGAGCAAGATCTTATGTTACTCATAAACAAGCAGAAGGACGCTGGGAATTACGGTGCTTATCTTGTGGATTTAAGAAAAGAGTATGAAGCAGTTAAAGACTCAGGAACCGGTAATACTGAGATTGATAAATTATACAGTGAGATTCTAAAATCAAGAATCAATAAAATAAATATTATTCTTGGTAAAAAACAATGAAAAAAATAACAACTATATCTATAATATTGTTTATTATTGCAGTATTAGCCGGGGCCTATTACTGGTTCTTTTTAAGAAGTAATAGTGACAGTACAAAAAAAGTAGATCCTCAGTCTATAGTCCAAGGCTTCAACCCTTTCAGTAGAAGTAGTATTTTAGTAACGAACAATAATTCAAATACCGGTTCTAGTACAGTTAAAAATACACAAACTGTAGAAGATAGACCTTTGGCAAAATTAAGAAAGATTAGCGACACACCAGTAGGAGGTATGTCAGCAAGTTCTACAGTATTGAGATATGTAGATAGAGGTCTTGGGCATGTATATGAAATAGGGGCAACTTCTACAAATCCAGAAAAGATATCGAACACTACCATACCTAGAGTTTATGAGAGTTATTGGAATAAAAATCTAAACCAAGTTGTATTTAGATATATAAAAGCAGATAGTGACAATATAGTAAATTTTTTTGGTGAAATAAAAAGCATAAAAAATTCATCTAGTACTCCAGATACAACAAAGTATGAAATAAAAGGTAAATTCCTATCGAGCAATATATCGCAAATAGCAGTTTCGCCAAAAGGGGATAGGATATTTACCTTTAATATTGAAAATGGTGGTGGTATAGGATACATATCAAATTTTGATGAAACAAAAAGGATAAAACTATTTGATACGCCTATGACTCAAGTAAAGGTAGAGTGGCCAACTGAAGGCTTTGTAACTCTAACAACAAAATCATCGAGTGCTTCTTTTGGTTATATGTACGCAATAGACACAAAAACTGGTGCAATAAACAAAATACTTACAGGCAGCAATGGTTTTTCCACAAAACCTAGTTTGGACTTAAAGAAAGTGATGTATTCAAAGAGTGTAAATAATGGTCTTAAAACATATGTGTATGATTTATCCAAGGGTAGTACTGTAGAAACAGTTTTTAATACACTACCTGAAAAATGTGTTTGGAGTAATATAAGAAAAAATGAAGCGTATTGTGCAGTTCCTACATCTTTTAAAGATGGTAATTATCCTGATGATTGGTACAGAGGGAATGTATCGTTCATAGATCAAATATGGCACATAGATACAGACACAGGTGAAGTACATATGCTTGCAAACCCACTAGTAACATCTGACACTATAATAGATGCTGTAAATCTAAAGCTGGATCAAAAAGAAAATAACCTATACTTTATAAATAAGTATGATTTGAGTCTTTGGGTGCTTGATCTAAACAAATAGCTATCTTAGGTGAAATCTTCTAACGTAAACCTCTTGTGCTAGTGTAAACAAACTAGTAACTGTCCAATAAAGAGCGACAACTGAAGATATCTTGTATGAGATAAGAAAAACCATTATAGGAAAGAAGAATTTCATATTTTTTGTCATGTTTTGAGCTATATCAGCAGGATTGTTGGAATTTGGAACAGTTTTTATGGTTCTTGTAGCTGGAGAAAAGTGTAATTGTAGAAATTGAGATATAGAAGCAATAACTGACATTGCTATATTTCTTACACTTATATCAACAAAACCTAAGAAATGCATATTTACGCTTGGTATTGCCACAAAACTATATAGAAGTGTCTCATCTACCTTTGGTAAACCTGAATGTATAAATATAGAGTATAGTGCATACACGATAGGTAACTGTAGAAACAATAGAAAGAAACTTGAGAATGGGCTTATACCTTTTTGTTTATATAAAGCCATGGTCTGCAAAGCCTGGGCTTGTCTATCATCACCTGTCTTTTGTCTTATCTTTGCGAGTTCAGGTTCTACTTCTTTCATTCTAACCTGAGTAATTATAGATTTCTTTGAAAGAGGGAAGAGTATTAGTCTGACTATTATAGTAAATATAATTACGGCCACACCCGCATCCATCCATGGGAAAACGTCCATTAAAAAAATCAGCCCATTGTAAAGTGGGTTAAATATAAGATCATGATATATAAATGAGAACATACAACTATTCTACTTTAAAATACCTGATTTAACAAAAATATTTTTAATTTGTTCCTGCAAATCATTGAAAGATAGTTTTTCTGAGCCTGATTTCATAATAACAAGCCCTGATATATCACCGTTTATCTTAGTAATAAAAGTCTTGATTATAGAATACACTCTTCTCCTAATCTTATTTCTACCCACAGCACTCTTTGAAACTTTTTTTGAAACAGATACAGAAAAACCATGTGTGCCATGGGTTTTAAGTATTTTTAATACTGCAATAGGAGAGTGGTAGGGTAAACCCTTATCCATGACCAACATAAAAGCTGATTTTGTTAGCCTATTACTCTTAGAAAGCATATTAAATAGCTATTTTCTTTCTACCTTTAGTTCTTCTGCGCTTTAGTACATTTCTTCCGCCACTTGTTTTTGTTCTAACTAGAAAACCATGTGACTTTGCGCGCTTTCTTTTCTTTGGTTGATATGTAAATGACATAGTGAAAGTACTATATACCATAATCTATAAGTTATCAACATGTTTATTAAACTTGCACAAGTTTGCTATTTTTTAATCCAGTATATACTAGTATTATCTTTTTAATTTATTTTTCTTAAATTTATAAAAACAAAATGCACGACTACAATAAATTATGGGAAAATGCTCTTTTAGAAATCAGTACATCTGTTTCTCCAGCAAATTTTTCTACTTGGTTTAACGATACCTACATACTAAAACAAGAAGAGGGAGTTATTTATCTAGGCGTACCAAATCCTTTTACTAGAGATTGGTTGTATACAAAATTTCATAACACAATATTAAAAATATTAAGACAGATGGATGAGCAGGTAAGGGGACTTGAATATGTGATACTCAAAGAATCAGAGAAGAGACGTGTAGAAGAAAGAAAAAAGGCTCAACCAACACCTACTATATCTATTCCTTTGCAGGATTTCTATATAAACAAAGACGACAATCTAAATCCAAGGTATATTTTTGATAATTTTGTTGTTGGACCATTCAACGAACTCGCTCATGCTGCATCAAAAATGGTTGTTAAGAGTCCTGGAACAGCTTATAACCCTCTATTTATATATGGAAATGCGGGACATGGTAAAACACACCTTATACAAGCAGTAGGCAACCATATAAAGAAAGAACATCCTCATAAAAAAGTATTCTATTTAACATCAGAAAGGTTTGGTTCTGAATACTTTACAGCACTACAGAGTAATAAAGCTCAGCAATTCAAAGAGAAATACAGAAAATACGACGTTATTATAATGGATGATGTTCAATTCTTTGCTAGCAAAGAAAAGTTTCAAGAGGAACTATTCCATTTATTCAATACATTCCATGATACAAATAGACAGTTAGTATTCTCGTCTGATAAACACCCTCACTTTATACCAGGATTGGAAGAGAGGTTAAAGTCTCGTTTCAGTATGGGAATGATAATAGATATTCCAACTCCAGATCAAGAGTCTAGAATGGCTATACTAAAAGCTAAAATACTTTCAAATAACATTATAATAACTGATGAAATAATAGAATTCTTAGCAACAACAATAGAAAGCAATGTTAGAGAGTTGGAAGGTGTGGCAAATGCAGTCGTTTGCCAAACTCAGCTCAAAAACCGACCTCTAACCATACTTGAAATAAAGAACCTTATAAAAAACAATGCAAAACCAAAGAAAAACATATCTATTAAAGATGTAGTAAAGATTGTTTCTGGTTTTTATAATGTGGACGAAGAAAGTGTTTATGATAAAACCAGAAAGAAAGAAGTTGTTAAACCAAGACAGGTAATAATGTATATATTAAGAGAGGATTTGAATATTTCATTTCCATCGATAGGTGAGAAGATGGGTAGGAGAGACCACACTACAGTTATACACTCATGTGAAAAGATAAAAGAGGAGATGAAATCAAACAATGTTCTTTTGGAAGAAATTTCCCAGATTAGATCTATGTTATAAATGTTGATAACTTTGTGGATAAATTGTGATTAAAATACTGATATCTTGTATATATTTTATTGAAAAATAAGACTAGAATAGTAAATGTAAAAAGTTATTAAAAATAGGTAGTTAGTTTTCCACAACATAGTGTTTGAAAAGTGAGGCTTTAAATATAGATTAAATCGACTTATCACCATATCCACAGGACTAATAGTAATAATAATCTTTATATATAAATATATGAAAATAGAATGTGCACAAGATAAGATTAAGGAAGTTATAGACATGGTAAGTAAGGTTTCTGGTAAACACATGACCTTACCAGTATTGTCTTGTGTACTTATCACTGCAAATAAAAACAACACTATAACCTTCAAGTCTACAAATCTAGATATAGGTCTAGAAGTTACTATACCAGCCAAGGTTGATACTGAAGGTGTTGTTGCTGTACCAAGTTCAGTCATAGCTTCTTTTATTTCAAATATGCCATTTTCTGACAAACCAATAAAGATAGAATTAAAAGAAGGTAATATTGTAATTTCAAATTCAAAAACTTCCGGAACAATAAAGTCTCAACCAAATGAAGATTTCCCTACAATACCTAGAGTAAATTCTGAAAATAGGTTTTCTATAAATGCTACAGATTTTGTTAAGGGATTAAAATCAGTATGGTACAGTTCATCGATTTCTAGTATAAAACCAGAATTATCAAGTGTTTATATATATTGCGAAGGAGAATTCGTGGTTTTTGTTGCTACTGACTCATTTAGATTGGCAGAAAAGAAAGTTAGAATAAAAAAGAGTAGCGATTTTGATCAAATATTGATACCACACAAAAATATCCCCGATATTATAAACGTACTAGATAAAGTAAATGGGGAAGTTGATGTTGTTTTGGATAAAAACCAAGTTTCATTTAGTTATAAAGATGTTTTTCTTGTTTCAAGAGTAGTGGATGGAGTATTTCCAGACTATAAACAAATAATTCCAAAACAGTACGCTACAGAAATAACCGTTTTAAAACAAGATTTTGTTAATACTTTAAAATTATCTAATGTTTTCTCAGATAAATTCAATCAAGTGAATATTAAAATAGACTCCAAAGACAAAATTTGCCAGATTAAGACAAAAAATAATGATATTGGAGAGAATACCTCAATAATCGATTCAAGCATCACTGGCGACAGTATAGAGATAAATTTCAATTATAAATATATTATAGATTGCTTCCAATCAATAAACTCAGATAGTGTTACTTTATCTTTTAGTGGATTGAATCGTCCTATGGTTATAAATCCAGTATCAGATCAAACATTTAGATATCTAGTAATGCCAATGAATAGGTAGTTATAATATGAAGAATATATCTAGCTTCTTTTCTTCATTTAACAATAAAGCTTCTATTGAGATAAATAAAAGGCTTATTATTTCTTCAATAATAAAAAAATATATAAATAT
>JACCDG010257923.1_pt1 | contig 27261 bp, 34 predicted proteins | sample 7442471 | NCBI WGS metagenome assembly JACCDG01 (sample SAMN15323444, study PRJNA562643) | freshwater metagenome | isolation source: river surface water | place: USA:Blue River Watershed | collected 2017-08-17 | reverse complement strand
GTATCTACTACTTTTAATAACAAAGTATATGTTCTACCAACTGCCCAATTTGAAAAATTAAGTTTTATTAAATTGTTATAATTATCCCTTACTACTTTTGTATTTTCGGAATAATCTATAATTGGTTCTTTTGTGATTGTATCTATAATTGAATAATATGTAGTAGTTGGTAAATAGTATTTTACTTGATGTGCAAATGTCGAATTAAATTGTTTAACTGGATATAATTCTCTAGCATCTACTTTAATAGTTACTTTCTGACCTTTAGTATATTCTTTTTTAAGATTTGATGGGTATACTCTGTATAAAAATTCATAATTAGCTGAATCTATAACATCACTAACTTCTGCTAAACTACCGGTAACACTACCACTGTCAGGATAACTCAATACTAATTTAGGTTGATATATGGTATTTGTTTCTTTTGAAAACATCTTAATACTACCATAATCGGAGTTATCACCTTCTGCTGTTGATGTTAATTTAAGAATAAATCCATTGTGTATTGAACCACTTCTCCAAGTTCTAACTGCATTTGTTACATCTAAATTAATATCATCTAATGTATAAGAAAAAGTTTGAGTTGCAATTGATTGGGTAAACCATGCACCACCTAAACCATCTGCACTACCGGTTACACCTACACCATATGATGCGGTAATACCATCCATTTGTTTATACCAATTTGAATTATTTTCATTTCTATAATACCAACTTACACCATTTGTAGTTAAATTATCAAAACGGGTGCCAGTACCATTTTCCCAACTACCACTCACCTCAAATAATTCAATAGTAAATGTACTTGCTATTTCATTAGCCTCCGTTATTTTCAATTGCAATGATGCTGTGAAGTTATTATTGGTAATATTAGATACAACAGATGCTGAATTAAACTTAATCAACACTCTACTGATATCTTTTGTATCACCATAGTATTGTTTAGATATTTCTAAAACCTCATCTATACCTGCATTTTGGTAAGGTTGTTGTAAGTAAATACTTGCATCACTAGATGCTGTATGAAATAGTATCATTATAATGCTCTCCCTTTAATATCTTTATTTGGAAACTTAAGTTCAAAAATAGAAGGATCTAATGATGGATATACTATTTTGTTTTTAGTTGCTTCTTTTATATCATATGAATATAATGAGTAACTATTATCCGTACCATCACCACAAATGTTATATACTTCTATTTTAGGAACGGATGATACACCATCTACATTTGCTACTTCTAATTCTAATTCACTTAAATTAATTGGTTGGTTTATCTTTCTATTATTAATATCAAAATAATCAGTAATAGCCTGTATACAATTCAGTACCACCTCTTGTTTGTTATAATTAGTATATGTTGTTATTTCAAAATTTACACCTATGTTTATAACAAAGCCATCAATGATATTTACTGCATCTGTAATTAATCTAAAATCATTTAAATAATTTTTTAAATTTTGTTTAGTTGCATTATTTGCTACTACTAATTTACCATCGGAATTATATGATAAAACATACATATTAATTGCAAATGGATTATTTTCTGAATTTATAGTTTGCTTACTTTGTATAAAATTATTAACAGCGGTTTCTAATTCTTTATCTGATTTTCCTATTAAAGATTTTGTCATATTTAAAAACTCATCTCTACTCTTAGGATCTCTTAATAAATTTTGTGTAGGATTTATATCAGCAGCTGTATCCTGTTCAACAAATACTTTTGCAATACTACCAAATGATGGTTCTAATGATAAAGCTCTAACTTCATAATCTTGCTTAGTAACTGCTCTGTTCTGAGATGCGTAGTTTGCAATTGCATTTTCTCTAATTTCTTCTAATGTTTCTAAACCTCTACCACCAGTTGCAGGCACTAAATTATCTACCGCTATTGATGCTTTTGCTGCATTATATGTAACTGAATTAATAGTATCAAAACTTAATAGGTCTTCAAAAAACTCTACTTTGGTAATACTTCTTAAATCATTTGTTTTTACATTTGATTCAATACCCCCACCTGATAAATATTTTACTTCTAAAGATGCACTTTGAGGAGCAATACCATATGTAGATGTTTTTAAGAAATTAGATGGATCGAATGATTGTTCTAATCTACTAATTGAATTATTTAACCCCAATCCTACATTTTTAGTATTAGGTATAATCATCTCATCTGCTGTAAACTCACTTGCTGCACCAAATCTAACTTGTACTAATTCTTCACCTATTACTCTAGTGGTAAATCTTTTGTTTGTTTTGATTTGTTTTAAAATATAAGGTGTAGTATTTGAATCAGCTGATAATACTGAATTATTAATTGAGGCATTTTGTTCTTTAACATATATCATTTCTTGTGCCAAATATGGAACTTCATAATAATATGTTTGATCGTTTAAATCCTTAATTGATAAAATTTTAATAAATCTGTTATCAGTAATAGTAAATGTTGGATTAGGTCTAAATGGATTATTAAAATTTGTTAAATTTAATGTTTCAATAGTAGCACTAATTGCCGGAACTTCTTTTGTAATTAAAAATTGGTCTATCTGAGCACCGGTTCTTGTTAATACTGATATAGTTCTACCTTTAGGATCTGCAAAATCAACAATATCCGTAGTTCTAAATGTTATATTTGTATTCGTAGATGAAACTACCTCCATACCCTCTTTAATCTTAAGATAATATCTACTATCAGGTTCAGGGTTAGATGGATTTACTGATGGAACTACTTGATAAACTGTCAATGTAGTAGTTGCCGGTCTACTTATTTTAGGAACATATCCAAAATTCTGAGCGTGTCTAAATACATTTGCAACATTAGATGCTACATTTATAAATGATTCTTTTAATTGAGCATCGGTATAATATGATAAAACATCACCCACATATGCTGCCTGTTCTATAAACATCATACCAGGAGATGCATCACTAAAATCACTATTCGTATTAGCGAAATATGTTTTAGTAAACTCAATTAGAGATTGTCTCAAAGAAGCAAAATCTCTGTTTAAATATTTTATATCTTTCTTATTAGATATCCACGATTTATCTTTAGGATTCAGTGCCATACTATATATTAACCGTTAATGTATCAACAATTGGAATTGCTGAAAAGTTTATTGAATATTTTAATTCTAAATTTACCAAATGCTTATCTTTATTTTCATTACTCTTATCAAATATAATAGAATCAATAGTAATAAAAGGCATATAAGTATTAATTGCTGTTGTTATAGCATTCTCAATACCATCTTCAAATTCACCTTCCATATAAGGTTCAAATATAAATCTTCTCAATGGTGTACCAAATAATGGATTACCAATTCTCTCACCAGGTTCAGTTAAAATTAAGTTTCTTAAATTTGTTTTAACCTGATCTTTTGTAGTGTAATTCACGGCAAAGTACCCATTGTTTGAACTACCTAATGGTAATGATATCCCAACACTTCTATCTTGAGAATCAATTACAAACGATTTTTGTACTTCTATTGCCACTTACACTTATCCCTTATTGAATTTTTTAACTAATTGTGAATAATCTCTATTTAAAGCCTTTAATACAGGTGCAGTTGCATCTGGATTTCTTTGTGCTGCCATTCTTACCTTATGTTCTAAAGGTATACCACCCTCTTGTCCTTGCATATAAGAACCATATTCTTCATTCATTCCACCCCAACTATTATCAGGTTGTATATAAGAATCAAATCCATCTCCATATCCTAAATCTGCAGGATTAATCATAGGTCTGTTTGGTGCTGCGTGTCTTTTTGTGTAGTCCATTGTACCCCACTCACCATTATCCTTTGATTTCATTTGGTAATTTTCATTTACCTTTTGTTTTGGTGTTTCATTAATTGTTTCGTTTAACACCTCTTTAACTGCAATTCGTATTTCTTCCTTTAGAGTTTTTTTAATATCTTCTCTTAGAACTTTTACTAATGCTTTAATTAAATCTTTCTGATCCATAAATTGTAATTTACTATATATAATTATTGTTTTTTACTAATTTGGGTTTTTATTAGTTATAAATTCTTTTTTAATAAACCCACTTCTATTATTGTTATCTTTTGCATACACCCAATTATCATTTATTTTTTGTGTATTAACTTCTATTCCTTTTTCAAATACATAACTAACATTACTTGTTTCATTAGGATTTTCATATACATCTGATATTTCTGCTGTGTATCTCTTTTTTGGTTCTACTACTTTATATCCACTCCATTGAATAATTCCATCACCCACAATACCAGGTAAAGGTGGATATAATGAAACCGTTGTACATAATCCCTTAACTGATATCAAATGTATTCTTGCAAATGATGTAAATGTTTTTAAAAATACTCTAACATTTTTCATTGGTCTCACCTTTGCCTTAGGCCATTTACCAGGAACTGTCACAATATTTTCCTTAACACCTATATTAGCGAGAGCACCAACCGAAGGTATTAATGGAATTACTATTTTTTGTAATGTTGCACCACTCCAATAACCCACCACAGCATCACCTAACATATTAAAATATAAATCATATAATGCAGGAGTTAAAGCAGCTGCTGATGTTAAGTTTGTAATTTGTAACATAGAATACATCAAATCTTTATTACCTTTACTAACCGGATTTAATGTAATAAAATCTACACCTCTCTTTACACACTCATCATATTTGTCCGTAAAAAACCTAGCAAAATCATCAGGACTTTTAAACCCAATCTCCATCTGCTCTGCAACTTCATTTTCAAATTGTTTCCAAGACATTAGATTAAGTAGTTATTTTTAGAAAGAGTTGATTTTAATTGTGTTTTAATAGTAGTTAGTTGTGTTCTATATTGAGGTAAAATACCACTTGCAATAGTAGGACCCATATATGTTTGATATTGAACATTTGTCATAACATCTATTAATTGACTTATTAAATCTACTAATTTATTACCTAAAATAGCTTGCTGATTTGCAGTTGGTGAACCATGATACACTTTAGCACCACTATTTACTTCTAATATAATATTTTTATTTCCTTTTGCTCTTAATGATATATTACCTCTTTGTGAAATTAGTTTAAACCCATTTTCACTATCGATGGTAACATTATCATCAGTAAAGATACTAAATCTTTTCTTACTAAACAAAAAAGTTTCAGCTGTTTTTGAAGATATAATTACTCTACCACTATTTGCTACTAACTGATCACCAATTAAATTATCCGAACTTGGATATGTATCATTTGCCTCTTTAACAACTTTAATCGTTGGAGTAAATAATGATTTGTATGGTCCAGATGTTATTTGTATAGAAGTTCCATCACCATTAATATCCTCACTTACAATATCGAATACTTTTTTCTTTTGATTTTCTGAACTTTCACCATTTCTAATTAAAATAGCTGGATGTGCTATACCATTTGTTTTATCCGAATGAATATAACCACTAAATCTAATACTATTACCAAATCTACCTTGTATCAATTTATCACCTTCGTTTAATGATAATTGATGTATTTTCATATTTCTTTTAAAATATTTACCATTAAAACCACGTCTAATAGTTTCAACGGTTCCTGCTGTACTATTAGTTTGTGATGATATACCAGATGCTTGTGTTTCTTGAAAAGTTTCTAATTTAGTTCCCTTTTGAGAATTTTCAGGCGTTGTTTTACTTGCTGCTATAAAAACTCTAAGGTCTGTATTAAAGTTAGGTGAGTTTTCAATATTAATTCTTTCGTAATAATCTAAACCTAAAATTGTATATATTTTAACAATTTCATCAGTAACCGGTAATGCAAAATCTTCACGAGATAATGGATATGCTATTGGTAAATCTGCATCATTTATTTCACTACCAATCCCCAACAATCTATAACGAATTGCACCATAGTTTAATGTATTTTTATCAACATAATCAGTATCTTTATTCAATTCAGGATATAAAGTATGATGTATATCTAATGTATCTTTAATTTCATTAATGTCTAAAATAACATTGTTTACAAGTGCTAAATCAAAGGAGATACCTGCACCTGATGTTGCTATCTGTGTTGTGGATTGTTTGGATGAAAAGAAATTTTGTCCCATTGTTATTTACCCAATGTTTCTTTTAAGTTTTCAATTTCAAATTCTAAATCCTCAATCTTATCTTCAGTATTTTGAGTGATTTCCTTTGCTGTTGCATCTAATTCATCTAATAATGCCTTCTTATCATCTTCACTTAACCAACCTTCATCACCTGCCTTCTTTGTGTTTGCTAATACTAACTTTTGTGCTATATTTGCAATCTTAATCAAATGGTCATCGTTACTAATACTTGCTTCTATCAATTGTGTAATGATAGGACCGATAGTAATTACATCAGATGGTTTAGTTACCAACTTTCTCATTTCTTCAATAAGACCTGAAATGTTTTTCTTTTTACTTTGTTGGTTTTCGTATATATCTCCCAACAAATCACTAAATGTTTTTCCCTTAAATAAGGGAAAATTCATATCTACGCTTGCCATAAATCTTTTTTATAAATATTGTGTAATTAAAAACTTACTTACTAATGATATAACTACCTAATACCAAGTAATCCATTTCACAATCGTAAAATGTTTTAATAGCAGTTTCCGGATCTAATACCATTGTTTGACCTCTAAGATTAAATGAGGTATTAAGTAATATAGGATATCCACTTAATTTTTTAAATTCCTTAAGTAAGAAATATATGTCTGTATTAAATTCTCTTTCAACGGTCTGTACTCTGGCCGTTCCATCTGCATGTGTAATAGAAGGCAATCCTGCAATAAAATCATCTTTAACTTTAAATACCTGATTCATATACGGAACCGTTTGTCCTAACATCTCAAAGTAATTATTTGCTTCATCTGCAATCACCATAGGAGCAAATGGTCTAAATCCTTCTCTCTTTTTAATAACTCTATTAACTTTAGGTTTAATATCAGGTATTGTTGGATTAGCTAAGATAGAACGATGTCCTAATGCTCTTTGTCCAAATTCACTACTTCCTTTGAACCAACCTATGATTGCACCTCCATTAATCAATTTAGCAACCTCTTTAGTCAATACAATTGGTGTAGCCATATGTTTCACCTTATCCATAGGAACATACTGTCTAATAACATTTAAATAATCAACGTGAGTGTATGATGGACCTAAATATGGGTTTGTATTTTCTACTTTTTTGTTTAATGGTTGTTTCATCCAAACATACAAAGCAGCACCAATAGCACTGCCTGCATCCGATGGAGCTGGTGGTACATAAACATTTTTATATGGAGTGTTTATAGTTATCTTTCCATTTGCCAAACCATTATATGCACACCCACCACTTAAACATAAATTATCCATTGGATAGTGTTTATGGAAATTATTTAACATTGTAAAAAATAATCTTTCGTAATGTGCTTGTAATGAAAATGCAATATCTTTGTGTACTTGTTCTAATTCACTTTCTGGAATACGTGGAGTAATACCAAATAGTTCACTCATTTTAAAAGTAAACATTTTCCTTTCAGAATAATGGAATGAAAAATATTTCAAATCCAATTCTAATGTATTTCCATTTAGTTTTGCTAATTTTTCAAATTGTTCTCTATAAACATCCTTATCACTACCATATGCTGCCAATCCCATCACTTTATATTCACCACTATTTGGTTTGAATCCTAAAAATGCGGTAATTGTTGCGTAAAGTAATCCTAATGAATGTGGAAAATTAGTTCGTTCTAATGGTTGAATATATCTACCCTTAACACCTAACCCTAATATGGCAGTTTCATCTTCACCAACACCATCTACTGAAAATAAATGTGCTTCATTAAATGGTGATGTATAGAATGAATATGCTAAATGTGAAATGTGATGTTCTACATATTCGATAGAACCTCTATATCCCAATTGTTCTCTAATAATTTCTTCAATATTATTATTAGATTTCCAAAATAATAATTTCTTAGTTAATCCTAATGTTTTTGGAAAATATTTGTGCCATTGAGCTTTAAATCTCTCAAACTTCTTTTTTGGATCTTCATACCAAACAATTTTATCTATTTGGTTTATTTTAATTTTATTTTGTTTTAAAATCCATTTTATAGAATTGATAGGAAATCTTTGGTCATGTTTTATACCGGTAAATCTTTCTTCTTCTTGTGCCGATACCACTTTACCATCTACAATTAATGCAGCAGCTGAATCATGATAAAACGCAGATATTCCTAATATTCTCATCTTTTAATTGCTCTTTTCCAAAAAGGATCTTTTTCAGGTTGTGTAATATCTCCCTCATCTAAAAATTGATAATACAATTTCATTTGAGTTTCTTTCATTTTAGAAACAACTTTAGTTATATAATGTGTTTTATAACCAGTCATTTCTCTCACCAATAAGTATAATGATTTTTTATTAAATGATTCAATATATTCGGCTCTTCTAAATAATTCTAAAACAGCATCTGCAATTTGAATATCTCGTTTCTTAGTAAATTCTCTATTAAGATTTAAATCCCAATATTGTAACATTCTTTCGTTAAATGTTTTGAATTCATCATTATGAGCAGTTTGTTTAAAATCGTTTTCTAAATCCCAACTTTCTGGCATCTCACTAATTTGTGCAGTTGCTTTAAATCGTTTATAATTAGAATTGTTATTTAAAATAAGATAGTTTCTAGCCGCAATTGTAAAGTAACTAAATGCTTTACCTTTACCCTCTTCAAACTTATGTATTTTTTCTAATAGGAATGAAATTACTTCAAATTTAATATCTTCTTTATCATCATCAAAATAAGTAAATCCCCAAGTGTTTAATACATTCTCAGCTAATTTGTAAAAAGAATAATGTATATAATCTCTATACAATAAATTACGTTCTTTTTGATCGGTTGATTTATTAAATGCTATAATAGCCGCTTCAGTTTCTTCGGTAAAGTATCTGGTGTCTTTTTTCTTTCTTCCCATTATATTTTTCCGTTTAATATCTTTTTGTTTTTTTCAATCAAATTTTTTAAATCCGTAAATGTTGAACCAACTTCATCATCACTTTCAAATGCACCGGTAGAATCAATCTCTTTCATTGCATTATAAATTTGAATATAAGTTTCTGTATTTTCTTCTAACATATCTTCATATGTTTCTAATTTTTTTATAAGATTCCAACATCCATACCCCAATGCTGCTATTAATAGTGTTAGTATTATTATTACATATTCCATAATTAAGCTACCTCCCATCCTTGTTCTAAATAACTTGATAAATTCTTTTTCTTAACTGAAAGAGTTTCTTCACCTTTTTTTAATAAAAGTTTTTCATTTCTTCCTAATTTTGCAAAAGAAGTTAATCTAACGGTTTCCGTATACTGTCTATCTCTAATTGTTAATCCATTTAAATGGTCTATTTCATGTTGAACACAAACCGATTCTAATAGATTAATATCACCAAATAGTGAATTAATATCTTGATGATTTCTTTCTTCAGTACCAAACTCCAATACATCAGGAAAGTTATCAGCTTTAACTTTAACTTTGTATGAACGAACTGTCTTAATAGGTTTTTTCATTGTTTTAGGTAAAGATAAACAACCTTCAAAATAAATTAACTTATCTTGTCCTTCATCAACTATTTCAGGATTAACCAATACTAAAGGTTCATCTTTAACATTGATTACACAAATTCTTTTATTTAATCCAATTTGATTTGCACTCATACCCAATCCTTTATGTTGAGTAACAGCTGTTAATAATGCAGCAGTTGCTAAATCTTGTTCTTCTTTTGTAAATTTTGTTGTAGGTATTACTTTTTTTAATACCGATGTGTCTGTTACTAATTTTATCATATGTAAATGTTTATTATTCAAATATACACTTTATTAAATTAATTTCCAAATATTATCTAAAATAAATTCCAATTAATCATAACTTCTTTAACAAATTTTTCCCAATAATAATATGTAGGATGTGCTGTTTCAAAAAACTTACCTTCTTTCATTTTTTCTTTTACTCTACTAACTTTTAGTTTTACTGGTTTATCTTTTAATTCTAATGGAGACATTTCAGTATCTTCAAAAAAGAATGCGGTATATTCATCCTCTCCTTCTTTGTATTCATTGTTTTTAAACAACCATTCATGTATTCCACCATATTCTACATTTTCATCTTTATAAAACCAAAAATTATTTAAATCTAACATTTGAAATAAATCATACACAAATTCATCATGTTTGATGTATCCTAATGGTTCTTTTTTTATTAATTTTTTATCTAAAAAATATGATTTAAAATAAGTTTCTTGATTTGTTGTATCTAAATCAAAATATTGTAGATTTGGAGATGATAAAAAATCAAAATCAAAAAATATTTTGTAAGGTATATTATTTGTTTTACAAAAACTTTGAAATAATAATAAATGAGTAAAAGCTCTTATTTCGGATTCTTCAAACGAAAATAAGTTTTCCGAATATGCTTTAGCTAGTTTAAATAAATTATCATCGGAATATGAATCTTTGGATATGTTTTGAATTCCACCCAATAGTAAAAAGCCAGATTGGGTATTGGTAAATAAATAATTATTATTAATGGGATTATCTAAATTATCTTTTATATTTTTTATTTTTCGCATTTTATCCGATAAGTAAAAAGATTTCCTATAAAAGTCCGGACAATTAAATATAATTGAAAAATTTCTATTTCCTTCATTAATAAATTTGTTAGAGAGAGAAATAGCAGATAATACACATACTTCTATTGTATTTCCGGCTGCACCTAAATTGTAAACTTTATTTCCAAAATTTCTATGAATTACTTCAGGATAAGATCCTGTACTTGCGTTTACATCATCCCCATCAGGACAATACCCATCATAAAATCTACGTTTATCAGGTCTTCTAAATGAAGTATTAGAACCACCTACACATATTATATCTTTCATATTATACTGCAAATGATTCACCACATCCACATGTTCTACTTGCGTTGGGATTGATAAATTGAAAACCTTTACCATTTAAACCATCCGAAAATTCTAATTGAGTACCGAATAGGTATAATAACGATTTATTATCTACTAATATTTTTACTCCTTTATCTTCTGCAAGAGTATCGTTTGGTTGTTGTTCAGTATCAAATGAAAGGTCATATGATAATCCACTACATCCACCCCCTTTTACTGACACTCTTAAATACGGAGTTTTAAACCCACTTTCTTCAATTAGTGATTGAACTTTTTTAGCTGCATTTTCTGTTACGGTAATCATATTTTTTCAAAATATCCACCAATATCGAATTTAGCTTTCATATTAATTGAACCTGCTTCGTTTGGTATAAATTTATTTGGGTCTACTAAACGGAAATCAACTGATACTCTAGTTTGATTACTATCATTGTTTTTATTACCATGGTATAAATTAGCACCACTAAATACCAATATTTCACCATAGTTTACTTTATATGGTCTGTAATCACCCTTATCCTCTTTACTTTCCATCCATATAGTGTTTTGCTCATTAGTATTTACAAATGGCATCCAAAAATTCACTTCGGTAGTACCATGATTGTAAGTACTATCTTTATGCCACTCACCAACTCCCAAATTACCTTCTGCCAACTGAACTCTAAATGTTGGGATAGCTTGATAAATAATTTCATCGTATCCAAATCTTTCCTTAAGTTCTTTAACTAATTCTAAATAGGTAGGTAAGAAATCCGTTTTATATTTTTCATAATATCTTTTATGCCAAATAGTAGATTGGTCTTTTTCTCTAACTAATAAATCATAATGTTCCAATTTATGCAATCCTTCTAATGGAAAGGTTTCTCCTTCCCATACTTCTAACATTTTTGAAACAATATCTCTAAATGGATACTTTTTTGTATCGTAACTAATTTTGTAAGGTGTTTGTAAGTACATATTAAAATAAATTATATTGTTGTTTTAATCTTAAATCGTTTTCTCTTATTGAATGTATCTCTGGATCAGCATCCAAAATATTATTAGTTACTGATAATTCACCATAAATAGTATACCCTATTAATTTATAGTTTTGTTTTCTTCTGTTTCTTGCTTTTACAAATAACCAATCATCTTGTCCCCACAATTTCATTTCTTCTGGAATTGGAGTATAATTTTCTTTATGTACAAATATTGCACATCCCCATCCACCATTTCTATGTTCAATTGGTTCTAATCCAAATGATTTAGTTGGTTCTACATTATATGTAATTTCGTCCAATCCTATTAATCCAATTTGTTCGGTTATATGTGGTTCTAATATATTTAGAATATTCCAATCCATCCAAATATCATCATTTAGAATTAAAAGTTTATCATAGTTTGCCATTTTAGCTCCTTTATTCCAAGGTGCAGTAACATAGGTGTTTTTTCCTTCTAAAATATGAATTAATTTAGGTAATTCTATTTTTGAATCATTTGAAGTGTTATCTATTAAAATAATTTCTCCAACTAGAGGATGTTCACTTAATTCTCTAAGTGTAGTTTGGAATCTATCACATTTCCACATTGTAGGTATAATAACTGAATACATTATTTTCGTTTTAATATAGTTAATCCATTATTGTTAGTAAATCGTTCATGTAATTCCCAATTTTTATTTTCTTCTAAAAATTCTGCTATGGCAGGCCACAAACCTAGTTCTCCTACTTTACCCTCATATGATTCCCCAGTCCATTCAAATGTAGTAGTATCATGAAATATGATATATTTTCTACTTTTATTACCATGTAAGGTTAATTCACCCTTTAATTGGTTATAATTATGTAAAGTATCTATAAAAAGTAAATCGGTTTCTTCTATTTCTAAATCCAAAGTATTAGCAACCCTAAATTCAAAATCAGTATCATATTTTACTATATCTAAAATAGGTTGCCATACAATTTCATTGATATCATATGAAATCATCCTCTTTGGTTTACCCATTAGTAATGCATATGTAGAAACAATCCACCTAACACCCATTTCAGTTATGTGATCACATTCTTCTGCATATTTTTTTAATGTAGGTAAATGTTCATTAATATCCGATGGTGTAGAACATTTTAGGTTATACATGTGTTCCAAAACATTCATTAATCTTCAAATTTAATTGGTTCTAAATTGTTCTTCTTTCTATAATCATTAATTGCATCTCTAACTGCATCTTGTGCTAATACCGAACAATGTATTTTAACCGGTGGTAGTGATAATTCTTCTACTAAATCCATATTATCTAATTCTACCGCTTCATCTAAACTTTTTCCTTTTAACCATTCGGTTGCTAATGAACTAGCTGCAATAGCAGAACCACAACCAAATGTTTTAAACTTTGCATCGGTAATAATACCATCATTAATTTCTAATTGCAATCTCATTACATCTCCACATTCTGGAGCACCCACTAAACCAGTTCCTACATTTTGCTTTGATTTATCTAATGTTCCTACATTTTTAGGATTTGCGTAATGATCAAGCACTTTCTCTGAGTATGCCATAATTTTCTTGTTTATATTTTAAAATTGTTAAATCTTTTTTCTTAGCTTCTACCATAATAGCTACATCTATTCCATAAGTATCTATTCTTTCAAAAATATAATCACTATGAGCTTGGGGTTTTCTACCATCTGCACTTTCGGAATAATGTACAGCCGGAACAATACCGTCTGGCCAAGTTGATACTGCTAATCTTAAGGCCTGCTCTTCAGTTAGGTCACCTGTACAAAATTTATGATGATGATAATCAAAAACAATAGGAATTCCGGTTTTTTCGTGAATATACATTAAATCTTTTACGGAATACATACTTGCCTTATCATCATTCTCCACTGTCAACCTATTTTGCACGGATTTAGAGAGTCTTCCGAAATTAGTGATAAATCTATCCATTGCACTCTTTTTATCCCCATATACCCCATTACAATGGATATTAATCTTATTGTAAGGAGTTTGTGATAAACCAATCGCATCCATAATTCTACCATGTACCTCTAAATCTGCAATAGTATTTAAAACTACACTTTCTTTTGGTGAAGTTAATACATTGAACGGACCTGGATGAAATGATAACCTTTGATTGTATTGTTTTGCTTTATCACCACATCTTTTAAGGATAATGGATATTTCCTTCCAATCTTTAAGTTGTTCAAAGTTATATTCAGTAGCCCATGGGAACATATCACTACTCATACGATATAGTTTAATATCGTTTGCTTCATTCCAATCGATAATTCTTTCTAAATCTGCTACATTTAGTAAAACCAAATCAGATACATAATCTAAACCCTTATCTATAAAGGTTTTTTTAATCATTGTTCGGTTTGTTGTAACTTTCTTACCTAAAGAAAGATTAATACATGCATATCCTAAATTCATAGTGTTATTTTTATAAAGATACGAAAAATAAACGAAAAAACCTACTTTTTAGTAGGTTTTTGTTGTAGAATCTATTTTATCTATCTCAATTAAGTGTTCTTTGTATAATTTATTGTATTTGTGTATGGAATTACCATTTGCCATCCAATATTTCACTGCCATAGGGTTATTTATCCATAGATTTTTGTTTTCCCAATCAAACTCAGGTTTCTCCCAATATGGTACTTCTTTTTGTGGTTTTTCTTCATTTTCTATGATATTTTCCATTATAACCTCATTTTCTTCCTCTTTTTGTGGTTTTTCTTCTATATTTTCCACTATATCCTCTTTTTTATCTCCATATACCTCATATAATCCCATTTTTTGGTTATTTTCAACCATTTCACCAATAATTTCTTCTTTATTCTTCTTTTTTACACCAATTAATCCGTTAAATGCGATAATTAGAGCTACTGCAAGTGGATCAAACACAATTACAATCAAAAATATGAAGAATTTTACAACATTTTTCAATTCCATACCAAATGCTTCGGCAATAAATCGAAATCCACCCACTTCCTTCTCCAATCCTAAGTTTGCAATCTTAATTTCGTTGATTTTTTCATTATTTTTAGCATTTTCCGTTTGTAAAACTTCAATTTTTTTGTTAAGTTGAGCAACTTGTCTATCTTTACTATCAATTGAACGTAATAAACGAGAATTTACCTTACCTTTTTCTAATATTGTTGATTGAGTTGATGATAATTGTCCTAATTGTTGGTTTAATTGGGTAATTTGAGCCGTATTTTGTTCAATTTTTGTAGTATAAACTAAAATTTCTCTATCTACTGTCTGTAATTTGAGTGATTGAGCTTGAAATGCATTCGAAAGATACCCAAATATACCAGCAGAAGTGATTAACATCAATACTGCAACAGCAGAAGTAAGATACCATTTGTTAAATCCTGTAATTTCATCCCATTTTTGCTTCAAATAGGTTGCTGCTACTAATTTTGCAAACTCCAATGAACCTGCCATTACCATAACGGCAGTAGCAGCACCACTAAAAAGTACACCTAATCCGGTTACTGAAAAGAATGCTGCACATCCGGCAATAATTAAGGCTGAAAATCCGACTAAATATTTAAGCCAGTTCATTATCCCTCTCTTTCTAAATCTACTAAATCATTAACTTTGTTTAACGAATATAAAATTTCGTCAATCATTTTAATAGCATCCTTTGGGGTAATTGGTTTTATACCTTCGGTTGCTTGTCTTAAGTAATTTGCTCTAATTTCAATTGCACTTAATTGTTCTCTAATTTGTGGTTTGTATCTCATATTATATTATTGTTTGAAATGATTTTATTTTGTTTATAATCTAATTCATAAGTATTATCTAAATACTTATTTTGTAAAAAATTGTAAATTCCATTTGCCCACATTTGGTGAGCTTGAACACCAGGATGTCCATCCGTAGAAATATTCTCACCAACTTCATCTGATATTCTTATTAAATTTGAATGTGCTAATTCATAAAAATTAAAATAAGGTTTTCCATTTATTATTAAGTTTAATCTATTAGTTTCTTCAATATCTTTGTAGATTTTTTTTGTAAAATTATCAACGAAACTAACATTACCACTATAATAAAAATGAATATCATGCATTTTAAAGAAAGTGAATAAACCTAATATATCGTTTTGTATTTTCATATCGTATGCATATGGATTTACAAATAAGGTTGAATATTCTTTAATAACTTCACGTGTTTTATTTCTATATTCTTCATCCATTTGAGGTCCATATATCCAATTTAATGTAGTTTGTGTATCGTTTATCTCACCTGTTTTATAATCGTATGCTACATTTGCTACTAAGTACTTATTGTATTTATTTGAATATACTTCTAATCTACTTATTGCCTCTGCTATCTCTAATATAAATAAAGTTTTTTTAACATCCTCTAATTTATTCTTTCTTATATATCCCCATATCTTACGAATAGTTCTTTCTATACCACTACCACTTTTAGCATCGTTTATAATCTTTAAATTAAGTTTTGATTGTAAAAGTGAAGGATATGCAACATCTTTTTCATTTTTGTATAAAAAGTTATATTTCCTTTTATATTCCGATTTTAATTGATTTTTTCCATCTTCAAATCCACCACCCTCGGTAAAAGAACATCCTGTAAAATGAATTGTATGAAATTTATTTTCTATCATAATTAAAGAATTCTTGTAATTTATTTTCTTGCTCCATTACATCAGGTGAACAATATTTTGGTATTTCGTAATCACCTGGTTTTCTAAATACTAAAAGGTATTCATGTACTTTTGATGTGTATCGTTTAGCTGCGGTTTTTCCAATTTGTAATGCTGCAAATGGTGAGATATTTTCTAGTATAACTATATCGTGCTGATTAAATCCATGCTTTTTGAAAGAGTTAATAACATCACCATGAAAGTTTTGAAAGGCACCACCAGTCCTTAAATCACCTACAACCCAACATGCAAATGCTCCACTTTTAAGAACTCTATAACAATTTGAAATACAAACATCAATCTTACTCATAAATGATTCGTATCTATTCTCATCACTTAATTGACCAGGAACTGATTCGTATTTTTCTAAATTAAAATAAGGTGGACATGTAAATATCAAATCTGCAGTTTTATCTGAAATTTCTTCCATTAAAGTTCCATCACTATTAATGATATGTGGATGAACATTATGTGCTTCAAAATGTTTGTGTGTTCTTTCCCATGTCTTTGGTGAAATCTCAAACCCAGTATAATCTCTACCTAATTTAGTTGCAACAAATCCTCTCGTTACTCTACCTGCAAATGGGTCAACTACCTTACTACCTTGCATACTCCAAAATCTATAAACTTGTTCTGCCAATCCAGCGTGGAATTCGGAGAATGTATAACCTGGTAAATATTCGGATGTGTCACTACGACGTTGTTCATCTAATCCATCGTTTAGATATGCATCGTGCCATTTTAACTTACTTTCTTTAGTAGGTCTATTAATTGATAAGGGTAAGAACCCAAATTGGTCTACAACCTTAATATCGGTTCTTAGAGGTAATATTTGTGAATAATCTGCCATAATAAAAAAAGGGTAGTTGTTTAGACTACCCTTCAAAGATAAGGAATATAACTGAATTATCCAATTTTAATCGGTAATTTTTTTGGCTTTGATTCATCCTTTTTAGGGAGAGTAATGTGTAATATACCATTCTTAATAATGGCTTCAGCCTTAGTTCCATCAAAATCTGGACCTACCTTAATTGTTTCATTAATATCAGAAATTAACTGTCCAACTACCGATTTATTTTCTTTATCTTTTTTGGCTTTGATTTCAATTCTATCTTCATACGAATGAATTTCAATATCATCCTTATCATGTCCTAATACGGATAAAGCTACTTCTGCTGAATCTTCTTTAACTTCAACAGTCAATTTAGAATTAGTGTAAGTACCTTTAGTTCTAGCCGTAGGTGTTTCAAAAAAGTTTTCAAACAATTTGTCGTAATCAATAATGTACATAATTTATATTTTTTGGTTAATAATACTCTATATAGTACAAATCCTATACCATTAGAGTTAAACTGACAATTTGTTAGAATTTACCCAAATTAAGTGAAAATGTGTCAGTTTTTTCTGACTTATTATGCGATTGTTCAATCACCGTACTCATATGGTCTGCCCAATGCATTATCTTTGCAATAGATGATTTAAGTACATTATCTTTATTGAATGTTTTAAGATATTTTTGATTATCTTCATCATACATTCCATCTGTCAATTTAATACCGAAATATTCGTTTTCATTAATTACTATACCATATTGTTGTAATGTAAAAAATGTTCTATCGGTAATTGTCATATATTGATTTTTAGGATTACGCTTATACACATCACCCTTATTCTCAATATGCCATTTACTATCGTTTGGAATATAATGTAATTCTTCTTTTGTTCCTAATTTACCCAAATCATGATGTAATGCCGTAAAGATTAACTCCTCATCAGTAAAATCTTGTGTACCACCTTGTGCAACAAATAAATCTTTCATCTTTAATGCATTTTTAGTTACATTAAAAATGTGGTCTACATACCCACCCTCATATGCATTGTGATAACCAACATTACCACTAGCAGGTGATACCATTAAATTTCCACCTAATTCATCTTCGGAATACATAAATAATAATTTTTGTAATCGTTCACCTGTAAAATATTTGTTAATAATAGCAATAAACTTATCGTAGTTTTGCTTTAATTCTGCATCTGTTTTTTTCATTTTGTTAAGTTTTCTTTAGTTAAGATTTTATATAATAATTCTACTTCTTCTTCCGTTTCTAACATTGGTAAAGTATCAAATAGTGTTACCAAGTATTGACCTTTATTGATTTCCATTATTTTCCACTCATCATTTGTAGTAGATACAAGGGTAGGTCTATCAGGTATATTTTCATCAATTGGTATTGGTAAAATCCAATAATAATATGGTTCAACCTCATCAGTTTCCTCTATTTTTATAGCTCCCCATTTTTTAAATGAGTAATCCGTAATAGGTGTTTGTGGCATCGTAATCATATCCAAATATACAACTTTTTTTTCTAATCACAAATAATTTGTATTGATTTTTCAATTGAATCAATTTTAGTTGTACTAAATAATTTATCTTTAGGAACACCATACACAAAAAATGCTTTACCACTAATTGTTAGTGTATCACCTTTCATTAAGGGAATTGGTGCAACTATTGTATTTACTTCACCAGTCTCATTTGATGGATAGGATGTTGGATTTACTGTCGGAATAATTTCACTTCGTTGTGCAATCATAATACCTAATAAGACAGTTTGTAATTTTGCCTGATATTTGTTGAAATATGTTTTATATACACTTATCGTTTGTTGTCCTACATTCAATATCCAATAATGTGAACTTTTCCATTCTACTCTAACATTTTCAACTAAAGTAGGTGCTAATGGGTTTGGTTTACCATTTACTAAAACTTTACCTGTAACTCTTGAGAATGTTTGTAATAAATTAGTATCTACTAATAAATGATAATATCCATTTTTATCTTTGGATAATGCCTTTGTACCATTACCAACTAATGCTGAATCAATTGTGAATGAAAATGTTGGTTGAGTAAATGTAGGTGGAACACTTACATCTTTTCCACAACTAGAAAGTAATAGGATTATACCTAAAAAGGGTAAAAATTTCATATTTTAGAGTTTAATGTTTATACCTAAAGATACGACTTTTTTCTTAATTTACCAACTATTTTAGGGTATTTTTCATAACTTGTTGATTATCAATTAGTTATGTATTAAAAATTTTTTAATACCAAATTTAAACAAATTTTGATTTTGGTGCTTCACATTCTTTTGGTAGATAATTTTTGAAATTTTTATAAATAAAACCATATAAATTTTCTGCATATGCTTGATTATGTTTTGGTCCAGGATGTGTCTTATCTACTCCCAAATCTATAAACGGAACAGCGTATTGTCCATCAAATCTATTAGTTTCATTATAATCAATAGGTATATCCATCCACCCATTCCACATCCAATTACATTTTTTTGATTCCAAAAAATATTTTATCAATAAATGATTTTTATACCAATTTGCAATATCTTCATTAGTATTTTGTAATTCCGTTTTTAATGATTGTATTTTTTTACCTTCTTCCGTTTCTTCTAAATAACCCCAAATATGTGTTACCATAAAAGGTTCTATTCCACCATCATTAGTAAATATTTCTCTTCTATGTGGAGCTGTATACATAATTAAAACTAAATCCGGTTTAATTAAATCATAATAAGTTAATAAACATCTACTAATATAATCGTTACTTCTACCACCCATTCCAAAATTATGATTTACACCATTTGGTATTAGTTTAGTAAATTGAGCAGGCCATGTCTCATTATTATTCACCCCAACACCTTCGGTATTTGAACATCCAATTGACATAACTTTAAAACCATCTTTGTGTATTGAATCACCTCTAAATCCTAATTCATTATATGTGTAAGTACAACCCTCTGTCTTATCCGTTCCAGATACATTAAAGGTTTTATTAATTTTATCTGATAAGTGCCATTTATAAGATGAAATCTCAAACCCATCTACTGTCCAATATTTTAATGTTTCCATATGAATAAATTATATTAAAGTTGGGTTTGTTATTTTTTTGTGTAACATATTTGCAAAATCTCTATGTCCTTTGAATGATAAATGAAAATCTTTTATTTTACCATCGGTTGCTTCTGCTATTTTTTCAAATCTAGTTGTATGTAGATAAAAACTAGCATCCCAAAAGAAAGTATTTATTTTCTTTTCTTTTAATAATTTATCTAAAAAATTATATCTTTTTAAATGTCTTAATTTATAAAGTTCATTATCAGCAAAATGATAATTAAAATTTATAATTGTTTCCATTTGTTCTTTTTCAAGCGAATTAAAATGTGACAGGTCATCAAACCCTTTACAAGTACTTGTCCATAATAATTGATTATTTAGTGGTATATCAAATCTACTGTGCCATGTAATTCCTATTATAGCAATATCACCTTCGTTAAAATTATCCCAATTATCAATTATAGAATCTATTATGTAATCATTACTTGCACCACATTTACCAAAATTTTTAACTTCAATATTTAACATTTTTCCTAACAAATTTGGCCAAACATCTTGACCATCTTTTTTGTAATTATGATAATATTCTGTTAGTGGTCCATCTAATCTACAACCATGTCCGAATGTATAACTATCTCCAAAGGTATATAACATTATATGTATTTTATATTGTTAAAAAATCTTTTATTAAATTTAGTTAATTTGATATTATTTTTATTTAACACATATGATAAACCAATTCCTTCCCCACTACCAATACCATTACCATTATATTTAGATGGACTAATTGTGCTTATCCAATCAAACACTGGTTTAATTTTTTCGATATCTAATAAAACTTCCGACACATTATTAATATTTGGAAAATAAAAAATCCATTCTATTGGTAATTCAAACTCCTTATAGTTTATTTCATTTAAATGAAAATAAAGAAACAAATCTCTCCAATAAAAATCATCATACCACTTTTTTGGGTGAAAGTAGTTTTTCCATGTATCATAATAAAGAACAACATCCCCACCTGAAAATTCTTTTAAGAAACTATCATTTACATTCTTTAACCAATCTGCATCAATGTATAATACATCTGTTTTATATTTTTCAATTAATCTAAATGAAAAAATTAACTTATCAAAATATGAAAACATTTTATTTTCATATAATTCGGTATCGTACCCAATAAATCTTTCTGGCCTATCGGTTAATATTTTTATTTGATATCCGTTATTTTTAAATTTATCTAAATAAGGTAAACAACTTTCTATATATGTATCACCAATGGCAACAATTGCTAAAATCATTATACTAAATTATATTTGTTTAGTTTGTTATTATTTTTTAGTGTTAGTATGATTGTAAAAAATGGGTAGGTATTTGATATAAGTTGTTCTATTTTTAAGTTAGTACCATCTATTAAACACCTTATTTGTTTTTCAGACATACCTGCCGAATTTTCAATAAAAATAATTTTTGTATTTTCATTCATAAACTTTTCTACACTATTAAAAAACTTTCTATGAAAATTCCATTCTTTATCAACTGTTATAGTCATCCATTGTTCCCATTCTTTATTTTCATATATTTCTTTGTTAGCAAAATGAGGAGGATTAGATATGATTGTATCAAATGTAATATTTTCTGTAAATGAATCAAATACATCTGATTGAATGAATTTCGTATTTGTTAAGTTATTGTGTTTTATAGTTTCATCTATATATTTTTCATTTTCTTTATTAATATCAATTAAAAACAATTCATCCACTAAACCTAAAAAATTTAGATAAAATCCCATAAAACCTGGTCCTGAACATATTTCTAATATTTTTCCTTTGTTTATATTAGAAAGAACTAAATTATTTTTAAGTGTTTCTACTCCAAACCACGTACCACCACCATCTAAATGTTCTTCATAATATACTTTTCTTTTTTCTATTAAAAATTCTTTCATAAATTCATATCATTTTGGATTGATGATATAATACCATCCGCGATAACTCTGTGAAGTAATTTAGATGGATGTGCATCATTAAATTTTATCTTATCGAAATGTGGATCACTTATTATACGCATCTCATCATAACTATTACTCATTCCCCATATAGTATTAAAAATTTTATTATCGTAATTTAATGTTATTAATTTTCCTTTAAAAAATTCATCACTTTCAATACGACTTAATAAATCATCAAACCATAATATAATTTTTATTTTAATACCTTTACTTTCATAAAACATTAATTCACTTTTTAATCTAACATATTGTTGATTTAAAAATTGTTGATAACAATCATCAAAAGTATAATTATTAAGTTTCATATATTCTATGATATTAGGATTATTTTCATTAGACATGTTACATGAAAAATCCTTACCTTTAATCGTAAAATTAAATTTGTTCCTTATAATTGCAGATAATTGAAGAATAATATAATCAAAATCTTCATAGGTATATTTTTCCAATGTATGTGATGATATAAAATCCCTTTCAGTTTTAAATAGATTTTTAAAAAATGTAAAATTATCATCTTCAGAACCACCATTAGTATCTTTTACAACTTCAAATGTGTTAAAATAATTTGCTACAAGTCTTGGATAATATAATGTATTTTTAAATTTTAATTGAGCCGCAGTAACTTTATATGCTTCAAATTTATAAATACTTTTTGGGTTATAAAGATTAGGTAAATCCGAATAAAAGTATAATCCTTGTCCCCAAGTAAAAGAACATCCACCAAATAATATACCTTTCATAATTTATAGAAATTTTTTTAGACGAGTTTCAAATGATTCTTTATTAATTTGATTTTCTTTTACAATATATTCATAAAAAATTTTAAAATTTTCAAAAGATGGATATAGTGTACACGGATTCCAATTATGCACAAATGTAAAAAGTTTAGATTCTGCAGAATATCTATTATTAAACTCAAACCCCCATTGTTTTTTTAGATTAACTGTCAATTTATTAAAAGTTTTTACTTTTGACCACCAAAAATTACCAGGATAAAAACTTCCTCCCCAATACTTCATAAAATCCAAACCAGAATTTTTATAATTAAGTAAAACACCGGAAGTATCAAATCCATTATTTAATACTTCAATATGAGATTTATAATCATCTATTAAAGATAATTCTAAATATTCTCTCCACTCTTTTTCATATAATTCATTTGGTTTACTTGCACCTTTTGTATGAATATACAAAATACAATCTTCACCATCAAATTCTCGTATTTCTTCTAACATTTTAAGAATAGTAGGACACTCATTTTCGGTATATTTTGCAATATTCGGATGATATGTAAACTCATCTTTGATGTTGTTAAATAAACGTTCTTTTTGTGTCTTACCAATATCTAAACCGACACCGTTTTCACCGGGCCATATGTGATGATATATTCGTAACATATTAAAGAAAACTTTTTTGTGTCTTTACAACGAATTCGTTTTTACCTGATTGTATTTTAAATGAGTTTGGTTCAACCCATATGTTTAATGACTTTCTAATACCTTTGTGAACTGGCATTACTCCATGCCAAATTGTGTGACCATTAAATGTTAATCCATTTCCCTGATTAATGGTGTATAATGAATTCTCATCTAATGTATTATTTTCTATTTTAACCTTGTCTTCAGATAAAACAAATCTACCATCTTCAAAATCATCAGTTAAAACTATTACAGATGTTAATTCGGATGAGGTATCTCTATGTACTTCTAAAAATCTACCATCGTAATATCTAGTTAAACTTAAAAATATTTCATTTAACCCAATATCATTTAAATCAAATGCTAATGTCGTATCATTTGAAAAAACTTCTTTATATCTTTTTAAGATTTTTTCTTTGATGGGAATATCATAAATTCGTAACATATCCCATTTATTGTATGCATCTACTTTGTGAATTGGAGTGATTCCTGCTTTTTCACATAATATGACAATTTCTTCACATTCTTCTTTGGAAAAGAAAAAATTGTTTTTAACTAACATAAAAATTATGCGTTTTTAATCAAATTCAATAGAACTAAAAAGATAGATTTACACTCTGCTCTTTGTTCAGTTGAAAGGGTTTGAATTTCTTGTGGTTGTGCCATTATTATTATGATTTATAGTTGTATATAATGAAGTTATTAGCAATTGTATGACCGATACCATTTGAATTGGTACCAGATAAAAATACATCTCCAGGTTCGATATTTAATTTTACAACACTGCCACTAAATCTTTCATATTCAATAGATGTTACATCTGCGATTGCTGAGTTTGAAATAACAATATAATCGTTAGATGTTAATTCACTAGAAGCTTTAAATGTAAGGTTATTACCATTTGAATCCGATGTTAATACAAGTTCAACCAAATTTACTAACATTGAGTTTGATTCACCATCTACATTATAATTTACTTTAATAAACCACTCATCAACTTCTTCGATTAATTTTACAACAACTGATGCACTTGTGTATGTAATATCATTATGTGAACCGGTATAAATCCAATCCATTGCTCCTTGTGTGTTAGATGTATCACTTAATCCAGGTAATGCAATTGCCTTTACCGTATCACCAATTTCAATTTGATCAATTGAAACGGATACTTCTTCACCATCTACAATTTTAACGGTTTCATATAATGATGGTATACCAACCCCAGTTCTACTTGGGTTTGAAAAATATAAAATTCTACTTTCATCATTTAACAATGAACCAGAATATGATATATATTGAGAATCTAATGGTAATGCATTTGAGGAAATATAACCACCAAAATCAATAGTTGTAGTTGCATCTGAACATAAAATTAACCAATATCTAATGTGGTCTCTAATTTTACCATTCCACAAATTATTAGGATTATATTGAAATTCCTGTGTAATTAAATCTGCACTAATAGTAGGTTTGATATTTGTTAATGCTTCCTCTGTTGATATTTTATGGAATTGAGGAAAATTATTCTTTTCAAAATCAGGTAAACTTTTCTTAATTATTAAATTTGGATGAATTCCATTATCTACTAAGTTAGTTACGTTATCAAATGATGTATCATCTTTTTGAAAATATGTCTTAGGAATTAAATCCGTTTCGTTATTATTGAATATTAAACTCAATAATTCTTTTTTATCTCTACAATAAACATCATCAATCATTGCGGTAATATCATACGATATTCTTAATGTAAATTCTGTTTCTAAATCTTCAAAAAATGGAATTGTAATAGAATCTACTGCAACAGGTACACCTTCAAACTCAATATTATTTGAATCACAAATTGAATTAAGTCTTCCAATAAATTCACCAGCTGTGTATTCATCTTTATATATAATTCTAAATTTGGTAAATGCATTTGCAACTAAAAATGTCTCTAATGCTTCAAAATCAAATGAGTTATATGCTATATTTGGAATGTACACATCTGTGTTCATTTCTAAAAATTTCATCTGACCATCTAAGTTCAAAAAATCCACACCTAATAATACTGATTTCATATATTTTTATTGATTTATACATATAAATACCTTAATTTAGAAAAATATATCAATTTTACTAAAAAAATGTTTATACAACTTTCTAATTGGAGGATGTCCTACAAAATGTAAAGATTCAACATCCAATGGTACATTTGTATATGGTCTTGGAATTTGATATTTTTCTTCATTTAACTTAACATAATTACCATTTACAAAAAACATATGTGAATATGCAGATTGTTCAATCCACCCTATATTTTTTAATCCAAATGTAAACAAATCATTTAATGCAAATTCTATTGAATCGATGTTATAATGTTCTTTTGTTGGTATGTAAAATAAACCTGTATTTACATTATTCAGTACATCTATTTTTGATTTTTTAGTAAACGAATATGAATTTTGAAAATCAGGAAAATAAAATGGAGTTGAAGAATTTATTAAATTTAAGATAGTTTTAGGTTCATTTAAAAATAAAACATCAGTATCAACACATAAGATGTTTTTACTTTTAGAAAGAAAATAAAAATCAAACAATTTCATTTTTAGATTATTTGACATTCTTGTATTATCGAATCTATATTTTTTACAATTTGGATAGTCTTTTAAAAATTCTAAGATAGTGGTATCAGCATAAGTTCTATCTATGATATGTGAGTTCTCAAATTCCAATAAAATATGTTTATCATCATCATCCAACGAACCATCATCATGAAAATATATAGGTATAGATTTAAATGCGTTATATTGTCTTAGGGATTTTATCATATTTAATCCCATTTCAATATCTCGTTTACAAATTAATGTTCGTATTTCTAAATCATTTATCATCTCTTACTACATCTAAGGTTACACAATGTGGGCCACCACTAAAGGTTCTTGCGTGTCTCATTCTAACCGGTATAGATTCAATACCCCATTTATTTAATTCTTTCATTAAACCAGTTTGCTGTTCTTCTACCATACAAAGTTTATCATTGATAGGTAATATGTTCATTCCCAACCAAGGTGATGCCGGACACCAATCTTCCATAACCTGTGTTACAATTGGTTCAGGTGCCCAAATCTTATCAAAATTCTTTAAAAAGTTTGGTATATTATTTTCATTAACTCTACTAGGATTTAATAATACTTTGCCTTCACCAACAAAAACAAATGTGGTATCTATGTGGATATATGCATAAACATTTTCTACCAAATGAACTTTATACTCATTACCAAATGTTTCTTTACAATACCCTTCTAACCACCTAGCACCATCCTTATTTCCAGTATTACTTACTAAGTATAGTAAAT
>JACCDG010016947.1_pt1 | contig 27286 bp, 30 predicted proteins | sample 7442471 | NCBI WGS metagenome assembly JACCDG01 (sample SAMN15323444, study PRJNA562643) | freshwater metagenome | isolation source: river surface water | place: USA:Blue River Watershed | collected 2017-08-17 | reverse complement strand
CTGGAGCCGATTGGGTATATTCCACCTGCCGAGGCAGAGGCCAACTACTACCGGCAACTCGCTGAGAAGGTCAATGCCGACGCGTTAACTTAAACCAACAGGCCTCCTCGAAATGCGGGGCGATTCACCATGCCTAGAACACGAATCCGAGTTGCGTCACTGCAACCCATATCAGAACGCAGCGTATTACGGGTTTCCTTCATCTGTTGCTCCCTTTATCTAAATGAATGACGGCCTGCTGACTTGCTAATTTACGGATGTCATATGATTTGTGCAATCAATGACATTAATCCAATATATTCGCCATATGAATGATGAAAAATTTGATCTAAACCTGATGCGGGTCTTTGATGCGCTCATGGAAGACGCCAATCTCACACGTGCAGGTTTTCGATTGGGCCTTTCACAGCCGGCAATGAGCCATGCGTTAGCTAAGCTCCGCAAGATCACCAGCAACAATTTGTTTGTCCGGGTGCCGACGGGCATGGAACCGACAGAAACTGCTCTTCGCATGGCTCCAGCAATACGCGAGGGGCTTCGCCTGCTTGAGGACTCAGTACAAGGCTATAACGTATTCGCCCCTCTTACTTGCGATCGGACCTTTCAATTGCTAATGAGCGATATTGGGGAGCTCGTCTATCTGCCGCGCATCCTGAGACATATAGAGGAAATCGCCCCCAATGTAGACATTCGAGTCATGCAATTACCACGAGAGGCTTATAGGGAGGCTTTCATTAGCGGTGAAGCCGATTTGGCAATTGGCTATCTACCAGGTCTGCAAGCAGGGTTCTACCAACAACGATTATTTTCTGACTCCTACAGATGCATCATGCGGGAAGATCATCCTAGGATCAAAGATAGGCTGACTCTGAAGCAGTTTGTGAGCGAATCCCACATCATGATTGAAACTGGCGGTACCCGCTACATGAAAGTAGCCCTTCAAAACTCTACAACGACACTCATTGAAAAACACTTGGAGGAGCTAGGATTAACTCGACGTGTTGCGCTTAAGGTGCCGCATTTCATGGTGGTACCAGAGATAGTTCGGCTGACCAACCTTGTTGCGGTACTGCCAAGTTTTGCTATTAAACAAATGCCTACCCACTCTGGATTAAAAATACTCAAACTTCCCTTCGATGTTCCAGAGTTCGAAGTCAAACAGTTCTGGCATCAGCGCAGCCACGACGATCCTGCGAATCGATGGTTACGCAGTGTCGTGGCTAAGCTGTTTCTACAGGATTAGGCGAATGTCTGGGTTGAATTCAAAGTAGTCTTCGATGACCAAGTCGGGGGGGTTGATGTCGTCATCCAAAAAGGACAGATGCAAGTCCTTGCCCACTTTTTTAGTGATGATTTTATCAAGCGCTTGGGAGTGGTCCTCAGCACTCAAGTGGTACATCACATCTGGTTGGGCTTTGACAGTCTCGGGCCCGACAAACTTACCGGCCGCCAACTTGACCGAGCGTCGATCAACAACCTTGTTATTTTTACCAACCAGTTTGAGTGAATAAGTACTCGCCATTTAGCCCACCTCCAAATACAGCTTGAATGGATTTTTAAGAACTCATTTATTTATATTTTTACACTTTAATAGATCTTAATAATTGATATTTAAGCGATCAAAAGATTTCTAGAGATTGACTGCTTGCTAAAGAAAAAGAATGTGACTACCTGAAAGTCTGCTCAGTCAGCCGACTTCGACCAGCACTCGACCCTTCTCCTTTTTGACAGGATAGATCCGGATATCTGTCGTCAGCGGAGCGCACATGGCCTTTCCACTGCGAACATCAAACCGCCCCTGGTGCAGGGGACATTCAATTTCGTAGCCTTCAAGATAGCCGTCACATAGTCTGGCATTTCCATGGTTGCAAACGCCCTCGGTTGCAAACACCTCGCCATCGACATGGTAGAGGGCGAGGTCATGCCCCGCTGCTTGCACGCCTTTCACATCGTCGTTGGTGAGTTCCTCGATTGCGCAGACGTCGATCCAATTTTTACTCATAGAGTCTCCGTTTTTAAACATGGGAACGTGCCCGGTGCGCGCTGCAATTACCACGCCTTGCCACGTTTTTCTCAACAGATGGTGCTTGTGCATTTGGTTTTCGGCAATCCATTGTGTGGAAAAGAAGTTGTTCCAACCCGCTGTATCCGCGCGATCTTTCGAGCGCCTAAGATTTGGCTCTCAACAAGCGAGACCAAGAAAACATGCAAGAGACAAACAACTGCTGGCCGCTGGCGTCCGACGCCTGCGTCGTGATCGTTGGGGCCGGACAGGCAGGCGGCTGGGCCGCGCACACCCTCCGCAAGGAAGGATTTGGAGGCAGCATCACCTTGGTGGGTGACGAATCATGGCAGCCGTATGAGCGCCCGCCTCTTTCCAAGAGTATCTTGATGGGGAGCGCAGAGCCGCTATCTACGCATTTGTTCTCCGATGCCGACTGGGCTGCGCTCGATATCAACTGGATCTCCAGTCGTCGCGTGTGCAGCATCGACCGGCAGGCGCACACGCTGCTGCTCGACGACGGCTCCCGCCTGCACTGGAACCGATTGATACTCTGCACCGGGGGGCGTTCGCGAACGCTCACGCCCGACGGCATGGACGAAACCTGCGAGACCTTGCGAACCCTCGACGATGCTTTGCGTTTGCGTCACCGCTTGCGCGCGGCACAGCGGCTACTGGTCATTGGCGGCGGCTGGATCGGACTCGAAGTGGCTGCAACGGCACGTGAACTGGGGCTTGATGTCACGCTGGTGGAAGCAGGCGATCGACTGTGCGCGCGCGCGCTCCCGCCAAACATGTCGTCTTGGCTCAAAGAGCTGCATGGCAGACACGGCGTACGCATCATGCTGAACACGGCTGTTTCATCAGCATGCAAACAAGCGGATGGAAGTTTTGAAGTGCGCCTGTCACCAGCTGGCGAGCTCGGCGAGACGCTTGTCGTTGATCTGGTCATCGCTGGGATCGGCATGATCGCCAACGATGAACTGGCTAGTGCAGCGGGTCTCGCATGCACAGAGGGAGTCGTCGTCGATGCGAGTTGCCGCACCAGCGACCCCGACATTTTCGCGGCAGGCGATGTTGCCGTCAGCCCCAACAGCTGGATGGGTCGCCGCTGCCGACTGGAGTCGTGGCAGAACGCACAGGAACAAGGCATCGCCGCCGCCCGCGCTGTGATGGGACATGCGGTGCTGCACGACCCGATTCCTTGGTTCTGGTCTGAACAGTTCGGCGTCAACCTGCAAATCCAGGGCGTCGTCTGCGATGCAGACCAGCTGGTGACGCGGGAGATGGCCAAGGCTTCGGGCGATATCCGGGCCATTCATTTTTACCTGCGTGCAGGCCACCTGCGCGGCGTTGTAGGCATGAACGCAGCCAAAGAGGTACGAGCCAGTAAAAAATTGATCGCGACCCATGCGTCACCCGATCTGGCTGCGCTGGCGGATGCCTTGGTACCGCTAAGTCAATTAGGCTGAACGCGCAGGCCAGATTCCCCGCTCAGTCGATGCCAGCAAAGCACCCCTTGAGAAACTCTACCGCGGCCGCCAACTTGCGAGATGAATCGGTACGCTGCAGCAGCACAGCGTAAATCGCGCGATGCTGTGGAACGAATTCAGACAGGACCTGCACCAATGTACCGTCACGCAGATCGTCTTCGACGATCAGCTTGGATGTCATCGCAATACCTAGCCCTGCCAGCGTGGCAAGTCGCAACACACCGCCGCTGTCGCAAACAAGGCGCCCTTGCACGGCCACTTCTTCAATCGAATCGCCACGCTTCATCGGCCAGCAGCTGTTGAGCGTGACACCGCGCGAGATGAGGCAACTGTGGTTCGCGAGGTCCTCGGGCGATTGGGGGGTGCCGTGCCGGGCAAGGTATTCCGGTGATGCGCAGAAGACGCGGCGGTACGGAGCAAGCTTGATGGCGACCATGCCGGGGTCCACAGCATCGGCGATACGCACCGCCACATCGATGCGGTTTTGGTAGAGATCAATCTTGTCGACGGACAGGTTCAGGTCAATTGTCAGCTGGGGATACTGCTTGAGGAAATCGGGGAGTCGCGGGGCAATGCGTGCCGCCCCCAGCATCAGCGGTGCGGTGATACGCAGATGGCCCGTCGGTTCATCACGCAGGTTGGAGATGTCGGCGGAAGCCTGGTCCAGCGCAAGCAACGCCCGTGCGCAATGGTCATACAGCAATTGCCCAGCTTCAGTGACCATGAGGCGGCGGGTATTGCGGATGAGCAACTTCTGCCCGAGGCGCGCCTCGAGGGTCGCCACGCGCTTGCTGACCATGGCTGGCGTGACGTCCATTCGCCGGGAAACTTCCGAGAAGCTTCCCAACTCCACGGCCTGGGAAAAAATCCGCAAGGACGTCAGGTCCTCGAAGGGGTTTTCAAGCTTAGCGTTTCGGATCGGGTTGGGTAGATTAGACATATGAGAATGGCGTCACGCGTTGGATGCTTGCGTTTTTATCACGACATTACCAGCGCCCTTACCCTGCTCGACCCATTCGTGAGCAGCGGCTGTTTCGTCGAGGGTAAAAATAGAGGCCATATTGTGTTTCAGAACCCCCTTCACCAGCATGTCCATCAACTCGCTGATCGCCGACTGCCGGGATGCATTGTCAAGGTTATACAAGATGAAAAATTTAAGGCCGACATTTTTCAGCGCGAGGGCATAGAACGGCGCTTGGATTTCAGCCGCCGTGCTGCCGTAGGTGACGATCAAGCTGTCCGGCTTGAGCACCTTCAGGCTGATTTCGATGTTGGCGGCGAAGTCAACCTCCACGATCCTGTCCACCCCTTCTCCTTGCGTCGCCTCCATCACACGCGCGGCGACATCCTCGGTGCGGTAATTGATGACAACATCGGCGCCAGCCTGTTGAGCAAGCAGCGCCTTCTCCCTGCCACTGACGGTGGTGAGCACCTGGCGCGCGCCCAACAACCGAGCCATCTGGATCGCGTAGTGACCTACGGCCCCAGCACCGCCCGTCACCAGCACGCGCTGCCCGCAAACCCCGCCGCACACCTGTATGGCATGCATGGCGGTCATTGCAGGAATACCGAGACAGGCGCCGGTTGGCATATCGACGCCGTCTGGCAAACAAGCAGCTTGCGCTTGCGGCAACACCACATATTCAGCAGCCGTCCCATTCGGACGCTTCCACGCCGCGTTCCAGGTCCACACGCGTTGACCAAGACGCGCATGGTCGACGCCCTCGCCGACTTGGTCAACCACACCAGCCCCGTCGCTATGTGGGATCACCCGAGGAAATGCCATGGCCCGCATGCCCGATCTGGATTTCACATCCGATGGATTGACACCGCTGTAATGCAAACGGACGCGGATCTCCCCTGGTCCCGCCTGCGGAGTCTCTAACTCGACGATAGAAATGACGTCTCGGGCTGACCCGGTTTTTTTGTAAATGGCCGCGCGCATGCAAGTGCCTCCTTCAAGTGTTTGCCGCCCTGACTGGCGTATTCAAAGCATCATAGTTTTAAGCGTCCACATGATCTCAACGAAGCAGGAATGTCCCGCAGTATCAGTCGTGCACAGGTGATTTTTGGAACAAATGCTTTTCCATACAAGGCATTGCGCGGAACAGACCAAGAGTCGCAAACTCATGCCCATACCTTCGCCGCCTTCCGGAGTTGGCATACAGAGGAGAAAACATGAAACTGGTCAGTTACATCCAGCACGGCGCCGACGGGAACAAAACCTCTTACGGCGCCCTTGAAGGAGACCGTTTGGTTGACCTTTCAACGCGCGAAGCACCCAGCTTGCGTCGCGCACTGGCCACTGAAGGTGTGGAGGGTTTACGGCAAAGACTGAAGGCCTCCCCCAACGATGCCGGAGTCCCGGTGTCCAGCGTTCAATTGCTACCGCCGATTCCGGACCCTGAAAAAATACTTTGCATCGGCCTGAATTACTTCCAGCACGCGCAGGAAGTCAACATGCAGGTGCCGTTGAACCCCTCGGTATTCGTGCGCTACCCTAACTCTTTCGTTGGACAGGGCCAGCCTGTGTTGCGTCCACCGGAGTCGGAACAATTCGACTACGAGGCTGAAATGGCGGTCGTCATCGGTCGCGGGGGACGTCGCATCCCCGAAGCCCAGGCCATGGCGCACGTGGCCGGCTACAGCTGCATGGCAGAAAACTCCGTGCGCGACTGGCAGCGGCATTCAACACAAGCGACGCCAGGGAAAAATTTCTTTCACAGCGGTGCCATCGGCCCCTGGCTCGTCACACCCGATGAAATCGGTGACGTGAGCCAGCTAGAAATCATTGGTCGGCTCAACCAAGAGGTGGTACAGCGCGACACGCTCGATCAACTGATCTTCAGCATTCCCCATCTGATCGCCTATCTGTCCACCTTCACCGAACTTGTGCCGGGAGACGTGATCGCCACCGGTACGCCAGCCGGTGTGGGCCTGTCCCGCAAACCACAGCGCTGGCTACGCCCGGGTGACATCTTTGAAGTAGAGATCACAGGTTTAGGCACGCTTCGCAATCCGGTTAACGACGACCACATTTCATAGGAAAACTGATGACAAAACAAGCATTCTGGTTGAGCGAGCAGGACGTCACATCGCTGGTCTCTCTGGGCGATGCCATCACGGCGCTTGAGGCGGGCCTGCGATCGCAGGGCAAAGGCGAGGGAGAAAACATCCCCAAGGCGCTCGCCGCTTACGGCGACGGTTCGTCCATGCACTCGTTGGGCTCAGTCCTGCCCACCCTCGGTTATGGCGGCTATAAAAACTGGGTCCACACCAAGCGTGGCGCCAAGGCCGTTTTCATGCTGTTCGACGCGGTCGAAGGCCAGCTGCTCGCCATGATGGAGGCCAATTCGCTCGGTCAATTGCGAACTGCGGCAATGACGGGCCTAGGAACCAAATGGATGGCGCATGAAGACGCCAACGACATGGCGCTCATCGGATCGGGCCGTCAAGCCATGGCGCAAGTGGCCGCCATCAATGCCGTGCGCAAACTTTCGCGAATCCGAGTCTGGAGCCCAACACCCGAAAAGCGACAGGCATTCGCAGCACAGCTACGCGACAAATTCGGCGCCGAAGTGGTGGTGGCCCCGAGTATCGAAGCCGCGACAGAAGGCGCCACGTTGGTCACAGTGGTCACGCGCGCGCAGGAGGCGTTCCTCAAGAGCAGCATGCTGCCGGCGGGCGTACACCTGAATGCGGTAGGCGCAATCCTGCCAGCCAACGCCGAGATCCATCAGGACGTGGTCGCTCGCGCCGGATTCATTGCAGTCGATGACGTGCTCGGCGTGCAAAAGGCTTCCCGGGAATTGATCGACTTTTTTGACAAAGGTGAAGGGAACGGCCAATGGCATCGCGTCCACTCTCTCGGTAAGATGATTGCTGACGGTGAGCGACCACCGGCCAACACGGACCTCACTATGTTCAAGTCGGTGGGCATGGGTCTGTCAGACCTCTCCGTCGCCATCTTGGCATATGAACGGGCACGCAAGGATGAAGTCGGACACAGCATTCCTCTCATGGGTGCAGCGCCCCTGATTTTTTGACCGACACACCCGTGCCCAAAAAGATGCCCCCAAAAGATAACGAGACAAACCACAAGGAGACTTCACATGGAACAACAAATTAAATTAGTCGACGTGAGTGGCGCCCCAGTGCGTGAACAGGCTTTCTGGCCGACAGTCGTGCTTCCACGCGCGGCGATCGAAGCCGAGATTGAGCGTCTGGCCAGCTTGCCCCGTCCGGTCAACGGACGCCGCGCAGCGTCGATCAACCATCCGATGAACACGGGACCGGTCCCCTCTTTCGCGCCCGGCATCGACGTCCACATCGAAGTGCTCAAGCCTGGCGAAAAAACAGCCCCCCTGATGCGAAACTCCAGCCGGGTCGATATGTGCATTCGGGGGCATGGCGTTGTCACGATCGGCCAGACCCAGTTCAAGGTAGAAAAGTTCGACGTCTGGAACACGCCGTCCATGGAGCCTTTCAGTTACCGCAACGAATCCACCGACCTCTTTGTGCGCTTGTCCTATAGCAATGCGCCGCTTTTGGAAAAGTTGGAAGTGCACTACAACGACCTCCATCCTGCCTCGTCGATGAAGGACGTTGCAACGCTTGAGACAACTGAGGCGTCCGCCAAAACTGGCCCAAGAGCGCGTGACATGGCAAAACCGATACCCGTCGGGAGCGACGGCGCACAGATGCTCGGCTACGAATGGCTGGTCGACATCGATGCCGTCAAGTCCAAAGCCTTGCATTGGCCCTGGAAAGACATCGCGCCGCACTTGGAAAACGTCTACGGACTGGACAAGGCCTACACCGGTCGCCACCTGTATGTGCTCTACAACCCAGCGACGGAACGTCGCATCGGCACCTCGCACAGTTTCTTCGCCACCATTGCCAAACTACCACCAGGCAAAGTTGACAAGCCACACCGCCACAGCTCGGTGGCCATCAACTACATCATGTGGGGCCACGGCAAGAGCGTAGTCAATGGCCAGAAGATCGAATGGGAAGAAGGCGACCTTCACTTTTCCGCTCCCGGCTGGTCGGTGCACAACCACGGCTCACGTGACCAGGGTTTTGTCGCCCTCACCATCCAAGACCACCCGTTGCACATCGCCATGGAATCGCTGCTCTGGCAAGAAACTCTGAAAGACCCCATCCATAAACTTGGCTCTGATGACGGTGGTATTCAGACAAATCTGTTCAACCATTTGAAAGCGGCTTGAGGCCATGATCGAAAGACTGGAAACCCTGACGTCGGGGGGGCTGCCCGGCGCCGCCGAGCTGAGAACATGGACTGAAGATGTGCGGGCGCTGTACGAAGACGTCGCTTGGCACTTGGATGACGACCAGGTCGAGCATTTCCCCAACTACTTCATCGACGAATGCACTTACCAAGTGGTATCCCGCGAGAACTTCGCCCAAGGTTTGCCGCAGGCGACTATCTATTGCGACGGCATCGCCATGGTGCGCGACCGGGTGACCGCTCTGCGGCAAACACAGGTTTATGTGCCGCGCTCTTGGCGCCACTTCATCAGCGGCGTACGTGTGATGGCCGTGCGCGACGGGCAGTTGCACGTCAGTGCCAACTTCCTGATCACTGAAGCCATGTCCGACCAAGACCCGACGCTGTTCTTGGTGGGCCAGTATTTGGGAATCTTGGTGCGCGTCGATGGTCAGCTGAAGTTCAGGCAACACCTAGCGGTCTACGACAACCACCACGTGCGGCGCTCGTTGATCGTGCCGGTTTGAGCAAAGACAAAAGGAAACATGTATGGAAACAAGCCTGAATACAGAGGTTGACGCCAGAGTCTGGCCGAAAGAAGGAGAGTCTCGGGTGCCATTTTGGGTCTACACCGATCCCGAGCTGTACCAGCGCGAACTCGACCTCTTTTTTTACGGTCGCAGCTGGAACTATGTGGCGCTTGAGTGTGAGATACCTGAGAAGGGTTCTTTCAAGCGCAGCTGGATCGGCGAGCGGCAGGTCGTCGTGGTGCGCGGCGAAAACGACGAGGTCCACATCTGGGAAAACCGCTGCGCCCATCGCGGTGCGCGCTTGTGCTGGAAAAACAAGGGGAAGGAAGAGTCGTTTACATGCCCTTACCATCAATGGAACTTCGCACTGGACGGCAAATTGCAAGGTGTTCCGCTGAAGCGCGGCGTGTTGAAAAAAGGCGGCATGCCGCCGGACTTTGACAATGCCAACCACGGCCTGACGCGTTTGCAAGTCCATGTGGAAAACGGCACCATTTGGGCAAGTTTCCACCCCGAGCCACCGTCCTTCGCCGACTACAGTGGCGCCCAGGTGATGACACACATCCATCGCCACTTTCCCGGCCGCAAGCTCAAACTGCTGGGCTACAACCGTCAGCTGATACCGAGCAACTGGAAGCTGTACTTCGAAAACCTGAAAGACCCTTACCACGCCACGCTGCTGCATTCGTTCCTGATCACCTTCGGGCTCTGGCGTGCGGATACCCAATCCGAATCGTTGCCCGCCGTCTCTGGTCACAGCTTGATGGTGTCGCGCAATGTCGGTAAGAAAAAAACCGATGTCAATGAGGACTTCGCTCGTTTCAAGGGTGCCCTGGAGCTGCACGACACCGACACGGTGACACCGATCAGCGAGTTTTCCGACGGCCAGGTGGTCGCCATCACACATTTTCCGAGTGTCGTGATTCACCAGCAAGCCAATACCTTCGGCATGCGGCACATCATCCCCAAAGGCATTGACTCCTTTGAATTGGAGTGGACCTTTTTCGGCTACGAAGACGACAGTGACGAGATGACCCGCTTGCGCGTGCGGCACGCAAACCTGTATGGCCCAGCGGGTTTTGTGGCGATGGAAGATGGCGAGGTGCTTGCCGAATCTCAAGGCGGAGCGCACCATGCCGATGCGTACAACGCGGTGCTCGAAATGGGCGGGCGTGATATCCAGCCGCAAGACCATATGGTCACTGAGGTGTTGATTCGCGCTTTTTACAAGTATTACCGCGAAGCGATGGGACTATGAGCGCAGACAATTTGGAGCGCCTGTCGTGGGATGAAGTCGAACCCACACTTCGCACGGAACTCGAACCGACCGTCGCTCGATTGGGCTACTTCGGCGAGTTTTTCCAAGTGTTCGGTGCCGTTCCCGGCGTGGTCACTGCCTTCATGGGTTACACCAAAGCCGTCAAGGCGCCACTAGCGGACAACGAAAACGAAGTGTTGGCCCTGACGGTTTGCGCGGCCTTGGGTGACAACTATGAGCGCATTCAGCATGAGCGCTTGAGCGTGCGACTCGGCCTCGATACTGGCTGGATTGCAGCGGCCGAAGGACGAGCCGGCGCAGACATGACAAGGTTGAGTGCCGAAGAGACGGCATTGCACGAGCTCGCGTTGGCCCTCATCGCAACGCATGGCAAGGGCTGCCAAACAGCCGTCGCCGCTGTGACCAACGTCATCGGCGCACAAAAAACCGCTGCCGCCTTGCTGCAGATCACACGCTTCATGAGCATCGCCACCTTGTGCAATGCCCTAGAACTGTCGCTGCCTGTGCCATCCGTTTTCTAGATTTGAATTTTTTGAATCCATCATGAAAGTTTTTCCATGATCAAACTCAAACCCGACTTCCTCGTTGGTTCATACCCACCGATCACGACGCCTTTGCGCGACGGCAAGGTCGACCTAGACACCTATGCAAAGCTGCTGGAGTTCCAGGTGAAGCATGGAACGCACGGTATTGTCGTGAACGGCACCACCTCCGAACCTTCGACACTCACCGTCGATGAGCGCAATCAGCTTGTGAAGTGCGCGGTTGAAGTGATAGGCAAACGCATCCCGGTCGTGGCTCAAACTGGCTCCCAATCGCATGCGGAGACGGTGGAACTGACCGAATTTGCGACGAAGGCAGGCGCTGACGCGTTGCTGGTGGTCACGCCCTACTACATTCGTCCGTCGCAACGCGGCTTGATCGCCTATTACGAAGACATCGGCAAGCGCACCGACTTGCCATTGTTGCTCTATCACATTCCAGGTCGCACCGCAGTGTCTGTCGAGATCGATACCTTGCGGCAGATTGCCGACAAGGTGGAGCACTTTGTTGGCATCAAGCACGCTGTGAATGACCATGGTTTTGTCACCAGCATGATCCAGACGCTGGGCACCGAGTTTCGTATCTTCGTGGGCCTCGAGGAGTTCACCTATCCGATGATGGCGCTGGGTGCGCACGGCACCATGAATGCCGTCGCCAACCTGGTGCCCGACCGCATCGCGGCGCTATGCAATGCCATCCTCGCAGGCGACATGATGGAATCACGCAGGCTGCATTTCGACCTTTACGGTCTGAACCAATCCATCTTCTTCGACACGAATCCGATTCCGCTGAAATACATGATGAAGCGCATCGGAATCGTCGACCGCAACGAGCACCGTTTGCCCATGCTGGCGGCCACGCCCGAGCTTGAAAAGCGACTGGATGAAGTCCTCAAACGCGCTGGACTGCTCTGATGGCTCAGGCTGAGGACACCCTCGCACTGAGGGATGGCAAGCTGTTCCGCCAGCAGTGTTACATCAATGGCGCTTGGCATGCCGCCGACAACGGCAAGGTGCTGAACGTCATGGACCCATCCACCGGCACAGCCATCGGGAACGTGCCAGAAATGGCCGCCGCAGAAACACGCAGGGCCATCCATGCGGCGAATGCTGCCTTGCCTTCTTGGCGTGCACTGCCGGCTAAGGAGCGTTCGGCTATTGTGCATCGCTGGTATGAATTGATGCTCGCGCATCAGGAAGATTTGGCCATGCTGATGACGGCGGAGCAAGGCAAGCCGCTCGCTGAATCGCGTGGCGAAATCGCCTATGCCGCATCCTTCCTGCAATGGTTCGCAGAGGAAGCCAAACGGGTTTATGGCGACACGATTCCCGGCCATCAGGCCGACAAACGCATTGTGGTGACGAAGGAGCCAATTGGCGTGTGTGCAGCGATCACGCCATGGAACTTTCCGTCGGCCATGATCACCCGCAAAGCCGGGCCCGCGCTGGCTGCCGGCTGCACCATGGTGCTCAAACCGGCGTCTGCCACGCCCTTTTCGGCGTTGGCCTTGGCCGAACTGGCTGAACGCGCCGGCGTGCCACGTGGCGTGTTCAATGTCGTCACCGGTAGCGCTTCTGGTATCGGGGGTGAAATGACCTCGAACCCGATCGTGCGCAAGATCACGTTCACAGGCTCCACAGAAATTGGTAAGGTGCTGCTGAGGCAATGTGCCGAGACCGTTAAAAAAACCTCGATGGAGCTGGGCGGAAACGCACCGTTCATCGTGTTCGACGACGCCGACCTTGATGCGGCGGTTGAGGGTGCCATCGCCTCGAAATACCGAAACGCAGGCCAGACCTGCGTTTGCGCAAATCGCTTACTGGTTCAGGACGCCATCTATGACAAGTTCGCAGAAAAGTTGGCAGCACGGGTTTCGCAACTCAAGGTAGGCGACGGACGTGAGGCGGGCGTCACGCTAGGTCCACTGATCGACAGCAAGGCAGTGGCCAAGGCACAAGAGCATGTGGATGATGCCTTGGCCAAAGGTGCGCGCGCGACCCTCGGTGGCAAGCCACACCACAAAGGGCCGTGCTTCTACGAACCGACCATCCTACTGGACGCCACACCCGACATGAAGATCGCGTGTGAAGAGACTTTCGGTCCGGTGGCTGCGCTGTTTCGATTTCAGGATGACGCCGAGGCCCTTGCGATGGCCAACGACACCGAGTTCGGATTGGCTTCTTATTTTTATGGCAGGGACATCAGCCGCGTTTGGCGTGTCGCCGAAGGACTGGAATACGGCATCGTCGGTGTGAACACGGGGCTTATCTCGACGGAGGTTGCACCTTTCGGCGGCGTGAAAGAATCGGGCCTTGGGCGCGAGGGTTCGCACCATGGGATCGACGATTACCTCGAACTCAAATATATCTGTATGAGTATTTGAGGTCTGAAAACGGAGTCCGAAAAAAAGGCGCCTAGGCGCCTTTTTTCTTGTGTCTGACCCGTCCTGCCAGAGGTTGACACTTTTTCTTCAAAGAAAAGGCAAGTCAAATGGAATCAGGGTTTAAGAGAACGCAGAGGGATTACACGCTGGCTTTTAAGCTGGCGGTTGTGGAGCAAGTGGAAAAAGGCGAGTTGAGCTACAAGCAGGCGCAGCAACGCTACGGGATTCAAGGTCGATCGACGGTATTGGTGTGGTTGCGCAAGCACGGCCGCCAGGGTTGGGGTAATGCGGCATCATGTGCGGCTATGCCCCGAGACAAAACTTCTATACCGCTGACACCCGAACAACAGATCAAGGTGCTGCAAGTGCAACTGAAGGAGGCCAATGAGAAGGCGCAGTTGTTTGAGGCGGTACTTGACGTGCTCAAAAAGGACTACGGGGTACGCATCGTAAAAAAGCCTTTGGGCAAGTCCTCACGCAGCGGTCCATCCAAGGGCTGAGCGTGGCGAGGGCTTGCCGCCATATGGGGTTGAGTCGTCAGGCGTACTACCAAGGTCAGCAGCGACATGCCAAACGAGAGTGCCGAGCAGAGGTGGTGGTGAAGTTGGTGAGAGATTGGCGGGTTCGACAACCCCGACTGGGTACGCGCAAGCTGCACTATTTGCTGCGTGAGCCACTGGCTCAGGCGAGTATGGGGCTGGGACGCGATGCGCTGTTTGATGTGCTGCGCAATGCTGGGATGCTAGTTCCCCAGAGACGTGCGTATCACAAGACCACCGATAGCCACCATCGGTTCCGTCGGCATCCGAACTTACTCAAGGCGGGCGAGCAGCAGGTGTGCGCTAGCGCGAGTGAGCAGGTGTGGGTGGCAGACATCACGTACCTGCCTACGAATGACAAATTTGTTTATCTGAGTTTGGTTACAGATGCCTACTCGCGCAAGATTGTGGGCTGGCATGTGCATGACAGCCTACAAACGGAGCCTGTGTCGCAGGCCTTGAAAATGGCATTGCGCACACGCCAAAGTGATCAACGCTTGGTGCATCACTCAGACCGAGGTATCCAGTACTGTTCGAGTTATTACCAAGCCATCCATCAGCGCTATGGACTACTGTGTTCGATGACCGATGGTTACGACTGTTACCAAAACGCTCTGGCTGAGCGGGGCAACGGCATTCTTAAGGGGGAGTTGTTGCTACATCGCCCCACTGATTTAGAGCAAGCTAGACGGATGGTGCGCGAGTCGGTTCAGATTTACAACACTGAGCGCCCGCATTTGTCGCTGAAAATGCAAACGCCCGATGCGGTGCATCGGGCGTCCTTGACTGGTATTCGCCAGTCTGAATCACCGTCTAAGGTGTCAACCTAATTTAGGACGGGTCAGTCTTGTAGCGCCGGACGGCGTTACAGCCCTCCTCGCGCATCCAGCAGACACCCTGTGACGTACCCCGCCGCAGGCGATGCCAGCCACACAACGGCCTCGGCGATTTCCTCGACGGTACCCATACGCCCAAGCGGCACGGCACTGATCATCTTTTGTAACTGCTCGGCGCTGCGGTCGCGCTGAATCTCGGTATCGACAAGTCCTGGGCGAACTGCGTTGACGCGTATGCCCTCGGCAGCAACTTCTTTGGATAAGCCGATGGTCATGGTATCGATCGCGCCCTTCGAAGCCGCGTAGTGAACCCAGGTGTTGGGTGAGCCGAGCACCGATGCGCCGGATGACAGGTTGACGATCGCGCCACCTTGACCCCCATGTCGCGTCGACATGCGCCGGACCGCCTCTCGTGCGGCGAGAAACGCGCCAATCACATTCACCCGATAAACTTCCTGCAACGCCGCAGCGCTTACCGTATCTACACGGGCAACGCCGCCAGTCACGCCGGCATTGTTGACCAACACTGCGAGCGGCCCAGACTTGTCCAGCGTTTCAAATCCGCGCATCAATGAGTCTTCATCTCCTACATCGGCCTGTATGGCCAAGGCCGTTCCGCCTGCGCGTTCGATGGTGCGAACAACCTGATGTGCTTCTTCCGTGCGCGTGCGATAGAAGAAAGCCACCGGCCAGCTGCGCGCTGCGCGCAGGGCACAGGCGGCCCCAATACCACGGCTACCACCCGTGATCAAAAAAAAACCAGGCCCGTCTTTTGTCATTGCTTTCCCCCAAGTTCCGTCAAACGCTGAGATGAGCACTCAGCACGCTCTCGTCATTTCGCAGGGTTTCGCTGTCACCAACAAAACAAACTTGTCCCTTCGAAAGCACATAGTGCACGTCACCCAATTCCAACGCGGCGCCTAGGTTCTGCTCGATGAGCAAGACACCCAGGCCTTCGTTGCGCAAGCGTTTGACGATCTCGATGATCTCTTGGACGATGAGTGGCGCGAGCCCTTCCGAGGGTTCGTCGAGCAGGATCACGTCAGGGTTGAGCATCAGCGCCCTGGCGATGGAAACCATCTGCTGCTCGCCGCCGGAGAGCTGAAAGCCCAGGTTAGCGCAACGTTCCTTCAAGCGCGGAAACAGTTCATAGATCCGCGGCAGTGTCCAGCGCCCGTCCCGACCAGCACGCGCAGCCACCGTCAGGTTTTCCTCGACGGTCAGGCTGGGAAACACTCCCCGTTCCTGAGGAACAAAACCTAGGCCCATGCGCGAAATACGGTGCGCTGGTTTTCCGCTGATGTCCTGTCCCCTGTAGGTAACGCTACCTTGGCGCGGTGCCAAGTAGCCCATCATGGTCAACAGCGTCGTGGTTTTGCCGGCACCGTTGCGGCCCAGCAACGATGTGACTTGGCCAGCCTTCACTTCCAGCGACACGCTATGCAGGATGTGGCTGTCGCCGTAGTATGTGTGGATGTTCTCAACCTGCAGCATCAATGTTTACCTCCCAGATAGACTTCCCTGACACGCGCGTTGCCTTGAATGTCTTGAGGAGTTCCGCTGGCTAGCACCTCGCCGTAATACATCACCGTGACCGTGTCAGCCAGCGAGAAAACCACTTTCATATCGTGCTCAATCATCAGCAGGGCCAAGGTCGCTGGTAGCGAGCGCACGAGATCGATCATGCGATCAGTCTCGGCTGGTGACATCCCCGAGGTCGGCTCATCGAGCAGCAGTAACTGCGGTTCCGCAGCCAAGGCGATCGCAACCTCGAGCTGGCGCTGTTCGCCATATGAAAGACTGGAAACTGGTCGGTGCAGGTCATGCGTCAGCTGAATCTGCTCCAGAATCTCATCGGTGCGTTCATGTTGTGCTGTGCGAATACCTACGCCGCGTAGGCACTCATACCAGCCGCCTTTTTTGGCCTGCACAGCCAACCGCACGTTTTCCTGCACCGTCAGGCTTCGAAAGAGGTTGTTCTTCTGGAAGGTGCGGCCGACACCCATCTGGCAAATCAAATCCGGCTTGGCACCGGTAATATCCACGCCCTTGAACAACACGCGCCCCGAGGTCGGTTGCAGTTGTCCCGTGAGCTGATGCACCAGACTGGTCTTGCCTGCGCCGTTCGGTCCAATGATGACGTGGCGTTCACCTGCGGCGACACTGAGGTTCACATCTCGGGTGACTTGCAGACTGCCAAACGCCTTGCAGAGGTTTTCCGTTTTCAGTAATGTCATTTGTGTTTTCCCAGCGCGGACTGCGCGCAGCTCACCAGGAAGCCCCATACGCCTTGGCGCAGAAACATCACCGACAAGATGAAGGTGGCGCCAATCCAGAGCATCCAGTATTCATTGTGCGAGCTGGCGATGTTCTTGAGCAGCAGGAAGATCGCAGCTCCCAACGCAGGCCCAAACACCGTGGCGCTGCCACCCAGCACCACCATGATGATGGCGTCGCCCGATAGCGCCCAGTGCAGGATGTCTGTCGAGACGAAGGCATTGAAAAATGCATAGAGTGCGCCGCCGACGCCAGCTAAGGTACCGGCAATGGTGAAGGCCAGAAACTTGAAACGTTGCACCGGATAACCGATCGCACGCATGCGTTGCTCGTTGTCGCGTATGCCAATCAAGATCGACCCCAACGGTGAGCGCACCAGCAGGTAGAGAAAACCAAACACCATCACAAACCCTAGCGCCACGACGGCATACCGCATGACCGCGTCATCTAGGCTGACGCCAAACAGCGTCGGTCGTACGAAACCGGTCAGGCCATCCGTCCCGCCGGTCACGTTACGCCATTTCAGCGCCAGTGAAAACAGCAGTTGCGAAAAGGCCATTGTCAGCATCAGGAAGGGAATTCCGCTGACGCGGATGCAGAAAAGGCCCACGAACGCGGCGGCTAAAGCCGACAAGCCAATGCCAGCGGCCATGCCCCACCAGCCAGAGATACCCAGGTGAACCCCCAGCGCAATCACGGTATAGGTTGAAATACCGAAGAACGCGGCATGGCCGAAAGACATGAGTCCGGTGAAGCCGATGAGCAGGCCGAGGCTCATGGCAAAGATTCCGTAGATCAGAATTTCCGCGATGATGCCCAGCGCATAGTCACCAGCCAATGGCGCCAGCGCCAGCATCGCGATGAACATGAAAAAGACGACTGGTCGTAAAAATTTCATGTCATGCCCTCGCAACGCCGAACAGCCCTTGTGGACGCGTCAGCAGGACGACAACCATGAGCAAGTAAATCATGAACAGGGCGTAATCGGGAAAGTATGCCTTGCCAAAGGTATCGACGACCGCGACCAAAATGCTCGCCACCAGCGCACCGCGCAGGCTGCCCATGCCGCCGACCACCACCACAATGAACGCGGGGATGAGGATCTCGATGTCCATGCCCAGATAGACTCCCAGAATAGGACTGGCCACCACGCCGCCCAAGCCGGCCAGACCCGCACCGAGCGCAAAAATGCACCCAAACAGCAAAGGCACATTGATGCCGATGCCTGTGGCCGTTGCGGCGTCATCGACGCCAGCGCGCACCATGGCGCCAATGCGGCTGCGCTCCAAGAACCACCAGAGCAACGCGGCCACGATGCCGCCGAAAGCAACCAGAAACAAACGGTATCTGGGAATGTAAGCACCGGCGATTTCGATCACGCCAGACAGACTTTCCGGTGGCGAGATATTGCGGATGTCCGGCCCCCACAGGTAGCGGGCGATATCGGCCAAGACATAGATGAAGCCAAACGTCAGCAGCACTTGATCGAGGTGACCACGGTTGTAGAGAGGCTTGATGAAAAAGCGTTCGATGAGCACGGCGACGATCACGGCGGGCACCCAGCCGACACCAAGTGCAAGCCAAAAATTACCCGACCACTGCATGATGCTGTAAGCCGTGAAAGCACCCAGCATGAAAAATGAACCGTGTGCAGCATTGACAACGTTCATCAGGCCGAAGATGAGCGACAGTCCGGCAGCCATCATGAAAAGAAGGCTGCCAAATACCAAGCTATTGATCAGTTGGGTAATGATGAAGTCCATAAAGCCTGTAGTTCGGTGCAGAAACGGCCAGAACGCTCCGGAGCACCCTGGCCGCAACGGAGGTTTTGGAGATGCGGCTCAGTAAGGTTTGTTGGCCGGTTCAACGACGTTTGGAATCGTGTGGATCACCTTGTTGGTGATACGACCGTCGATTTCGGCAACCTCACGCAGATAGATGTTTTGCGTCGGACTTTGCGTTGCTGGATTGAAGCGGAACGGTCCCCGCGGCGCATTCAGGCGCACGGCGATCATCGCGGCACGCAACTTGTCCTTGTCTTCGGTGTTGCCATCCACCGCCTGCAATGCGGCGTGGAGAACCTGTCCTGCGACATAGCCGTATTCGCTGTACACGCTCGGGTATTCGTTGTATTTTTTGCGGTAGTCAGCCACAAACTTTTTATTGGCGGCATTGTCCAGCGTATCGGCGTAGTGCAGACCGTTGATCACACCGAGCGCGCTGCGCCCTTGGGCCGGCAGGGTGTCGCTGTCGACCATGAACCCCGAACCGGTGAGGCGGGAGCGCTGCTTCAAGCCGTACTCGTCGTACTGCTTGACGAAGCGCACAGCATCGGTGCCCGCGTAAAAAGAGAAGGTTGCTGGTGCATTCGAATTGCGCATCAGCGCGAGGAAAGAACTGAAGTCGTTGTTGCCCAGAGGCGGATAGATTTCTTGGATAACTTTGCCGCCCTTTGGCAGGAAACCCGCTTTGAACTCCGCCAACGAGCCGCGTCCACCCGCGAAATCGGATGCGGACAGCAAGACCTCCTTGGAGACGTTGTCGTAGAACCACTCGCCCATGGCTTGGTGCAGCGTAAACGTGGAAACCGAGCAGCGGAAAAAATAGGGCAACTGTGTATATGAAAGCGCGGCTGCGCCGGCACCTGAGCAAAGAGTGAACGTGTTGCTCTGTCGCAGGTACTCAACGGCCGCCATTGCGACGTTACTGGCCTGAATGCCGGTAATTAGGTCGCACTTGTCGCTCTCGTTGAGCTTGCGCAGCTTCTGCAAGCCGACCTGCGGGTTAATCTCGTCGTCTTCCCGAATGATTTCTATCTTGCGGCCAGCGATGGTGTTTCCGATCTGGTCGAAATAGAGATTCATGCCGTTCAAGTTGCTGGTTGCGAGCGCTGCAAAAACTTTTGAAAAAGAATTGAGCACACCTATCTTCAGCGGGGCATTGGTTTTGGCAAGGACTGCCGGCGCAGCACCTCCGAGGATTGTGGCGCCGAGTGCGCCCGCTCCCGCGATAAAAGCACGACGCGAACTGCTGCTAGGAAGGGGAAGGTTGTTTAACATGTTGTCTCCGTTTATAGGGCCAAGGAAATGAAAGCTTCTTGTGACACGCTAGCGGCTTCGAATGCTTAACCATTCTAGAGAGGGTGCTGCACGAGTGACAACTCGTGCAGCGGAACAACATTTATTCCCGGAGAACGACGCACTCGGGTTGTCCAGCACAAGCCAAGTTAAGCGCACAAGACTGTCGCACAACACGGTTTTAAAATAGATCAACGCACTAGGCTGATCGGGTCCAACTGCACGAGGATGCCTTTTGTCACGAGGCCGTCATTGCGGAGATCGACATCTGAGCCCACAACTGGTCAAGCGCCAGATCACAGCCCTGCACTTCAACTTCGATATTGCGACGGAATGTTTTGACTGAGATCTTTGCATCCCCTGCTTCGACCTGCCCCACGTACTCAACGTCGTATTGCGGTATCAATTCACCATCGGGCGATGCAGATCGCACAGTCGTGAGGAAACAGCCTTTGTAGCTATCAGCCAACTCCCATGCTTCGTCAGCTCGCACTTGGTTCAACTTGAGTAAACGCTGCACTGTTAAACCGCCCGCTGGCGGATTACAAAAAGCCTGAAGAGTTCATTGGAGAAAACAGGTTTCTCAAAAAATTGACCAAGCTATTGGTCGAACGTGCCCTCGAAACCGAGATGACTGATCACCTATGGCACGGCAAGAATGAAACTGCATATAGAGTAATGTTTAAGCCGCTTCCACAAGAAAACCCATAGGACGACCATTACTCAATTTCTTCAGGCTCATTTCCTGCGTGAGACGATCAATCAAATCTGATGCGTTACGCATTGGACGAAGACGTGATTGGCGCATCACATTAGTGAAGTCACCAGGCGTGAGCTTGTCCAGGAAGCGCAATGAGACATAGGCCAGTTCGTTAGAGTCAACTCCGAGTTGACCGCACATGTTGTCAAACAACATAACGCATTGGTCAAACTTCAGAAAACCAAAGTTAATCTTTGCATCAAAGCGGCGCAAGGATGCCGAATCGAGTTGGTCCATCAGATTTGTCGTTGCGAAGAAGATTCCTTGAAAGCTTTCCATTTGAACAAGCATTTCATTGACGGCGCTAATCTCCCAGCTTTGGCGTGCATTTTCACGAGAGCGCAAAAAACTGTCGGCCTCATCCAAGATGAGAACAGCACCATTAGCAGTTGCTTCTTTAAACATATCGGCCATGCGCTCTTCAGTCTCACCAACGTATTTGCCCAAAATGTCGGATGCGCGTTTGAGCAGCACAGGCTTATCAAGTTCTGCTGCTACAAATTGAGCGAATGCGGATTTCCCCGTGCCAGCAGGACCAAACAAGCACAGGCGCCCCTCAACTGTTTCGCGCAAACCATCAATGATTTGCAAGAGGTTGCAGTCCGCATTCGTGGCCTCAAGTTGATATCCTACTTTTCCTGACTTTGTCAAATTGCGGCGCATGGTGTACTTTTGCACCTTCAGCGCCGACTCAATGACATCTTCTAGCAACTCTTCAGGCGTCCCATCCGCACCTGCCTCGTTCATCGAAAGAGCGACCTTGGCTGCTCGGGCCATCAAGCCCGGAGAAAGTTTGTCATTCGCAGCCATGTCATCACACCACTGTTTTGTGACATTCAGAACTTTGGTGAATTCAGCAAGCATTGCTGAGCGCACACGTGCTGGCGGGATATCCATTTGCAAGTGGTAATCAAAGCGGCGCAAGTGAGCTGGATCCAGGAAGCGAATGTTGTTCGTAATCCAGATGGCGGGGATTTGGTTGTGTTCAAGCAATTGGTTAAACCAACCTTTTTGTCCTGTGCGATTTCCGCGATTGCCCAACATTTCAAAGTCATCACTGCGTGAAGCTGTGTTGATGTCTTCAATCTCGTCAAAAACGATTATGGCTTTCTTGCGTTCTGCCAAGATGCGCTGAGACAAACGATAGGCGGACAAACGATTTGCTCCGCTGATACGATCGCCTTGACGATTCTCAACAGCGACTTCAAACAACTCGGCCCCCAACTCTTTGGCAATTGCACGGGCGCACATGGTTTTGCCGGTGCCTGGAGAACCATAGACAAGGATGTTGACGCCATCTTGGTCGTTCTTCAGTGAAAACTCAAGGTATTTAGTAAGGCGCTGAAGCTTGACTTTCATGTGCTCAAAGCGATCCATCTCCAGCTCAGCTTCAGGAGCCACTACGAAATTGTCTGCAAACAGATTAAACGGATTATGCTGTTCGACAACGAGGCGCTCCGAGAGTCCTTCAATCAAATCAATCTTGTTGCAAAAGTCAAAACAGTTTGTGTCATCAATTGACACAAGTCCGGAACGAGTCAACCCCGAGTTTTGCGAAAAAGCTTTGTGAACGTTAGGCTGTGGAATTTCCAACAAGACAGACAGCACGGTGATGACGCGCGAACTTGTCATTGCACCTAAGGCGGCCATTGTTTGACGCAAGTAGACGCTTTGACGTTCAAGTACACAAAAGAACAAGATCTTTTGCTCATCTACGGTCAACCCCAGTTGCTCTGTCAACCATGCAATGTTTTTCATCAGTGCAGAGGTAGACACCTCTGGAAGCGCAGTAATAACTGTTTCGCGATGCTTCTTCTTAAGCTCGTCAAGAACCTTTTCTTGTTGGTAATTCAATTCAAGGTCAACGTTTAATCCCAGCGAACGAATCAACCCTGGCTCTGAACAATGACCATCATGCAGAACGGAGTTGTGCCCACCCAGATCAATTAGGGCACGTAGAGTCCACTTTTGGCAGTAAACGGCAAACTCAGGCGCAATCGGATCTGACGCTGGTGACTCACACAATGAATTAAACGGGAACGAGCTACGAGAACGACGACGTGTCATGGAGGACCTCATGAGAATAGCAAGCCCTCTCCTCCAAAGAAGATGGCTATATATAAAATTTCCGGAAATTACCGGGGCTTACCCCGCTCGACTGATAGCTAGATCAGTGGATATGAGCAGGGCATCTACGTGTCATTTGAAAAAAACGAACGTGCCTGCTATGCATTGCGATACAAAACTGCGAATGAGTTATTTGCATACCAAGCTCCCTGCTGAAGAAATGACTTTGTCGTCGTGAAGATGTCACTCTATCAAAAACACTAATATTTAGCAAGGCCGAAGATGCCTATGCTCGCTATCTAGAATGGGTTGATCTTGTACTCCTACAAGAGAGATTAGTGTTTGATAACATACCTACTCCTGCTGTTGCGCGCGTAGCAAACAATCGATAAATATTTTCAAGCCGAGGAAAAGGTTCATGATTGGCTACTCACTCATTACTTTTTAGATTGTTAACAGCGATAAAGAGTGACTCATTGTGAGTCTCCGCCTGCAATGACACGAATCATCAGTCCTCATTTGTATACAGAATACAAAAAGCGCCCTAAATAATTATGCATTATATATAATTCTACAAAGAGATAAATACTTCATGAAATATTCAGATTTTTCCAACCAATTCGACAGAGAGCATCAACTCCGAAAACGAGATAAACAAAGTACCGTAAAGATGAAAAATTCATCTTTACGGCACAAGGATGACAATTGCAAAAACTCTGACAAAGCAGGCGGGCCAGTAATTGCGGTATTAGAGTTGCCACCAAAAAAAATTCTATAAAAATTTATTTTCAAATTCGAAAATTAGCTCATCAATATCAATACTCAATCCCTCGTATGAGTCTATATCTATATCTTGATCAGTGATACTTGCATTAACCATTTCCGTAATGTCATCTTGAAATGAACTTTCTAGCTCTTCATTAATTCCATTTTCAAAACTAGCACCTGGATCAATTGAACACTTAATTTCCGGGTCAATATTAATAAAAGATATGTACCTCTTCAATATTTCAACGGTGCGATTGCTTAACTTAATTTTTAAATCTTTATATATAATTTCCATTTAATTTTCCTAAATTTTATTTAAAATCTTGCGGCCAATCTCTCAATTAAATTACTTGAATAGTAAAATTATTTAAAATTTAAATCTCAGGCAATTCATTTATCGATTAATCAGCAAGTAAGTGATTATATCAAAAATTATGATCGATTGTCAATACTCATCAGTAGATAAGTGAAATTAACTATCAAGTAATAAGTCGAACTGCGTTCTCCTTTGTGCTCCTTATCAGTCGCACATCTTTCTCAATCAAAAATTCTTAATTTATTATCTTTTCAATACATCCTGATTTTGGGCACACGACGGCTATGCCCCAATCTTAAAAAGGGAACATAGTCGTCGCCTCGTGCCGCCATAGGTTTCTGATCCCGTTGCTACACGTCTGTAGAAAGATTATTAGGGGAGACGGACTTCATGTAACTCCCAACCCAGAGCAGCGTTTGCACACTGCGCGGTAAATCTAGCGGCATCCACTCATTAATATGAATCACTCCTACAGCTTGATTCATTAAGTGCGGGGTCATTAGCCGTCATATTTCAACCCGCGTTTTTTCCATTTTTAGGGAGTGGATCTCTCCCATATTTGCCATGATGATTGTGCTTATAAACTAACTGCCCTCCCCTTAGCCTAACCGCAAGAAGTTCAGTCAAATTTATTTAGTCATTTTGTTTTCTCGTAGAAATTTTTTACGTGCTCTATACGCACGACGCGTAATCTTAGTTACCAAATTCATTACCTTATCTGCTGCTTTTATGTGCAGATTTTCCCTAGTTTTTTTGGAGTTTAACTTTCTCAAAAATTTGATGAATGTTTGAATTTCATCAGATTCCATGTGCCTTAAATAGCATTTAAGACATTTATTAGCTCCTTTTTGTGCGATTAAGAATTCTGTTTCGATATCCGTATCCGATAGAAATTTTGGACTTATACCCTCCTTAGCTATCCAATTACGGATTCTTTTTTCGTGTTCATAATTGTTCATGACTTTATTTATTAATCTCTACGAATGAAAAAATTTCTACGGCTTTTCGCGGTCCACTAAATACCTAGACATCTTCATAAGGAGAATCTGCATGTCAAAGATTTATTTCAATTCAATCAAAGTTGGGGGGAATGAAAATGCTTGCCTAGCCCACTACTTGACCATCAAACGCTTGTGCCTTAACAACAAGAATAATCCGAGGGAATTCCAAGAATTCAACCACCCAGGTCTTTTGAATGCCTTTATTCCTAATTTTTCAAGTCTGCATAGCAAGCTGGATTCAGGCCTACTCGGATGCGATATTGCGTATGTGGATGACAGATTAGTTCCTGGGAACTTCCTAAAAATATTATCTAAAGGCGGCGCCCCTGAGGGGGTTCAAGAGATTTATCTAAAACATTTAGTAAATTATGATCCTAGAGTAGTAGTCTCCATGCATACATATACCTGCCATCCAAATGAGGAATGGATATCGGGTCTACATGTACAAAACGGCGTTATTTGCCGAATTTAAGTGAGGCACAACACATGAACATTGATAGATTTTTACGACTAAAGGACATCATCGGGGATAAGCGATCTGGGACAACCCCAATCATTCCAATTTCAAAAAGTGCTTGGTGGTCCGGTGTGGCCAGTGGTCGCTTCCCCAAACCAAGCAAACTGGGGAGAGTCTCGGTTTGGCGAGCAAGTGACATCGCCAAACTGATTGAGTCCTAATCAGACACCTGTATAACACTCAGGTAGCTTGGGATAGGGGTAGGTCAGACCGTCCCTAGCCAAGTCTAGGTAGTCACTCCACCACTGCATCATTTGAGCACGTCGTTCCAAATATTTAGCATGGTTGTACGCGCTGGCGACTTGATTCTTAGATACATGAGCCAGTTGAGCTTCAATATGAAAAAAGTTAAATCCAGCTTCGTTCAAGACCGTCGAAGCTAACCCCCTGAATCCATGTCCTGTCATTCGTCCCTGATACCCCATGCGCTTGATGGCAGCCAAAATCGTATTATTTGACATCGGTTTTTCGTGGTCTCGCTCACCGGGAAACATCAAATCACTATGTCCTGTTAAAATTTTTAATACCTTTAGATTTTCAAGTGTCTGTCGACTTAAAGGGACAACGTGCTCACCATTAGTCTCAATTTTCATTCGACTTTTTGGTACAACCCATCGAGCGTTATCAAAGTCGATTTCCTCCCATCGTCCCCCAATAAACTCACTGGTCCGCAAGAACGTGCATGCCATTAACTTTATGGCTAGGCGTGTGAGATTAGCGCCTTTATAAGCCTCAACTTGTGTCAAGAAGTCTGGAAGCTCCTTATAGTCGAGTCGTGCGAAGTTCTCAACCTTGCGAGGCTTCATGAAGTCACTGCAATTAACCTCTGCAACGGGGTTCCTGTTTGCTTGCCCATGGGCAATCGCATATCTGAAGATTTGACCGCACGTGTTGTAGTTGCGTTTTGCGATTTCTAAGGTGCCGCGTTCCTCTATCTTCTTGACCATAGCCACCATTTCGATGGGAGTAATCGCATCTATCGGTCGATGACCAATCACAGGAAATACATCAAGTTCCAATCGCCGAAGCACATAGCCTGCATGTCGCTCTGCTTTAGTTGCCTTCCAGTTTTTGTACCATTGGAGACCGACTTTTTTAAAACTGTTATCCGCACTCGCCATTTTGGTGAGCTTATCAAGACGTTTCTTTTCGCAAGGGTCAATGCCTTCTACCAATTGCTTTTTTGCGCAATTACGCTTTTCCCGGGCTTCGCTCAGCGTCACGGTGGGATAAGTCCCCAGCGAGAGTAATTTTTGTTTGCCTAGATATCGGTATGCATAACGCCACATTTTTCCGCCTTGTGGTGAGACGTGTAGTTGCAATCCTTCGAAGTCGGTAAGTTTGTAGAGCTTTTCCCGAGAGGTTGCCTTTCTTATTGCTAAATCTGTAAGTGCCATTTCTAAGTTCCTTAAATACCAACAACCTTTATGGTGGGTACCAACGTATTTACCAACGCAGGAACGAGACTCAAAAAAACTTAGCTGGACTTCCTGAAACAAAAAACCCCGAAACACTAAGTACTTCGGGGCTCTCTAGTCATTAATTGAACTTTGAAGGAGTTCAAGAGACTGATGCTTGGCGGAGAAGGAGGGATTCGAACCCTCGGTAGGGTCGCCCCTACGCTTGATTTCGAGTCAAGTACATTCGACCACTCTGCCACTTCTCCTG
>JACCDG011489180.1_pt1 | contig 27287 bp, 38 predicted proteins | sample 7442471 | NCBI WGS metagenome assembly JACCDG01 (sample SAMN15323444, study PRJNA562643) | freshwater metagenome | isolation source: river surface water | place: USA:Blue River Watershed | collected 2017-08-17 | reverse complement strand
TGTACGCCTACGAGAAGGTGCCGAGTTGGGTGTATCTGGACTTTCTACGGGCACCGAGCAAGGGCACGTTCCTGTTCAAAGTCGTGAGGCACAACGGCACGGACTCGATTTACGCCTACACGAAAGTTCGCTGAGACTGGTCGCGCGACCACTTTGGGGGCGAGCGATGAATCGGCACCGCAACGGGAAGCGGAACCGGGAGCGAGCGGACGGCCGAACTGTTGACCGTTGGGAGTGGGTGTACACGGCCAAGAGCGGGAAGAAGTGGGTGGCGGTGTTCGCCACCTTGAACGACCGCGGATTCGTGAACGTGCAGACGCGGCGGGGCCACACGATCCCGTACCCGGCCAAGATGGAAGCCGCGGAGCGGATCGCGGACTTCCTCGCAACGTGCCCCGGCTTCGAGTTGATGCCCGATCACGAACAACGTTATCGCCTCATCTGGGGAAGGGCCAAGTGATGCTCAGTTTCGCAACACTGCTCGTCGCGTTCTGCCTGAACGGAATCCCGAAGGACTGCCCGCTGTGGGAGCGGCAGTACAATGTGCCGCCAATCAACGTCCCGAAAGACATCAGCAAAGATCCGTTGCCGCTAAAGAAGGGGCCGTGATGCCGGACGGGTGTACCGATCTTCTCCCCGCCACCCTGTTCGCGTTGGCGTTCTTCGCCCTCGCGTGCGTGGGGGCCGACGTGTGCTTCTGGTTGGCGAAGAAAACTCAACCGCCGAAGGGTGACTGATGCTGCGTGCGTTCAAGGTAATCGGGTTCGCTCTGGCCGCGTCTGCCATCGCGGTCACGGGTTGGTCCGTGGGCGTGCGGTACGCGGACGGCGGCCCGACCCCGCCGAAGTGGGAGACGATCAACGCGGACCTGCCGCCGGATCGCGTCATCAAGCTGCCGGACAACGAGATCGCCCCCGAAGAGATGGTGGTGATTGCGGCGAACGCGGGCGACGTGGCGGATTGGGGCCACGGCGTCATCGACGTGCCCGCGGCTTGGAAGTTGTCGAAGGGCAAGGGGGCGAAGGTCGCGGTACTCGATACCGGTTGCGACTTCGGGCACAGGGACTTGAAGCGGGTGACGGGCAAGGACTTCACCGGAAGCCGTTCGGGTGCGGCGGACGTGAACGGGCACGGCACGCACTGCTTGGGGGTGGTCGGTGCCGCGGAGAACGGTGAGGGCGTGGTTGGCGTGGCCCCGGAAGCGGAGATGGTGAGCGGCAAGGTACTCGGCGACAACGGGAGCGGGCTTAGCTCGTGGATTGCGGCGGGCATCGACTGGGCCATCGGCGAGAAGGTGGACGTGATTTCGATGAGCTTGGGCAGCGACGCCCCGGACCAGCGAATCGGTGCGGCGGTGGAGCGGGCACGAGCGGCCGGAATCATCGTCGTGGCTGCGGCGGGTAACAGCGGGCCGCGGGAGAATACCGCCGGATGGCCCGGCCGCTTTCCGGGCGTGGTGTGTGTGGGGGCTATCGACTCGGACACCAAGACGGCACAGTTCAGCAGTCGGGGTGCGGCACTCGTGGTCGCGGCACCGGGCGTGAACGTCCGCTCGTGCTATCCGGGGGACCGGTTCGCCACGATGAGCGGGACCAGCATGGCGACGCCGTATGTGGCGGGCGTGGCCGCTCTCTATGTGAGCCGGTGCAAAGAGGCCGGTGTGAAGTGGTCGGCGGAAGAGTTCGCCCGGCTGATTCAGAAGACGAGCCGCGACCTCGCACCCGCGGGCCGCGACACGGCTACCGGGTTCGGGCTGATTCGCCCGGCCGCACTGCTCGCGGAACTGGTGCCACCGAAGCAACCGGACGTGCCGACGATGCCCCCGCCGAAAGACCCGGACGCGCCGCCGGCGGTGGACCGCATCGAGATTGTGCCGCCGCCGGGCTTCACCGCGAACGGCAAGCCCATCACGAAAATCATCCTCGAACTTGGGAGCGTGAAGCCGTGAACAACCCCGATTCCCCCGCGGACAAGTACATCGGCGAACTCAAGCTCTGGGGCATCCGCGTCGTCGCGGTGCTGGTGCTGTCCCTGCTCACGGTGCTGCTCCAACGGTGGGGCGTGCCGGTACATGTGGACCCGCCGCCGCCCGCACCCATCAACGTGATCGTTAAGCCCGGCCCCGACCCGTCCGACCCCTTCACCGGGGCGAAGGCGTTCGCAATTCCTGTCACTGTGGAGGAACGCAAGTGAAGTACCTCGTTACCCTGCTCGCCCTGCTGCTCGCGGGCACCGCGTTCGGCGGGCCGATCCGCGACCGGTTGGCGGCCCGGTGGCAGAACCGCCCCGGCGTGATCTTCCCGCACCGCACGGCCCCCGCGTGCGGGCAAGCGGTGCAACAGTCCTCGTGCGTCGGCAACTGTGCGTCGTGCCCGGCGTGCGACCAGTGCCCCGGCGGGGTGTGCCCGCTGCCGTCGCAGTCGTACCAAGTTCAGCCGGGGGTGGTCGCGCGACCAGTCGCCACCGTCCGCTACATCACCGTCTGCCAGAACGGGAAGTGCGTGCTAGTGCCAGTACGGGAGTGAACCGTGCGTACCGTCTCGCTTCACCTGCTCGCCGATCTGTTGGCGTGCCTGCCGGCCGCTCCCGTGCCGCCGGACGCACCACTGACGGCCGATTCGTTCGTGGGCGAGTGGGCGTACAAGTGGAACGGGGCACCGGGCGTGATGCACCTGTCCGAAGACGGGAGCTACCTCGCGTTGCACGGCGAGTGCCGGGCCGAGTACGCGGGGCGGTGGTGGTTCCGCAACGGCCAGTTGGTCGTGACCGAGTACCGGCAGATAAACGGGTTGCAGTTCGGCAACCCGACGCGATACGAGTTCGACACCCGCCGCGGGCGTGACGCGGTGGAGTGCCGAACTTCGGTAACAACCCTGATCCTAACCAGACGGTGAAGACGTGAACGAAACGAAAGGCATTCTCGGCGGGTTGCAACGTCAGCCGTTGCGAAACGCACTCCGCAAGCGGATCATCGCAGGTGCGGTGGCCCGCGGGGTGAGCGAAGCGGACGCACAGGCCGCGCTCGCCGAGATCGAGAGCGAACGGCCGATCCTCGACTGGCTGGCGAACGGCGGACTGGAAAAGATCATCGACCTCATCTTGAAGCTGCTCGGCGTGCTGTGATGTGGTCGCGCGACCAGTCTCGCGGGCCGTCGTGGGAAACAGGTGGGTAACGCCGTTTGCTTCCCACGACGGTTCACGCGGGTACACCAGTGGAAAACCGCTAGGAATCACTTCTCAAGTTCACCCGCCTAGATACACTTTGTTCAGTTTGCGGCGGGTAGAATTGGCACGCGGAGCCGCACGTCGCCAACGGGGTTGTAGATTATACAACCCCCAAGTCTTGAATTGCCATAGCCTTACGAAGTCGGCTTTTCGTCCGTCCCGTCGCCGTGGGTAACAGGTGGGGAGGGCGGGTTGAGGATCGTTTCCATCGCGTTTGCGGCCCGCTCTTGGTCCCCTTCCATCGCGTGTGCGTAGGTGCGGAGTGTGGTGGCGATGTCCTCGTGTCCGAGCCTCTGGGACACGACTTTGATGGGCACGCCGGCCCTCAACAGGAGCGTCGCCATCGTGTGCCGGAAGGTGTAGAGCGTGACCCACGGCAGGTCGGCGGTGAGTCGGAAGCGGGCGAACTCGCGGGCGTAGTTGGTCTGCCAGTAGGTTCGGCCGCGGGAGTCGGGTTCAAACGGCCCTCCGGTGATCGGGCACACGGCCCGGCACGCTGCGAGCGTTGAGGGTGCGAGTCTGATGACGCGGCGGCTTCGCTTCGTCTTTAGTTCCTTCAGCACGTTCGTTCGGCCGCACAGGTTCCAGCGGATCGAGACTTCGCCGCGGTCCCAGTCGAACCGGTCCCACGTCAACGCGAGCAGTTCGCCCGGCCGCAACCCGGCGTCGATCCAGAGTCGGTAGACGTGGCCGCGGTTGATCGCGTCGGCGGCCTTGACCAGTGCCGCGACCTCTTCGGGCGTCATGGCTCGCTTCTCGGTTACTTTGGGCTTGGGCACGGTCAACCCTTGCATCGGCGACGCGGGGATGAGCCTGTGTGCGACCGCCGAGCGGAGAGCCTGACGCAGCAACCGGCCCGCCTTGTGCCGCTCGCTTTCGGTGGCGGCGTCCTCGCTCTGCATCCGGGCCAACATGCCGCTGATGTCCAGTGCCGTCAGGTCGCGGAGCTTCCGCTGCCCCAACTTCGGGATGAGCCAGCGGTGGACGCGGAACTCGTTGGGCTTGTACGTCTGGGCGGCCACGTCGGGCTTGACGATTTCGAGCCACTGCCGCAACCACTCGCCGAGCGTTTCGGCGGCGGCGGGCTTGGTGTGTTCGCGGAGCCACGCGACCGCTTCGCCGCGAGTCGGAAACGTCTTGGACGAACGGCGTAGCTCGCCCGCGACCATCGCGGCCCGGATCGCCCGCCACGACCCGGACGGCAGTTTCTCGATGCTACCTTCCCCGCGTCCACGACGTGCCATGTGTACCTCGCTCAATTGTGGTCGCGCGACCAGTCCGAAAAAACTTGCGGACGGGGTTTGACTTTACCCCGTCCGTCACTCACACTTGTTCAGGTTCTCGAAATCACCCAACTGCACGCCGAGAGCTTGAGCCAGTCGCCGCAGGTCCGACCACCGCGGCTCACTCAACCCTTGCTCCCAGTTCTCGATCCGCCGCACGTTCAGCCCCGCTTCGTCGGCGAGTTTCGTTTGCGACCAGTCCTTGCGATTTCGCAGTTCCCGAAGCCGTTCCGCGAAAGACACTTGCGAACAATCTCCACGAAAAGTGGGAGTTCGGCCTTGTGTCCCCAACTTTGGGGACGTACACTCTGTTCACCTACCTGACTGAGCGATTCGTATTCGCTCAGTTCACCGATTCACACTGTACCGGTTTTTGGGGAGCGGTGCAAGCACTCAAGGAGGTGTTCCGATGGCGAGTCCGGCGATCTACTGGTTCGATTGCGGGCACGGCCGCACGCTGAAGGTGGTGCTGACCGAGCGGGAGAAGGGGTCGACGTTCGCGTTCCTCGTGTTTGCGGACGAGATGCGGAACCACTATCTGCTGTGCTGGCGGGACAATCCGAGCATTACGCTGGCCGTCGAGGAACGGCAACTGCTGCCGGTGGTGGTGTCGTTCGTGAAGGGTGAAGTGACCGGCGAGCGGTTGGGGGCGTTGGTGTGCCTGATGTCGGAGAAGTGCCGCGGGAGCGAGTGGCGGCGGGCGGTGGTGGGGGATTTCTGCCGGGCCGCGGTGCGGTTCGACCGCTCGAAGCAGTTGCAAGAGGCGATGGGGTACGGGGACTGATGAGACTGGTCGCGCGACCACATTCAAGGAGAACGAAGTGCCAGTGTTGCCGAAGATTCCGCTACCCAAAGGGGACCGCTGGATGCACCCGAAGGAGGTAGCGAAGGTGTTCGGGGTGTCGGTGGCGTGCGTGAACCTGTGGGCACGCGAGGGCACGATCCCCGTTTACCGGCCGTCGAAGAACAACGTGTTCAAACTCAGCGACGTGAACAAGCTGTTGAAGGCCCGCGACCTGCCCACCATCACCTGAAGGGAGGGAAATGTGAACCCCAAATACGACACACGCAACGATTTCACCGACCCGCACCGCTTCACCGAGGAATCGGTTGCGGTGTCAATCATCGACACCACGCCCGCCCAGAAGGGCCGCTCCCACTTGCGGGAGGAAGCGGTCGAAGACTACACCACGGAACCGGGCATCAAGTCCACTTTCGTTCTGGTGTACTCGTATCGGAAGTGCCGGATGCTCGCGGACGGGTGGCACCGCGTCGAGGCCGCGAAGCGTTCCGGCACCGACCGCGTGAACGCCAAAGTGTGCCGGTGCCAAAGCGAAGAAGAGGCCCGCGAGCGGGCGTTGCTCTACTCCATCAGCGGGCGTGCCAATCGCACGAACGGCGAGCGGCGTACCAAAGAAGATAAGGCCGCCGCGGTTCGGGCCGCGTGGCTGATGTACCCGAAATCGACTGACCGGGAAATTGCCAGACTGTGCGGCGTCGTTCACACCACCGCCGGCACGCACCGCGACAAACTGGCCCAAGAAGGTCACGTCATCGGCAACGATTCGTCCGTTTCTCAGGGCAAACGAAAGCCGGGACGCTCGCCCCGCGGTCAAGTCGTGAAGTCCGATCCGGGGCCGGTTACGGCCGGTTCGCTCGGCGAGTTGGTCGGGACGTGGGAAGGGTTTCGTGTGCTGATGGGCGACTCGCCGCTGACGGGCCAGTTCGTTCGGTTCGTCTGTGACCGGTGGGAACCCGGCGAAGGCTATGCGGTCACGATTTCGGACAAGATCGGGGTGTCCGCGAACATCGGGGAAGTCCGCACCGAAGAGTTGAAGTCTTACGCATTGCTGTTTGCTCGCGCGGAAGCCGTCTCCGAGATCATCAAGGTTCCTCTGATTACACCGAACGTGCTAAGGCACATCCTTCAGGGCAACTTCGTTTTGGTGTCGAAGGAAAAGTGCTGACAATAGGAGTGTGGTCGCGTGACCACATCACCCATGCCACGAACCGAAACCGGGGCCGAACGCGAAGCCGAGCGGAAGGCCCGATACCACGCGAGAAAGTGGGCCATGAGCGAGAAGGCGAAACCGCAACCGACCGCGACCGCGGAGATGGAACTGCCGCTGGACTGCATCGACACTTCGCCGGCCGCCGCGGTGCGGGCCGAGTTGAACGCGGACGCGGTGCAGCAGTACAGCGAGGCCGAATCCCTGCCGCCCATCGACGTGTGCGAGGGCGGGGGCAAATACTTCTTGGGCGACGGCCGGCACCGCTTGGAGAGCAAGCGGGCGACCAACACCAAGAAGGTGACGGCCCGCGTGCGGCGGTTCGCCACCGCGGAGGAAGCTCGTGCGGCGGCCCAACTGACCGCGTTCGGGGCGAACTCCGAACACGGCTTGCCCCGCACGAAGGAAGACAAGCGGGCGGCGATCCGGGCGTGCTTGGCGGTTCCGGAGTACGCCGAGCAGAGCGACCGCCGCATCGCGGAGATGTGCAAGGTGGGGCACTGGCTCGTGGGGCAGGTCCGCGAGGAACTGACCAACGCGAACAAGCTCACCGGCAAGGCCGCGAAGGGTTCGCCAGAACGGAAGGCGTCCGGCAACCCGGCGGGACAGAAGCCGGCGGCGAAACCGGAGACTGTTCGCGCGACCAGTCCGGCCCCCGAACCGAAATCCGCGGCCAAGCCCGACCCGCTGCCGGTGTTGCCGCCCGAACCCGAAGAGGAACCCGCACCGATTCAGGCGGGGAAGCGGGCAAAGGACGCCCGCGGCCGGGTGATCCCCGAACCGCTCGCGGAGTTGTTCGCCCGCGGGAAGTCGTTTGTGAACGACGTGCGTGCGACGCTCGCGGAAGTGGTGGAGGGGGTGAAAGCGGAAGCGAACGAGCCGCACGGTGCGGGGTTGGGTGCGTGCGTTCCGACGCTCGAACAGGACGTAAAGAAGATCGGCACGGACATCGCGGCGGCGGTTCCGTGGTGCGTGTGCCCGCACGTCGGCGACGACGGCCAGCACACCTACGAGGGCAAGTGCAAGGTGTGCATCGGGAACCGCGGTTGGCTGTCCCGCCACAACTGGCACCAGTTGAGCGACAGCGTGAAGCAACTCATTGACGACGTGGCGAACGAATCCGAAGCCGCTTGAGGGTGCAAGGATGCTCACGGCACGGCCCTATCAGGTCGCATCGGTGCGGGGCGTGTTCGACCGCCTTTGCACCCACGACGAACCGAGTACGTTGGTTGTCCTTCCGACCGGGTGCGGGAAGACGGTGGTGTTCGGACTGGTCGCGCTCGAGTGGTGGAAGTCGCGGCCGGGGCGGGTGCTGGTACTCGCCCACCGCGACGAACTCATCAGCCAAGCGGCCGACGAACTCGCGGGCATCATGGGCGTTCGTCCGGCGGTGGAGCAAGCGGAGAAGTTCGCTTGGCCCGCGGCGGGATCGGTGGACGCCCCACCGGTGGTGGTGGGCAGCGTGCAAACGCTCTGCTCGCCGAAACGGTTGGCACGGTGGCCGAAGGACGAGTTCGGGTTGATCGTGACGGACGAAGCCCACCACGCGACCAGCAACAGCTACCGACGCATCTACGAACACTTCGCGGGTGCGAAGCTGTTGGGTGTGACTGCGACGCCGAAGCGGGCCGACGACTTGGCACTCGGCAGCGTGTTCGGTTCGGTCGCATACTCGATGGGCATTGAGGACGCGGTAGACGGCGGGTGGCTGTGCCCGGTGGAGCAGCGGTTCGTGACCGTCCACGGGTTGAACCTCGCGGCCGTCCGCACCGAGGGCGACGATTTCAAGAAGAGTGACCTGTCCGCGGTGCTGAGCGGTGACACGGTTCTCGATCAGATGGTGGCCGCGACCATTGAGTTGTGCGGCGAGGAACCGACGCTCGTGTTCACTGCCCCGAAGCAACCGGGCGGGGACGTGTCGCAGGGCGAGATGTACGCGGACGCCTTGAACAAGGTGAAGCCGGGTCGGGCGGTGTTCCTCAGTGGCGAGACGCCCGTGGACATCCGCCGCCGCGAACTGGAATGGTTCGAGCAGGGCAAGCGGCAGTATTTGGTCGGGTGCAGTTTGTTTACAGAAGGGTTCAACGTCCCGAAGATCAGTCGCGTGGTGATGGCCCGCCTCACGAAGTCCGTGGTGTACTACACGCAAGCCATCGGGCGGGGCACGCGGACCTTGCGGGGCGTGCTGCGGCCCGAACACGACACGCCCGACCAGCGGCGGGCCGCAATCGCGGCGAGTACGAAACCGTCCGTGGTGGTGATCGACTTTGTGGGGAACAGCGGCCGTCACAAGCTCGTGAGTGCGGTGGACATTTTCGCGGGCAAACACCCGGACGCGGTAATCGAGCGGGCGAAGAAGCTCGCGGAGAAGAAACAGCGACCGGTTCGGGAACTGCTGGACGAAGCCGCGGAGCAAGAACGGCGTCAACGGCAGCGGCAGGAGGCCGAACGGCAGCGACGGGAAGAGGAACGGAAGGCCCGCGTGCGGGTGCAGTCGGTGCAGTTGCAGCAGCGGGACGTGAACCCGTTCGGTGGCAGCGACGGGGCGATTGTGGTCGCGCGACCAGTCCGGCCGGGCGGTGCGACCAAAACCCAACTCGATTGGATCCGGAACAACGGCGGGGTGGTGGGCGACGACGCGACCGCGGGCGAGGCCGGGCGGATCATTGACGACATCAAGCGGCGGCGTTCGGCGGGCCACTGCTCGCCGAAGCAGGAGCGAACCTTGAAGCGGGCGGGGTTGGCGGATGGCCCGATCCCGAAGGAACACGCGAAGGCACTCGTGGACTGGCTGAGTCAGACGGGGTGGGTGAAGCGGTCGCGGCCGAACCGGTCGCAGTTGGCGATTGTGCCGGTTCAGAACGGGTTCCGGTTGGCGATAGCGGGTGTGGCGGTGGGCGGGGTGTACGCGAGTCCCGCTCAGGTGCGGAAGGTGTACGACGGGCTGGCGGCGGCTCAGGTTGCGGTAGCCTGACTGGTCGCGCGACCACATTGGAGGGCAGACGGTGGACAGCTACATGGTACTTGCTCACGACCCGGCGACCGGCAAGAGCTACGCGACCGATCCCATTCACGGCAACTACGAGAGGGTTGTGCCGCACGTACTTGACCTGCTGCTGTTCTCGCTGTCGTGGCGGAAGATCGACCCGGCCGCGTTCGTGTTCGACGTTCTGATTAAGACCGCGGGCACAACGGTATATCTGCCGCTCCGCGAACTGAGCTACGAGGAGGTCCGTTCGGTCACTTACGGTCGCCGCAAATGAGCCGGCGTGAGATACCGCCCGGATTCGGGCACTACGCGGATGTGTTGGACCGCATCGGCGAGTTCCGGGGGTGCGGGAAGTGGGTGCGGTTCCGGTGCCTGTTCCCCGACCGGCACCGCAACGGCGACAAGAACTGGTCGGGGTTGGCGTGGATCGGGCACGCGGGCGAGCTTACGGCCCGGTGCATGGGGTGCGGGGCGACGTGGAAGGAACTGGTCGCGGAAGTGGGGTTGCCCGCGACCGCGTGGTTCCCGAACAAGGGTCAACGGCCGGGGTGGTCGCGCGACCACTTTCAATGCAGGAGAAAGCCCGTGAGCGAGATCGTGGCGACCTACGATTACCGCGACGAGAGCGGTAACTTCCTGTTCCAGAAGGTGCGGTACGAGCCGAAGCGGTTTGTGCAGCGTCGGCCGGTGCCGATGAACGTGCGGAAGCAACTCGGCATCTCCGAAGCGACTCAGGCGTGGGTGTGGGGGTTGGGCGAGGGCGAGTACGGCCGCACGGCCAGCGACCGCGACGTTGACCTTCACCCGGTAGCGGGGCACCACCAGATGAGTGTGAAACTGCCGGCGGTGCGGTATGTCCTGTACCGGTTGCCCGAACTGCTATCGGCTAACCCGGAAGCCCCGGTGTGCTTCGTGGAGGGCGAGAAGGACGTGGAGACGCTGCGGGACGCGGGGTTCGTCGCCACCTGCACGCCGAACAGCGGCCGGGCGTTCGACCCGAACCTGTTGGAACCACTGGCGACGCGGCGGGTGGTGGTGATCGCGGACAACGACGCCCACGGCCGGTATCACGCGGCGAGTACGGCGGGCTGGCTGCTGGCGATTGGTGTTCGTTCGGTGCGGTTCCTGAATCCGGGCGAGTGCGGGTACGACGTGCCGGCAGCGGGCGACATCACCGACTGGCTGCACGAGCGGTCACAGGGCGACGTGTCGAAGTGGCGGGGGCTGTTCATCGACCTCGTGAAGAAGACGCACGAGTACAAGGCGTGGTGAAGTGGTCGCGCGACCAGTACGGGAGCAACCCATGAGAAAAGAGTGGGCGCGAAGCGAGGAGCGGCGACTGTGCGAAGCCCGAATCGGCGGGGCCAAGATCAAGGATTTGGCGTTACAGTTCGGCCGAACGTTTGCGAGCGTTCAGCAACGGCTGACTAAGTTGCGGTGCCTGATCCAACCGTGGCGAAACAGGTTTCGCTCACGTCGCCCCGGCGAATTGCGGGCTGCTGTGAAGCGGTTGCTAACCAAGCGTCAACCGGTCACAGCCATCGCAGACATGCTCGGCGTATCCCACTCGTGCGTGAGCGTGATCCGGCGACAGTTAAACTTGCCTCCAGTCTCGTACTCGGAGCGGGGCAAACTTTCTTGGAATTGGCGACGCGGTAAAGGTGCGAAATGAAAGTTCTCGTGAGCGGCTGCACCGAAACCGTTCGAGAGTGGCACGCTAAACGCCCGGACAGGATCGGGGCGCTGCTCACGCCGCACACCGGGAACGAACCGCCGCCGGAACCGATGGAGTGGGCGGCCGATAACGCCTGTTTTGGCGGACTGGACGCCCCAGCATTCCTGCGGTTTTTGGCCCGGTTGGTCGAATCGCCCCGGAAGCCGTCGTGGGTGTGTTGCCCGGACGTGGTAGCAGACATGGGAGCGACGCTCGATCTGTACGACCGATGGGCACCGTGCATGCGTTCGCTCGGATTGCCGGTAGCGTTGGTGCTTCAGGACGGGGCCGAACGGCTGAAGTGGCGTGGGCGGTTCCCGTGGATGTTTGCCAGTGAAATTGCGGCCGTGTTCGTCGGCGGATCGACCCAGTGGAAGGAATCGGAACACGCTGAGATGCTGGCGAAGCAAGCGAAAGACAGTGGCCTTTTGGTTCATGTCGGTCGCGTCAACACGGAGCGGCGGATACATCGCATCGCAAAGTGGGGGTGCGTGGACACGTTCGACGGAAGCGGGTGGTCACGCTGGGGAAGTAAACGAATCCCGCTCGCCGTGAAGTGGATCGACTCGGCGTTATTCCACTCGCGGCAGCCGACGTTGTGGTGATGTGGTCGCGCGACCACATTTGACTTGCAACCGACCTGCCTATAATATTGGGCCGTGGTACTATCCCAGAAATCCGGGAGTTACCCATATGGACTACGAAGCGTTTCTCGCCGGGAAGGCCACGAGCAACCCGCCCGCGGGGTTCGAGCCGGGCGAACTGCCCGCGGCCCTGTTCCCGCACCAGCGGGCGATTGTGCAGTGGGCGTGCCGGATGGGGCGTGCGGCCGTGTTCGCGGACACCGGACTCGGCAAGACGCTGATGATGTTGGCGTGGGCCGATCAGGTGCGGCGGAAGACGGGCGGGCCGGTGTTGGTACTCGCCCCGCTCGCGGTCGCGGAACAAACCGTCGAAGAGGCGAAGCGGTTCGGAATCGAGCGCGTTGAGTTGCACGACCAAGATTCCGCGTGTCCCATCCTCGTGACCAACTACCAGAAGTTGCACCGAAACATCAACTCGATGTTTTCTGGTGTGGTGTTGGACGAGTCCAGCATCCTCAAGTCGCACGACGGGAAGACGCGGAACCAGTTGATCGAGACGTTCGCGGCAACGCCGTACAAGCTGTGCTGCACCGCGACCCCGGCCCCGAACGATCACGAAGAACTCGGCAACCACTGCGAGTTTCTGGGCATCATGTCGCGTGTGGAGATGCTGGCGACGTACTTCGTCCACGATTCGGGCGACACGTCGGAATGGCGGTTGAAGGGGCACGCGGAGCGGGACTTCTGGCGGTGGGTGGCGGGGTGGGCGATCCTGTGCCGCAAGCCGTCCGATCTGGGGTTCGACGACGCCGGTTACGATTTGCCCCCGCTCGAATTCAAAGAGCATTCGGTGGAAGCCCCGGCACAGGCGGGCAACCTGTTCGCCATGCCGGAAACGACGCTCACCGGGCAGCGGAAGGCCCGCAAGCTCACGCTGTCTGGTCGCGCGACCACTTCGGCGAAGTTGGCCGCGGAGTGCGAGGGGCCGGTGCTGATCTGGTGCGAACTGAACCAAGAGCAAGACGCACTCGAAAAGGCTCTGGGCGACTCGTGCGTGAGCGTGCGGGGTGCGGACAAGGACGAACAGCGGCTGGAAGCGTTGCGGCGGTGGAAGTCGGGCGACGCGAAGGTACTCGTGACCAAGCCGGGGATGTTCGGGCACGGGCTGAACTGGCAGCACTGCAACAACATGATCTTCGCGGGGCTGTCGCACAGCTACGAGCAGTTCTATCAGGCGGTGCGGCGGTGCTGGCGGTACGGGCAGACGAAGCCCGTGACGGTGCATCTGGTGACGAGCGATCTTGAGGCCGCGGTGCTGGCGAACATCCGGGCGAAGCAAGCGGACCACGAGCGGCTGGTGGACGGGATGTTGAAGCACACGCGGGACGTGAACCGGGAACAGTTGGGGGCCACCGTGCGACAGAGCGACGAGTACCGCACCGCGGAAGCACGCGGCGAGCGTTGGGAGTTGTTCAACGGCGACTGCGTGAAACTGGTTCGTGACCTGTCGGACGAGAGCATCGACTACTCGGTGTTCAGCCCGCCGTTCTCGTCCCTCTACACCTACTCGAATTCGCCCCGCGACATGGGGAACTGCAAGGACGACGCTTCGTTCTTCACCCACTTCGGCTTCCTCATCAACGATCTGTTTCGGGTCATCAAACCCGGTCGGTTGGTGTCGTTCCACTGCATGAATCTGCCCACTACGAAGGAACGGGACGGCTACATCGGCATCCGCGATTTCCGGGGCGATCTGATCTACCTATTCGCCAAGGCCGGTTTCATCTACCACTCGGAAATCTGTATCTGGAAAGACCCGGTAACGGCGATGCAACGCACGAAGGCTCTCGGCCTGTTGCACAAGCAACTCAAGAAGGACTCGTGCATGTCGCGTCAGGGGATCGCGGATTACGTCGTGACGATGCGGAAGCCGGGTGCGAACCCGGACCCGGTGAGCCACACGAACGAATCGTTCCCGGTGGACGTGTGGCAACGGTACGCCTCGCCGGTGTGGATGGACATTGACCAAACCAACGTGCTGAACAACTACCGCGACGCCCGCCAAGAGGAAGACGAGCGGCACATCTGCCCGCTTCAACTCGACGTGATCGAGCGGTGCCTGAAGCTGTGGAGCAATCCGGGCGATCTGGTTCTGTCGCCGTTCGCGGGCATCGGGAGCGAAGGGTATCAGTCGGTGAAGATGGGGCGGCGGTTCGTGGGGGCCGAACTCAAGCCGAGCTACTACGAACAGGCCGTCGTGAACCTGCGGCGTGCGGAATCGGAGTCGAAGCAACCGGGGCTGTTCGACGGGTTCGACACGGACGACGAAGCGGCGTAACTGGTCGCGCGACCACACTGGAGGGCAAGACGTGCCAGAAGTTGACCTGAAAGAACTACTCGCTCACCATCCGGGCTTACCCGTTCCCCGGCTTCAGTTGGTGTGGGTGAGCGGCGAGCCGGACGCGGAACAGATGGTTGAAGAGACGTGCTACTACGTCATGGTGTTCGCCGTGGACAAACCAGACGGCCGGAACCTGCGTGAGTGGGAATCCGAATTGGCCCCGTTCGCGGCTGTCCTGATGGGCGAGACGCGGTGCCGCGGTCGCGTTCGTTCCGATCCGCTCGATACGCCTTTCCGCGACGGGTGCCACATCAAGTGGGACGCGAAGCGGTTCGGGTGGCCGGCTTTCGTGTCCCGTGGTTCGTTCCTGCGTCACTTGGAGGATGTGCGATGAAGGCGAGCGTAAAGACCTGCAAGAGTCCGGTTGAGGGGCGGATCGTTCACCGGGGCGTGGTGCCGACGACGCACGCGAAGGTGGGGCCGGTGATGCGGGCGATTCCGCTGCTGCAACCGGGCTACCGCCGCATCATCAAGCGGTTGCGGACGAACAAGGCCGGCACGGTGGCCTACTTCCTCGTGTGGGACGATCTCGACTTGCTGCCCGAACCGGTGGCGGCATGAGGCGGGTGTGCGATTGCGGGCGGCCGGCGGTGGTGCTGGCCCGCCCTCGCAAGAAGTCGTCGCGTGCGGTGCGTGCCCGGCGTCCGGTGGCGATGCCGGGCCACTACCTGTGCCTCCAGTGCCACCGGAAACAAACCGACCGGGAGCGTGACAAATGACACCCGAAGAGCGGGCCGCGGAGTGCTTCGCGGGATCGACCGATCCGTGGAAGTGGGACACGAAGTATGTGCCCGTAGACATTGAAGCCCGCATTGCGGCGGCCATCCGTGAAGCCGAAAAGGATGCCGTGAAGCGGTGCGTGCAGTCGGTGCGGGACTACGCGGACGGCATCCAGATCGGGATCGAAGACGGGGGCGGCGTATCGCCCCTTGCCGTCGAAGCCGCTCGCGTGGCTTTGGACATCGCAGACATGCTGGAGGGGAAGAAGTGACGCCGTTAGCGATTGGGACCGCGGCCGATCAGTGGGCCGCCGCGGAACTGGGGGGGTTGGGGCGGGAACTGGTCAAAGAAGCCGTCGCGGAGCAGAAGGGCCGAATCGAAGAACTGGAACACGAGTTGAAGGAAACGGAAAAGGAACGCGACGCCTTGGATGACGAGGTGTTCGACTTGCAAGCGGAAGTTGACGAACTACAAGATCGCGTGACCGAACTGGAATCACAACTGGAAGGCGAACAGTGAAACTCACGATCATCAAGAGCGACCTGTCGGCAGCGATCCGGGCGGCCGGTCCCGCGGTGGCGAAGTCGGCCGTTTCGCCCTCGCTCAAGTGCTTCAAGCTGTTCGCTGACACGGCGAACAGTACGCTCGTCTTGTCCGGCACCGATCTGGAGTTGGGCGTGCGGGCGGTGGCCCCGGCTCAGGTGTTGCGGGACGGGGCGTGCTTCGTCGCGGCCGACTTCCTCGCCAACGCGGTTAAGGCGGCCCCGGACGGCGACATCTCGCTGGACGTGGGGAAGACGGCCGAGTTGAAGGTGGCGGGGGCGAAGTACAAGGTGCCGGTTGAGGACGGGGCGAGTTGGCCGGACTGGTCGCGCGACCAGTCGGAAACCGCGACCGTGTTTCGCGTGGGTGCGGTGGTGCTGTGCGACCTGATGCGGAAGGCTCAGGTGGCGGCGGCCCAGAAGGAGACGGAAACGAAGTTCCTCACGTCGGGCGTGCTGCTCGATCTGAAGGGCGGGACGCTGGCGGCCGTGGCGTCGGACAACCGGCGTATCTCGGTGGCGTCGGTGCGGCACTCGTCGGATGTGACCTGTGCGGCGATAGTGCCGCGGAAGGGTGTGTCCGCGATCCTGTCGGCGTTCGGCGAGTCGGGCCACGAACTGCTGGTGAGCGTGACCAGCGGCAAGATCAAGGTGGAGACGGAAGGCGTGCAACTGTGGTCGGGGCTGATGGCCGGTCGGTTCGTGCCGTGGCGGGACGTGGTGGAGCGGGCCGCGAAGAAGGCGAAGGCGGTGCGGGCCGAGTTCGAGCCGGCGAACCTGTTGGGTGCGGTGCGTCGGGCGGCACTGACCGGTGACGACAACGATTCGGCGATCCTGTGGCGGTTCGCGGACGGCAAGCTCTCACTGTCCCTCACCGGGCGGGCGGGCGAATCGGAAGTGGAAACGGAACCGCTCTCGGCGTTCGAGACGGACGGCGAAGTGTCGCTGTTCCCGAACTGTACGACGGGGTTCCTGTCGGCGGCGGTCGGTGCCGGGTACTCGGCGGTGGAGGTGCGAACGGGCGGCCCAAAGGAGGGCGTGCTGTTCGGTGTGTCCGGTTGGCAGTACCTCGAAATGCCCTGCGTGAAGGAGTAGCGGACTGGTCGCGCGACCAGTCCGAGCGGGTATGATGCGAGAAGGGGGCCGGACGTGAAGCCGCTGACGGACGAGCAACGGGAGATTGCCACGCGGTTCGTGCCGCTGGCCTTTGCGACGGCTCAAAGACTCCGGTTGCGGTGCGGAATTCGGGACCGGGACGTGGCGAACGAGTTGGCTTTGTTCGCCGTCGTTCAGGCGGCGGCCGGATTCAACACCGCCAAGAACGAGAACCCGGCCGGCTGGATGTCGTACCGCGTGCCGCAGCGGTTCTTTACGCTCGCGGCAAAGTACCGCAAGGCCGAGAAGCGAAACGTCCCGTTTGCCCGCCCGCCGTTCGATTCCGAACCAGAACGCCATCCGCACGACGTGGCGTTGCTCGTGGAACGGGTTCTGTCTCGCATGACGCCGCGGCAGCGTGCTGTTGTCGAGTTGGTGTTTCTGGGTGGGCTGAACCAGACGGAAGCGGCCGAACGGCTGGGCATTTCGCAAGCCGGGGTGTCCGCTCTTGTTCGCAGCGGGTTGAATCGTGCGGGTGCCGAATTGGAACGTTACCGCCAAGAAACCGGCAGAGGGTGTAACGCATGAGCGTGGGCGTCGAGATTCGGTTCCGGTCGGACTTCACCGTCGATCTGGTCGCGGACGGCTGCACGCCGGGCCGGGACCGGTTCGCGGCAACGAGTGCGTGGGCGGAACACCCCGACCGGGTGAGCGAGGGGCGGGACGACACCGCGGACGGGCACCGGCGAGTGATCCGGCCGTGCGTGAAGTTGGGGCACAACGTTCCGTTTGAGCATCTGCGGATGGCGGTCTACATCGAAGCCCCCGGCGTCGTGTGGTGGCAGTTGACGCGGCACCGGTTCATGTCGATCAACACGGAAGACTTCTCGTTCTCGATGGAGAGCGGTCGGTACAAGGTGCTGGAACCGGAATTCTACGTTCCGCCGGCAGAGCGGCCGATCTGGGAGCCGGACGGGTTCAAGCCGATGCGTCCGGTACTGAAGCCGGGCTACGAGTGGAGCAACGGTTTCGAGCGGGAGAGCATGCGGAACGAGGCGCGCGACGCATGGGCGAGGTACGAACGGCGGATCGGTTCGGGCGTGGCCCGCGAAGTGGCCCGGATGTGTCTGCCGAACTGGACGCTGTACTGCGACGGCATCGTGTCCGCTTCGGCGTGGGCTTGGTTGCAGTTCTTCAGCAAGCGGCGTTCGGCGGTCGAAACCAAGCTGACGACGTTCCCGCAATGGGAGATCGAGCAAGTAGCCATCAAGTGCGAGGAGCGGTTCGCGGAATTGTTCCCGGTGGTGTACGACGAGTTCGTGACGTGGGGGAGGGTGGCGAAGTGACTGGTCGCGCGACCACAACCGGCCCCGAACTGTGGGAAACGCTGCTCACGCTCGCGGTCGCGGAGCGGTACGGGAAGCCGGTGCGGGAGTGGGAGTTCCACGCGGTACGGAAGTGGCGGTTCGACTTGGCTTGGCCCGCGTTGAAGGTCGCGTTCGAGCGGGAAGGGTTGGCGAAGCCGGGGAGCAAGTCCCGCCACACGGAACGGGACGGGTACGCGGGCGACTGCGAGAAGTACAACGAGGCGTCGCTATCGGGTTGGGTGGTGATTCGGGCCACCACGCGGCAGATCGAGAACGGAGCGGCGGCGGGTTGGTTGCTGCGGGCGTTGGAACTGGCGACTGGTCGCGCGACCACTCTTGAGGGTTGACCGTGGGGAAGGCCAAAGCGAAAGCGAGCGAACCGAAGGCCGCACCGGAAGCCAAGCCGGTGTCGGACGAGGAACTGTGTCGCATCGCGGCGGCCGGTCGCGCTGCCACCGAGGAACTGATCCAGCGGCACCGGCGGGCGGTCCACAAGATCATTCAGGGTTGCAACGCCCCGTCGCAAGTTGATCCCGAAGAACTGGAGCAGGTGGGGCTACTCGCTCTGCAACAGGCGATCAAGAAGTTCCGCCCGGAGAACCGGGTGAAGTTCATCACCTACGCTTGGACGGTCATCAGGAACGACATCGGCCGGGCGTGCGGCAAGGAGTCGGATCGGTTCGCCTCGCTGAACCGGGCCGTGGTGCGGGACGATGGGGCCGACTTCCTCGTCTTCATCCCGGAGAAGTCGAACGCGAAGGAAGTGGAGATACTGAACGGGCTGTTCCCGGCGATGCCGCTCGTGTCGCGGCGGGTGTTGCGGTTGCGGTTCGGGTTGGACGGCCCCCCGCTGAACTGGTCGGAGATCGGGGAGCAGATGGGTTTGTCGATCCAACAGTGTCAGGCGGCGGCGGAAACCGGCCTGACACTGGCCCGTGAGCTATTCGAGCGGGAGCGATAGCTCGTCAAGCTTGCGGTCGGGCTTGGCCGGGACGTACGGCACTTCGGCCGCGGGCAGATCGACCCCTTCTAACTCGGCGAGCTTGATGCCGTCGAGGTACTTGTCGCCGCCCTTGATCCACTTCATCGCCTTGAGGAACGCTTCCTTCTGTGCCCGCGTCTCGAACACCACAGCGAACCAGTATTCGCTATCGGTGGCGTTCTGAAACCGCTTCCGCTCCTGTGCGGCCCGTTCCTTGAACGCTTTCCCGACCGCACCGAGAGTTGCGGCGGTGTCGCCGTCCGCGGTGCCGGGGTAGTCGATGGGGCCGATGGGATCGTCGGTCGGGAACAGATCGTCCCCGCCGAACGCGAGATCGTCGGCCGAACCGAAGTCCAGTTCGTCGTTCGTGGTCGCGCGACCAGTCTTGTTCGCCTTGCTCACTTGTTGCTCCCGAAGGTGGAACGGAATTCGGTGATCGTGTACCGCTGCACTTCGCGGCCGTAGGCGTAGAAGAAATCGACCACATCGAGCCAGCACTCTTCGACCGCTTTCGTGACCGCGGCCCGAAACTCGGCGAAGTTTCCGTAGAAGCCGGACAGTGAAACGTGCCGCCCGTTGCTCAGGACCGCAACGGCAGTACCCGGTTGCTCTTTCACAGTTCACCCCGTTGTAGTTTGAATTCGTACCGTTTTAGTTCCAGTTCCGCGAGCGGGAACCATTCGAGAATCTTGGCGTAGTCGTCGGGCCAGTGCTGCCGGATGCCGTGGAGGAACCGGAAGTCGAGGCCATCGAAGCTGCGGCCGAACACCCGGTACTCGGCGGGCAACTTCACCCCGGCCTCGCGGATCGTGTCGATCACCCGCTGCTTGTTCCAGTCCCACACCGGGTAGAAGTGGAAGTTGCGTTTCCGGGCGGGGCCGTACTTCTTGAAGGCGAGCCGCCGCATGGGGCTGTCGCGGGCTTGCGACCCGCAAGCGATCCACGCTTCCTTGTCATCGGGCCAACCGAGGTTCATCACCGCGACGGCCTTCCGCAAGTCGTCGTAATCCAGATCGGGCAACCCCGCGGCGGCCAGCACATCGCCCCGCGACACTTCCGGCGACTGAAACACCCAATTATTAAGCCAGCGGTGTAGCGATGGGTGAGGGAGTCGGAGAATCGGTACCCCGAACCAGTCCTCGTAGTACCGCAGCGACCGCTCCACGAACTCCAAACCCGGCACCAGATAGTAGTACACCGGGATGATGCGGGCGAAGTGGGGCCGCATGTGGAGCCAAGCCGCTATCGAGTCCTTCCCCGCGGAGAAGGCCAACAGCACTTCGTTGTGGTCGCGCGACCAGTCCCGCACCAGATCGTCCGAAGAGGGCCAACCCATCCGGCACCTACAATCACATAGGGGAAGGGGCACACCGTCGAATGATAGCCCTTTAAGTCAATTTGTCAAGGTGCGAAGTGGAACCGACCGCCGCGGCTTCCTCGTCCGGGAGCTAACGAATGGCCCGTTCCGCCGAATCCGCCGCCCGCGAGAAGATTCGCAAGGCGGCATGGAACGCCGCGAACTCCGCACGTCGGAGAGCGGCGGCCACCAACGCTTCGCCCCCGTCCGGGGCCAGTTCGTCCGGCTCGTGACCGCCTACAATGGTCAGGGTGTGGTCGCGCGACCACACTGCCGGCCGGGAACCCGAATCGCACGCCGGCCGGGAGGGGCACGCCCCAACCGGCTTTCGTCGTTTCTGCAACTTGAATCGCCATGCCCGCGAACGGACTGACACACGACCAACGCGAGGCCGCCATCGAGCAAGCCGAAGTCGCTCTGCTCGATGGCAAGCGGCCGGGCCGAATCGCATCGGCACTCGCCGCGAAGTGGGAGATTTCGGACACAACCGCCCGGCTGATTATCAAGTCGGCCCGCGAGCGGTTGGCCGAACGGGGTAGGGCGGCCAAAGCGGAACGGAACGCCCGCTTGGGGTTAACCATCGAGCGGCGGGAGCGGCTGTACGAGAAGGCCGTGGAGCGGGACGAACTCGCGTTGGCCCATGCGATTGAGCGGGACAGTTGCGAGTTGCACGGCCTGTACCCGGACAAGTCGATCACGGTGCGGGACGTGTCGGGGCGTGGTAAGGACAAGGACGAACTGAGCGACGAAGAGTTATTGGCAATCGCGGGGGGTGGTCGCGCGACCAGTTTGAACGATGGGAGTGAGTCCACAGGAAGCGGCGGAAGAGGTACTGAGGCGGCGGAAGTCGCGGGCGAACCTGTTGGACTTCACGACCTACACGATGCCCACCTATGCGACGAACTGGCACCACCGGCTGATTGCGGGGAAGCTCGATGCGTGGGCGAGGGGGGAGATTCCGCGGCTGATGCTGTTCACCCCGCCGCGGCACGGGAAATCGGAACTGGCGAGCAGACGGCTACCGGCGATGCTGTTCGGGCAGAATCCCGCCATCAATGTGATTAGCTGTTCGTACTCGGCTGACTTGGCGAGTCGGATGAACCGGGACGTGCAGCGGATCATGGGTTCGCCGGCCTACGCCCGGTTGTACCCGGACACCAAGCTCGGTGAGGCCCGGTCGGGGTGGCAGCGGACGGGCGACTTATTCGAGATTCCCCACCACGGCGGGAGCTACCGAAGTGCGGGTGTGGGTGGCGGCATCACGGGCATGGGGTTCCACCGGGGGATCATTGACGACCCGGTGAAGGATGCGGAGGAAGCGAACAGCCCGACCATCCGCGAGAAGGTGTGGGAGTGGTACACGAGTACCTTCTGGACGCGACAGGCACCGGGGGCCGGCATCCTAATCATCATGACACGGTGGCACGTCGATGACCTCGCGGGCCGGTTGCTGAAGTTGGCGGAAGACGATCTCGAAGCGGAGCGTTGGGAAGTCGTCAACCTTGAGGCGGTGAAGACGGATCGCACCAGCACGCCGGGCGATCACCGGCTACCGACGCAATCGTTGTGGGAGTCACGGTTCGGCCGTGACTTCCTGAAGAACGCGAAGGCCACACTCGGCACGACGCAGTTCGAGGCCATGTATCAGGGTTCGCCGGTTGCCGAAGGCGGGAATCACTTCAAGGAGGTTTGGTTCCGCCCACGCTGGATCGAGGGCGGTTCGCACGACGGGCAGGAATCGTACCTGTTGAAGTGGCCCGAACCGCCGCGGTCGGTGCTGTACTATCACCACATGTGCCCGCGGTTCGTGATCGTTGACCCGGCCGCGGGGACCAAGCAGAGCAACGACTTTACGGCCATTGGTGTGTTCAGCGTCACCCCGACGAACGAGCTGCTCGTTCTGGACATGGTACGCGAGCGGCTTGGAGTGGACCGGATCGTGCCGAAGCTGTTGGAGGTGTGCGGCAAGTGGAACCCCGACTGGATCGGCATGGAGGCGAACGGGTTCCAAGTCGCACTGAGCAACGAGGCCAAGAAGCAACGCGGCCTGCCGGCGGTGCGTGAACTGTCGCACCGGGGCCGTGACAAGCTCGTGCGGGCCACGCCCGCGATCATCAAGGCCGAAGGCGGGCAAATCCTGTTGCCCAACCGGGCACCGTGGGTGAAGCCGTTGCTTGAGGAACTGGTTCAGTTCACCGGCGAAGGCGACAAGCACGACGATCAGGTTGACGTGCTGGCTTATGCGGTGATCGGCATGACGAGTGCGGGCGGGGCAAAGGCGGTGAAGCCCGAAGAGAAGCCCCGCGGGTTCGGCGGTCAGTTGGGTTGGTAGGGTGGTCGCGCGACCAGTCCAGAGGGCAAGCGATGAGTCAGCACGACCCGGTACTGTGGGACGCAAAGGGCGAAGCCCTGTCCCTTGAAGGCCAGTTGATCGCCCCGAACGCCCTGAACGTGGCGTCGGTGATCCAGTTGGCGGGCAAGGCGTACTCGTTCCGTTGGGACGAGGCGATGCGGGACGCCCCCATCAACGCTCTCGCCATGCGGCGGGACACGTTCTACCTGTCCCTCATCCAAGAGCGGATCGCCCCGCTCGTGAATCTCGATTGGGAAGTTCAGGGCGACGACGAAGACGACGTGCTGTTGAAGCTCGAAGCCGAGACGCTGACGCGGGCTTGGCGGGAAGTGCCCGACCGTCCGGGGCTGATTACGAACCTCGCGGGCGGTGCCGTGTGGTTCGGTCGCAGTGCCCAACAGGGCATCTGGGGAAAGACGGAGAGCGGGCTGACGAACTGGACGTTCCACGAGCCGGTTCACGGCGACAACGTGCAGTTCAGTTGGGACAATACGCCCATCGTTCTCGTGAGCAGCTTCACGGCTGAGAAGGTGCGGGCGAGCGACCCGGCGGCGGTGGTGTCTTCCACCGACCGCGGGGCGTTCGGCATCCGCCTGTACAAGCCCGCATACCGCTCGCGGTTCATCATCCACAAGCACGTTCGGGAAGCGGCGGACTACTTCGAGGGCGAGATGTCGGGCGGCGTTCACGGCGTCGGCCTACGCTCGTGGCTGTATTGGGGCGACTACATCCGGCGGGACGTGTTCGCCGCGATGCTGTCCTTTATGAACAGCACGGGCATGATGGACATTATCTGCTTCAACTTCCCGATGGGCGACAAGGCGGCGGAAGCCCGTGCCATCGAGAACGCCAAGAAGGTGTCGGGCAAGATCGCACTCGTGATGCCCCGCGACCCGAACAAGGACTTCCCCGCGATTGAACAGTTCCCGATGAACACGGCCGGCGTGGAGGTGATGAAGAACCTCGTAGCCGAATACTGCGACCGGCACGCGGAGCGGCTGGTGGTCGGGCAGTCCATGAGTGCGGGTGCGGACAAGGATAACGGGTTGGGCGGGACCGGCCGGGCCGAGTTCGCGGCGGACACCAAGTTCCAGTTGACCAAGACGGACGCGAACCGGTTGGCCGAGACGCTGACGACGGACTGGCTGCGGCCGTGCCACCGGTTCAACTTCCCCGCGAGCAAGTACGGGCACCGGCTGCGGATGGTGCCGATTCTGGACGATCCGAAGGCCGAGACGAAGGTGAAGAACGCGGGCGTGTTGATTTCCAACGGCGTGAAGATCGAGGCGGAAGAGTTGCGGAAGGCGGCCGGGTTCCGGGAACCGCGACCGGGCAAGGAAACGGTCGGGGGCCAGCAACCGGGCCAAGTGCCGGGTGGCGATCCGACCAACCCGAACGCACCGCCGGGTGGCGAAACTGGTCGCGCGACCAGTCCGAAGGACGATAAGCCGGAAGACGACTTCGCGGCGTTCGGCCGGTTCATCGACCGGATGGAGCGTCTGTTGACCTACCGGGCCGCACAACCGCCGTTCCCCGGTGCCGTGTTCGACGAGCAGAAACACCGGTGGGTGAAGCCAGAAGACAAAACGCCCCCGGCCGAGACTGGTCGCGCGACCAGTCCAGAGGCCAAGCCGGAATCGGGCGGGAGCGAGGTGGAGCAAACGGCGGCCGCCGAAGCGAAGGCACAGGCGGGCGTGCTGAAGCGGTTCGGGGCCGCGGTGGTGGAGAAGGCGAAGAAGGTCGCAGAGCGGGCGTTCCAGTTGGCCGTCGAACTGTCCTACCACGCCCAGACGATGAACATCGCCGAAGACATCGCGGACACGCCGTGGGACATGTCGAAGATCATCAACGCGAAGGGCACCGGCGACTGGCTCAGCACGAACTTGGGCGTGAGCGGCGGGTTCGCGGCCAACGTCGGGGCGAAGGTTCTGAGCTACGGGCTGACGAAGCTCAAGCAGTTCCTCGCTAAGAAGCGGGGCGAGCAGTCCGACACGACGGCGAACCAGTTGGACGACTTCGGTTCGGTGGTGTCGTACCAAGAGCAACCGCAACACCCGACTGACAAGGCCGAACTCGCGGCTTGGATCGCGGGCCGGCTACTCGGTGCGATGGGTGTGCCCGATGACAAGCTCCCGCCGAAGGAATCGTTCGCGGAGCAGTTGAAGGAACTGAGCAGCTACGCGGCGGCCCACTCGCCAGCGGGCGGGGTGGACGTGGGCGGCAAGCACTATCCCGGCGGGCAGTTCATTCCGGCCGATGTGATGGCAAAGGCGACGGACGCGGAGAAGGCCAAAGTGGAGGGCCGCGACCGCCCAAAAGCGTGACCGCGGCCGGGGAGGGTGGTCGCGCGACCACCCCGAAGGCCGCGGACAAGGCGAAGAAGGCCGAAGCCTGCAAGAAGCTCGCACCGGCGGCGAAGAAGAAGGACGTGGCGAAGTCGCGTCGCATCAAGAAGGCCCACAAGGTCGAACTGGAGTGTGCGGACGCGGTTGAGGGCAGCAACCTGCCCGACAGTGAACCGGCCGACGTGGTGCGGTTGCAGAACATGAACGGCACACTGGTACGCGACCCGCAAGACGTGCGTGCGGCAATGGCCCGCCGTGCGAAGGCGATTCGAGCGATTAAGGGGGATTGGTCGGGCGAGGGCGTGATGGGCGTTCGAGAGGACGCCACCGACGAACGCAAAGCTCAGATCGTGGATTGGGCACGCAGGGTACTCGGAGGGGACGGCAAGCCCGAAAGCCGCGTGGTGTTCTTCGAGGTCAAGACGCTACAGAAGGCCGGGCAGAACCGCGTCCGCAACACCGCGAAAGCGTTGGCCCGCAAGCAGGATTGGGAGGAGCGGTACGGCGTGGAGTTCGTGACCGTTCTGGTTGACGAACGGAAGGGCAAGAAGTACAGCGGGCACCGCGTCTACGTCGCACCGGGCGTGGCGAAAACAACTCGCATCGACCAGTGCGAGAAGGCGGATAGCATGGCCGCCATACTGAAACTGATGGGGGCGAAGGGTGAGCTACCACTACAGTTACGGGTTCGATGACGGCCGCGAGGAAGAGGGCGACGACTTCGCCAGCGGCGGCGGTTGGGCCGCGTGGGTGGATTTCGTCGTGGAAGAGACGGACGGACTCGAAGCGTGCGACCTGCTGGCGCTCGAGGGGTGGGCCATGCTGGACGAAATCAAACCAGAGTTGCCCAATCTCCGCGAGCAGATCGACAACCCCGACCTGCAACACATCACCGACCGGCTGATACAGGCGTGCAAGGACGCCCCGGACGGGTGTACCGTGCTGATGATCGGCGACGGGATCGAAGGCGATGACGACGGAGATGAAGACGAGGATGAAGAAGAGTAGCCCGAACCGCCCCGGTATCAACCGGGGCGGTTTCGTTTCTGGCGAAATGTGGTCGCGCGACCAGTCCGCCTACAATTGGTAATGGGAGAGGCCACCGACCCGACTATCGCGTTCCTCGCCAAGCTGAACGATCCGCGGAAGTGGGCGGTTCGGCGGAACGTGCCCATTTTCGTGCCGCACAAGCGGGGCGAGATTGAGGTTACAGAACGCGATCTGCCGGTGATCGCGGCCGAGATGGAGCGGGCCAAGCGGGAGCGGGGCGTGGTGGGGCGTGTCACCGACCGCCACACCATCGAACCGACACCGGACGGTAAGGGGCAGCGACCCGTGTACCCGCCCCCGGTGGTGTACGGGTATCAGGTGAACCCGCGAGTCGGCACGTTCGGCCCGCAGAACACGCCCTGCATCCTCGTGGACTGGCACCTGTACCCCGAACACGCGGCCAAGTGCGACCGGATGCCGTATCGGTCGGTGGAGTACCAGCACAACCGGCGGCTCATCCGCGGTACGGCGGTGATGGTGAACGACCCGTACTTGGACATGGGCATGGTGGCGTTCGAGTCGGACGGCGGCAAAGTAACACTGTACTCCTACGCGGGTGACGCGATGAACGAGAACGGCAACGCGAACGCCGAACAGAAGCAGGGCGAAGAACAGTTCACGCCCGAAGAGACGAAGATGTTCGAGAAGTGCCGGGCGTACATGCGGACCAAGTACGCACTCGGCGAAGAGTGGCCGGGCATGAAGAAGGAAGAAGCCGCACCCGAAGCCCCGAAGCCGGGCGAAGAAAAGAAGGAAGATGTCGCGGCGATGCAGACGAACGCGACCATCGCGGCTTACCAAGCACAACTCGCGTCCCTGAACGCGACCGTGCAAGGGCTGCAACTCGAGCGCGACCTCGAACGCTGCACGATGCTCGTGACCACCGGCCTCGCGGGTTACTCCCTGAGCGACGCCGAGCGGAACAAGGAAATCGGCAAGCTGCAAAAGCTGCCGGTCAGCGAGCGGGCCGAGCGGATCGAAGAACTGAAACGCATCTACGCCGAACGCGAAGTGCCGCAAGGCCAGTTCGCGGCGTATCAGGGGGCGAGCGAACCCGGTGCCCGTCAGGTGACGGAAGGCGTTCACGCGGCCCCGTGGTATCACGAACCGGCCATGCAGTACATGCGGGACGAACCCGGCATGACCTACGAAGCTGCGGTGAGCGAGATTCGCAAGCGGGCCGGTAAGTAAGGACTGGTCGCGCGACCACAAGGACAGGCCATGAAGACGGGTGCGAAGGTGTTCGTAGCGGGCAAGGACGGGCAGAAGAT